>Ga0207667_10005983_pt1 | contig 14799 bp, 10 predicted proteins | sample KBSCornC52_FD_184301 | JGI IMG/M metagenome (GOLD analysis project Ga0207667, IMG submission 184301) | Corn rhizosphere microbial communities from Kellogg Biological Station, Michigan, USA - KBS Corn C5-2 (SPAdes) (version 2) | ecosystem: Host-associated > Plants > Roots > Rhizosphere > Soil ... | reverse complement strand
CGGCCCCGCCGTGGCGGCGATGGCGTCAACGTCCTGAATCGACAGCTTGGCGTCACCGAGCACCTTGGCAATCAAGTCGGGAAGGATCTCGACATGGGCGCGCGCCGCGATCTCCGGCACTACCCCGCCATAGGGCTGATGCGCCTGATTTTGCCCCACCACGGCCTGCGCAAGAATACGCCGGTCTGACGTTACCAGCGCAGCCGCGCTGTCGTCGCACGAGGATTCAAGGCCCAGAATCAAAGTCATTTCGTGCCCGGCCCTTTGCCTGATCCTCGGGAGATGCACTAGGGGTGGGGCATGCAAGGGCTTCGTCTCGGGACTCGCGGATCCGCGCTGGCATTGGCCCAGGCGCGTAAGGTGGCCGCCGCGATCGAAACCTCGCAGCGCTGGCCAGATGGCCACGTGAAGATCGTCGAGATCACGACGACCGGCGACAAAGTGCAGGATCGGCCGCTGGCGGAGATCGGCGGCAAGGCATTGTGGACCAAGGAGCTCGATCGGGCCCTCCTCGCCGATGAGGTCGATTTCTGCGTCCATTCGATGAAGGACGTCGAGAGCGTTCGGCCGCCCGAGATCCACATCGCGGCGGTGCGTCCGCGCGGCGACGTCCGCGACCGGATCATCGGCGCGGATTCGATCGAGGCGCTGAAAGAAGGAGCAGTGGTCGGAACCTCGTCGATGCGCCGCCAGGCCCAACTGCTGCGAATGCGACCCGACCTGAAGATCGTGCCGATCCGCGGTAACGTCGAAACCCGGCTCCGGAAGGTTGAAGAGGGCGAGGTCGACGCGACCCTGCTCGCTGCGGCGGGACTGAAGCGGCTGGAGATCGACGCTGGCACGTCAATTCCGACCGAGACCATCCTGCCTGCGCCGGGACAAGCGGTGATCGGGATCGAAGCGCGGACCGGCGACACGCGGACGCAAAGCGTGCTGTCGTCGATCAGCAATGCGATCACCTATGATTGCGTGATGGCGGAGCGCGCGTTCACGCGGGCGCTCGGCGCCACCTGCTCGTCGCCGATCGCGGCGTTCTGCGTACTCGAGGACGGCGATTTGCGGATGCGGGCACAGATTTTCTCCGAGGATGGCGCGGACATGGTTGAGCAGCGCGCAGTGTTCGATTGCGGCGACCTCAAGGTCCCAGAGCAGCTGGCCCGCGACATGCTGGCCAAGGCGCCGGGGTCAATCCGGAGGCTGTTCGACGCGCAATGAGGCGCGTGATCGTCCTTCGCCCCGGGCCCGGCGCGAGCGAAACGTTGGCGCGGGCGCGGGAGCTAGGACTCGACGCGACGGCAGTACCTCTCTTCGAAATCGAGGCCGCCGATTGGAAAATGCCTGAGGGCGCGTTCGATGGCGTGCTGCTGACCAGCGCCAACGCCGTTCGCGAGGCTGGCGACGAATTGCAGAAACTTCGAGGCCTGCCCGCTTATGCCGTCGGTGAAGCGACCGCTGAGGCCGCGCGCGACGCGGGCTTCGATGTCGCCGCGACCGGCGGTGATGGGGTCGAGCGGCTGCTCGGATCGATCGAGCCTGACCTGCGGCTGGCCCATCTTTGCGGCGCGGACCGAAAGGATTATTCAGGCGCGAGGCAGCAGATCACGCCGGTCGTCGTCTATCGCTCAAGAGCCGTCGACGCCGACCTCGGCGATGTCAGTGGCAGCGTGATTCTGGTGCATTCCCCACGAGCCGGTGAGCGTCTGGCGAAGCTAGTCGAAAACCGGTCGCACATCGCCGTCGCGGTCATTAGCGAAGCTGCTGCCGACACCGTCGGCGGCGGCTGGGAATCGGTCGCCGTAGCCGACAAGCCGACTGACGAAGCGCTGCTGGCCCTCGCCGTCGACCTGTGCAACAAGCCGCAGCCGTAATGAACAGCGCCACCCAGGGGAGCGGGATGAGCTGGACGGCACGCCTTTTGGTTGGCCTGGTATTGCTCCTTGTGGGCGCGGCGGCCGCGACGTGGGGGCTCGCCCGCTATCAGCCCGCCGCGAGGTTCCTCGGCGTGGTCCAGCCAGCGCACCAGGCTCCGCAAGCCGTTCTCACACCCAAGCCCGTGGTGATGAACCCCCAGCTGCCACAGTCCGCCGGAGCCAACGACCCCGAAGACGCAGCGAAGATCTTGACTCTCGAACAGCGTGTCGCCCGGATTGAAGCCGCGACGCAGCGCACCGAGAGCTTCGCCGGACGCGCCGATGCCCTGGTCGTCGCCTTCGCCGCGCGTCGAGCCGTCGACCGCGGTGTGGCGCTCGGTTACTTGGAACCCTTACTGCTCGACCGGTTCGGAGCGCAGCATCAAGCCGCGGTGGCGACGGTCATCACCGCGTCGCACCAGCCCGTAAGGCTCAACGACCTGACCTCCGAATATGAAGCGATCGGCGACGACCTGCGGCGTGGCGGTCCTGAAGAAAGCTGGTGGGCCGGTTTCAAACGCGAGCTCGGCTCGGTCGTCGAGGTACACAAGTCCAATCGTCCGGCGATGAATGCCGATGCGCGTTACAATCGCGCACTCGCGCGGCTGAATACCGGAGATGTCGACCAGGCGTTGGCCGAAACGATGCGGTTGCCGGGCGCGTCCCGTGCCGACGACTGGACCAACAAGGCGCGGCGCTACGTCGCGGCGCATCGCGCGCTCGATGAGATCGAGTCTGCCGCGTTGCTTGGTGGGCAGGGCCGCTAGACCCAAATCAAAACAAGCTTGGCAAGCGGAATCGGGAATGCGATTCTGCGCGTCCACCGCACAGCAATAGTTCAGCTGTAGCCGTCTAACATATTGGAATCAGGGGTGAGTTGTGGGGAAAATTGGCGTTATGACGTCACTTGGACGGCGGTTTGGATTGGCGTTGGCGTGCGCGGCGATAACTCAGGTTGCTGCATCGGCCGCGGTTCAACCCAAGGCGCCACCTGCGCCCGCCAAGCCCAAGCCTGCGTCACAGCCGCCGGTGGTCGCGGCTCCTGCCGACCTCCGCCAGCAACTCACCGGCCTTGGCCGCAACTTCGACGGCAAGGTCGGGATCGCTGTCGTCTCACTCAACGATGGGTGGGAAATCGACTGGAACGCGAACACGCTCTTCCCACAGCAGAGCTGTTCCAAATTGTGGGTCGCGATCACCGCGATGGACGCAGTCGACCGTGGCAAGGTCAGCCTCGACCAGCCGGTGACGCTCACTCCGGCTGACCTGACCCTGTTCCACCAGCCGATCCGCGAGAAGGTTCTCGCCACCGGCAGCTACACGACAACGCTCGGATCGCTGCTGTTCCAGGCGATCACCGAGAGCGACAATACGGCCAACGACAAATTGATGCGCTCGGTCGGGGGTGCGCCGGCGGTGCGCGCGATGATCGCCCGCAAGGGACTCGGCTCGATCCGCTTCTACAATGGCGAACGGGCGCTTCAGTCGAAGACCGCCGGGATGCCCTGGAAGCAAAGCTACTCGCTCGGAAGCGCGTTCTGGGACGCACGCGCTGCGCTGCCCGTGAAGACCCGCACGGCGGCGTTCAAGCGCTACCTCGCTAGTCCTTACGACGGCGCGTCCCCGCACGCGATCGCGGACGCGCTGGCGGCGCTGAAGAAGGGCGAGTTGCTCCAGCCCGCCTCGAGCGAGAAACTGCTGTCGATCATGGGGCAGACCCGCACCGGCGGAATGCGCGTCAAAGCCGCACTGGCACCGGGCTGGGACTGGAACCACAAGACCGGCACCGGCCAGGAGCTACAAGGGCGCATCGCCGGACTGAACGATATCGGCCTCCTGACCGCTCCCGACGGCAGTGTCTACGCTATGGCAATCATGGTCGTCGCCAACAAATCGGACGGCAGCGCCCAGGAGATCATGCGCGCCGTGACGAAGGCGGTGATCGCCTGGCATCAGAGCCAGCCCAGCGGAGGCTCGGGTACTCCGGCTACGAAGGCGCAGGCTGGTTCGATGAACCGTCTTTCGCGCGCTTGATTCGCCGCTACGGCCGTTCCACAACGCCACCCCAACAGGGGAGGCGCACATATGCCAGTTGGTTCCCGTTTTGCCGCGATTCTGCTCATCGCCGCGGCGACGCCGGCGTCCGCACAAGACGCACAATCCCTCATCGCCAAAAATCTCGAAGCGCGTGGCGGAGCCGCGGCGCTGGCAGCGATCAAGAGCGTCAGTTTCGAAGGCCGGACGATCTTCCCTGGCGATTTCGAGCTGACCTACAAGGAAGCGCGCGCGAGCGCCGGTGGGGCGCCGGAAATCCGTTACGACCTCGGCCTCCAGGGCCTCGATGTCATCCAGGCCTTTGACGGTCACGGCGCATGGAAGGTTAACCCCTTCCAGGGCCGTAAGGACGCCGAGCGCATGTCCGCCGACGAAGCACGGCAACTGGCCGATGCGGCGTCGATCGAAGGCCCGCTGCTCGCCAGCCGCAGCGACGGGAGCAAGGTCACCTATCTTGGCCGCGACGATTTCGACGGCACGCTCGCCTACAAGGTGAAGGTTACACAGATGGACGGCGACGAGTTTACCTACTGGCTCGATCCCGACACCTATCTCGAGATCAAGGTCGACGAAGCGCGGCGGATCCGCGGCGCCCAGGTGAACACCGAGACCGAGCTTGGCGATTTTGAAAAGGTCGCCGGAGTCTATTTCCCGATGTCGACCGAGAGCTGGCAACAAGGCCAGCCCAGCCAGCGGCAGCGGACGATCCTGGCGAGCGGCACGGCGAATGGCGGCATCGAAGCCGGCTTCTTCGCGGTGCCGGGCGGCGCTTCCGCAGTCGCCAAGGAAGGCCCCGAGCCTCCTGACGCGTCAAACAAGCCGCAGGGCAAGCCCGCAAAACCGCCGGTAAAGAAGCCGGCCGCGTCCAAGCCGAAGGGGGAGTGAGTTAGATGCTGCGTTCTATCCTGCTTGCCTCCGCTGCGACATTGATGGCGGCCCCCGCCACCGCGCAAACTCTCCCCGCCGACAGCGCCGCCATCTCCGGCCTCGGCGTCCGCAACATCGGCTCCGCCACCATGTCGGGGCGCATCGCAGCGGTCACCGGCCGCCGCGAAGCCGACGGCAAGGTCACGCTGCTGATCGGATCAGCCTCGGGCGGCGTGTGGAAATCCGAAGACGGCGGCACGAATTTCAAGCCTGTGTTCGACCATGAACCGGTGAAGTCCATCGGCGCGGTCGCGCTCGATCCAACCAACAAGCAGGTCATGTGGGTCGGCACGGGCGAGAGCTGGACACGCAACTCGGTCTCCGTAGGCAATGGCGTCTACAAGTCGACCGATGGCGGCGAGACCTGGACCAACGTAGGCTTGCCCAACAGCGAGCGTATCGTCCGCATCATCGTCCATCCGAAGAACGGCAACATCGTCTACGTGTGCGCGCCCGGCGCCTTGTGGTCGGACTCGCCCGACCGCGGGCTCTACAAGACCACGGACGGCGGCCGAACCTGGTCGCAAATCCTCCAAGGCAGCAACCTGTCGACCGGCTGCTCGTCGGTGGCAATGGATCCGGCCAATCCCGAGCATCTCTTCGCTGGCCTGTGGGACTTCCGCCGCAAGGCCTACGAATATCGCTCCGGCGGCGATGGGCCCGACAAGCCGTCGGGCAGCCGCTTCGCCGAGAGCCGTGACGGCGGCAAGACTTGGACTGAGCTGACGCCCGCGAACCGCAAGGGACTGCCTGCTTATCCGTACGGACGGCTCGAAATCGCCTTCGCGCCGTCGAAGCCGAAACAGGTTTATGCCTTCATCGAGAACACTCGCCCGGCGCTCTTCGTGTCGGAGGACGGCGGCCTCAGCTGGCAGGAGCGCGACCGCAGCCAGGGCATGGTCTGGCGACCCTTCTATTTCTCGCGGCTGGTGGTTGATCCGAGGGATCCGGACCGGTTGTTCAAGATGGGCTTGGGCCTCATCGTATCGGACGACGGCGGCAAGAGCTTCTCCGGAGCCGCAGGCGGATCGCATGGCGACTGGCATGACGTCTGGATCGATCCGACCAACCCCAAATATATCGTCGGCGGCGACGATGGCGGGCTGTGGACGAGCTACGATGGCGGCAACAAATGGTGGAAAGCGAACAACCTTCCGGTCAGCCAATTCTATCACGTCAGTGTTGACGATAAGGACCCCTATCAGGTCTATGGCGGGCTCCAGGACAATTCGTCCTGGGTCGGCGATCAGGAATATCCGGGTGGGATCACCAATAACCGTTGGGAGAATCTGTTCGGGGGCGACGGTTTCTGGGCGTTCGCTGACCCATCAGACCCCAATTTCGCCTATGCCGAAGCGCAGGGCGGCTTCGTCGGCCGGGTGAACCGGCACACGCTGGAGCAGAAGTTTATTCAGCCGCAGGCGCGCTACAAGGAGAAGCTGCGCTACAATTGGAACACGCCGATCGCGCTGTCGCCCAATGAAAAGGGCACGATTTACATCGGCTCCCAGTTTCTGTTCCGGAGCCGCGACCACGGCACGACCTGGGACCAGATATCACCCGACCTCACAACTAACGATCCGATCCGCCAGCGGCAGGAGGAATCGGGCGGAATCACGGTCGACAACAGCGCGGCCGAGATGAACACGACCATATATTCGATCTCGGAAAGCCCCAAGGCGCCGGGCCAGATCTGGGTCGGCACGGACGATGGCAACGTCCAGCTGACCCGCGACGGCGGAGCGCATTGGGAGAACCTCACCGCCCAACTTGGAATGCCGGCGGGCAATTGGATCAGCTGGATCGAAGCAAGCCGCTTCGATCCAGCCATCGCTTATGCAACCGACGACCGCCACGCCTCGGGTGACACGAACCCATACCTTTATCGGACTACCGATTATGGCCGGACGTGGCAGCGGATTGTAGGCCAGGGAACGGTGGGCGTTCGGGGTTATGCGCACGTCATCAAAGAAGACCGGGTCAATCCGAACATCCTGTTCCTCGGCACCGAGTTCGGACTTTACGTATCCGTCAACAGCGGTCAGAGCTGGGCGCAGTTCAAGCCCAACAATTTCCCTGACGGAGTCGCAGTTCGCGACATTTCTTTGCAGGGCCGCGAAGACGATCTGGTGCTGGCAACCCACGGCCGCGGAATCTGGGTGATCGACGACATCAGCCCGCTCCGGCAGCTAACGCCTGACGTACTCGCTAGCGCGGCAACCCTGCTGCCCGGCCGCCCGGTAGAACAACGAATCCAGGGCAATGGCGGCTGGGCCGAGGGTGACGCTTCTTATCACGGCGACAATCCGCCGAGTGGGGCGACCATCACTTATTATCAGAAAGCGCGGCACGTGATCGGGCGGATGAAGCTCGAAGTGCTCGATGCTGCTGGCAATGTCGTTGACGAAATCCCCGCTTCCAAGCGGCGCGGCCTCAACCGAGTCAACTGGTCAATGCGGACCAAGCCGCCGCAGGTGCCCCCGGCTGCGTCGCTCGCCGGATCATCGACGCAGGGCGAGCGCTTCATGCCCGGAAATTACACCGTCCGCCTGACCAAGGCCGGGCAGGTGACGACCGCGCCGCTGACGCTGACACTCGACAAGCGAGCGACTTTCAATGTCGCCGACCGGCAGGCGCAATATGACGCGTCCGAGCGCGTGAAGGGCATGTTCCTTCGGATGAGCCAGGTCGTGGCGCAAATCAACGCCGTCCGCGGTCAGGCAAGCGGGATCGCCCAGGGCGCCGCACCTGCGGACGTCAAAGCCGCCGCCACACAGCTCTCCGCAAAGGCGGACAAGATCCGCAAGGAAGTGGTCGCAACCAAGGAAGGCGGTGCGATCACTGGCGAAGAGCGCCTCCGCGAGCATGTCGATCAGATCTACGGCGCCATCAACTCCGTCGAAGACAGGCCGACCAATTACGAGATGGCACGAATCGACGCGCTCGACCGCGAGATGAAAGATGTCGAAGGCGAATGGGCGGCATTCCAGTCCGGCGACCTCGCAAGCTTCAACGCCAAGCTCAAGGCCGCCAACCTGCCGCCGGTCAACGTGGCGATGATCAAGTTCGATCCCGACGACTTGCCGCGCGGCGGCAAGGCTTCAGAGCTCGCCAGGGGTCTCGTCGGGTCGCATTATTATGGCAATCTCGGCGCGCTCGCGGAAACCGGCGAAAAGGACTGAGGACCAGGAAAAAGGGGGCATGGCGTGAAGGGGAATTTATCTCCACGGCGTTCCACGCCCCCTTCTCTCCTGTTCTCGGGCTAAGGACTGGCCAGGGGCGTTCGCCGAAGCGGCCAGCTTTCCTCAGCTCGGGGTCATGACGGACACATCTCACCTGCGGTTCGATGGTTGCGTTGCCCGCCTGACGGGAGATCGATTTCCTTCCTCCCTTAGAAGTCGATAGTAACGCCCGCGAACACGAACCGGCCCAGTGCATCATAGACCTGCGGGTAGGTGTTGCCGTTGCCGAGCGGCGCGTTCGACACTTCGCCCCCGACGATCGGCGGCTGCTTGTCTAGCAGGTTGTTGGCGCCGAGCCGGAAGTTGTACCGGTCGCCGACGCGGGCGCTCAACGCCAGGTCGAAGTAGTTCTGGGCGTTGATTTTCTCGTTCGCCGGCGCCGGCGGAACCGCGCACTGGCCCGATGCCGGATTGGCACCAGTCAGGTCGCAATCGCTGCTCAACGTGTCGAGCTTGGCCGACGAAAAGTAGCGCCAGCGGCCGGAAATCCCAAGGCCATTCGGTAGAGTGAAGCCGACGCGCAGCGCGTGCCTCCATACCGGCGCCGGCGTGCCGCAGGTGTTCCCGTAGAAACCGGCGCAATCATATTTGCCGTCGAGGCCGGCGATTCCGGGCCGCAAGCCGGTATCGGTGATCAAGTCCTTGAGCCAGGTGCCGACCATGCTGACGTTTAATGTCCCCAGCCCGAAGAGCTTGCGCGAATAGGATCCGTTGACGTCGATGCCCTTGGTCCGAAGACCGCCGATGTTGATGTTGGTGGCGACGACGAAGCCTTGCGGCGACAGCCACAATGACCCGTTGCCCGGCGCGCGGTTGATCAGCGAGCAGGTGGTGGACGCGCCCGTGGTCAGGCAGTTGTTCATCACCGCCTGGAAGGGCAGCACCCCGACGAGATCCTTGATCTTGATGTCGAAATAGTCGGCCGATACCGCGAGTCCGGGGATCCAGCGCGGCTTGAGCAACAGGCCCGCCGTATAGGTGTCCGCAGTTTCCGGAGTCAGGTTGGGATTGCCGCCCGCAAGCGCATTATACTGGTTCGCCGGATTGGGGGTGATGTTCCCGAACTGGCCGGCCGTCACCCCGGTGTTGGCGCACTGCGCGGCCGTAAAGCCCGGCTGGGAGTTGCTCGGCCCGGCAGGGGTACCGTTGACGAGGTGCGTCGTCGGGTTTTGAGCGCCGGCGCACGGATCGACTGTTCCGCCGAGACCGACCGCCTGGGTAGCGAACAATTCGACCACGTTCGGAGCCCGGACGGCGCGGTTGTAACTCGCGCGAGCCAGGATGTCGGCGATCGGAGCAAGGCGAGCCTCGACCTTGTAGGTGTCGGTGTTGAAGTGTCGTCCGGCGACCTTGTAGTCCGAATAACGGTAGCCGCCCGTCAGGGTGAACTCGTCGATGAAGGAGTGGCTGACGATCGGTACCTGAAGCTCCGCGAACAACTCGCGAACGTCGAACTTCCCGCTGACGGGCAGGATCGCGCCACCCTGGCCGGCGCCATCGCCGGTCTGGAATTCGATGTCGGGCAGGAAGTCGAGCGCTTCCTTGCGGTACTCGGCACCGACGTTCAGGCCGACGCCCCGGTCCGCCCACGGGGACTGAATTCCATACTCGCTGCCTTCGATCGTGAAGTTGACGTCAGCCACAGTCTCGTTGACGTGGCCGCGCGACAGCAGCGGAGTCTGGAGATAGGCCAGGGCTGCCGGAGTCACACCACCGGTCTGGAAAATATTGTACGGAACGCAGTTCGCGTCGAGCGCCGTGCCGCCCGGGCCGCTGCCGGGAAGCGCGGCCCGGCAGACCGGGGTGCCAGCGGGAACGCCGGCAATGCCGCCGACCGCCGGGTTGGCAACAACGTCGAGCGACCGGATCAGGCGAAGGACCGAGAAGTCGTTGAGGAAACTCTGCGAAAAGCGCGTCGTACCAAACTGGTAATAAGCGTCGTACGATACGCCCTTCAGCAAATCGCCGCGCATTCCGCCGACGACGCGCCATGAGCTACGTTCGAGGTGGTCCTCACGGCCGCCACCTTCGATGTTTCGACGGCCGACATAAGCGATCGCGCGAGTAACGCCCTGTGCGTCCACGAACGTGTTGTTCGGCACGCAGATCGCATTGAACTGCTGCGTCGACAACAGCGGGTTGTCGCAGTTGATCGTCGTGGTGTTGAAGAAGTCGCCCGATGGAGCGATGCGCGAGTTCGACGTGTCATTCATGAACATCGCTTCGAGGTACGGATGCGCACCAGGCGCGATCTCATAGTCGGCGAAGGTGCCGAAGGTGTAGCGTTCGTCCGGGCGCTGGTAGAAATTGTACGGACCGAAGTTGAACGGCACCGAACCCGGCACGAACTGGTTGCCTTCAACGTGGAACGTTCCGACGTTGGTAAAGAAGGTGCCGAACGCCGAGGTCGCCGAACCGCCGCAATTGAAGTCGCGCGGCGGCGTTCCGCTCCCGCGACCGCCTTGCGCGGCGGTGCGCGCGGCCAGCGCGCAGAAAGAATAGTCACGGCTTGCTTCGAGCACTGCGTCCTGCTTGCGGTAGGTCGCGTAGCCCATCACGTGACCACGGTTGTCGTCGAACGACGCACCGAACGCGGCAGCAATATCTTGCGCCCCACCATTGACGTTCCAGCCGTGCGGCGGCCGGAATCCGCGGGCAGCGTCGGCATTTAAAATGGCGTCGGATGCATTGTTGTAATGCATGAAGGTCGACGCCTGCGCATCAATGCGGAGCCCAGTGAAGTTCGTGTCCATGATGAAGTTGACGACACCCGAGACGGCATCTGCACCATAGACCGAGGACGCACCGCCAGTGAGCACGTCGACCCGCTTCACCATCGGCGCGGGAATGAAGTTGATGTCGGCGATCGAGCCGAGACGCGGGTCGCCCGGCTGGAGACGGCGACCGTTGACGAGGACTAGCGTGCGCGCCGCGCCAAGGCCGCGCAGGTTCACCGACGCCGTGCCGGTCGCGCCGTTGGAAATGTTCGAGCCCTGCGTGGCGAACGCCTGCGGCAGCGAGTTGATCAGGTCTTCGGTGCGGGTTGTTCCCGACAGCTTCACTTCCTGGCTCGAAAGCACGGTGACCGGGCTTGCCGAGGTCAGGTTCGGCTGCGGAATGCGAGAGCCCGTGATCACGATTTCCGCGCCGCCGCCGGATGGAGTTGCGCCTTGCGCATTGGTCGATGGCGGAGTGACTTGCCCACCCTGCGGAGCGGTCGTGTCCGGCTGCGTTCCGTTGGCGGTATCCGTGGGATTGGCCGGAGGCGACACCGCATCCTGCGCCAGCGCAGGAGTAGCGAGCGTGCCGGCCCCGACCAGAAGAGTAGTGGCGAGCAAGCGCGTGCGGAAGTTCAGCATGAGGATCAACCTTTCCGGTTTGCTGGGCGGAGACTCAACTCGGCCCAAGGTTGCGGAACACCGGGATCGGCCAGCGCTTCAGTCGCGATTCGAGCGCGCGCTATGGATTGCAATCGGAGCCCCTTCACTGCCGCGCAGTTTGGTTTGGCCACGATTTGCATGAAGGCGCTTGCCGCCAAGGCGGCGGTTGATGTGGCTAAATCGCCAGTTCAGCGGGCGAACGTCGCGCGGTTGCGGCTCAACGGCGGTCGACAAGGCGACGGGTGAAAGGGCATTGTGTCGTCGTGGCCACACTTCCGCTCGACCCGCCCCACGTGGAGTCATTCGAAGCAAGCGCCGACCTTGCGGCACTGCGCGATCAGCGCGTGCGCGCGGTTGTCTGGCTGACCCTGATCTTTTGGGTTTCGAATTATTTGTTGCTGACGCTGGCGACCGCGCTCGCCGGCAACACGCACCTGCGAGGGCTTATTTTCGTCCGATTCGGCGAGGTGCTGTTGGGCGTCTGCGTGTCGTTCCTGTTCCACCTGATGTTGCGCAGTTCGAAGCTGTCGACGACGCGCAGGCGTCTCATCGCGCTGGCAATTGTCACGCCGCTGGCCGCCGAATGCTTCGCCTGGGCCGTGTTCTTCATCGAGGCGGCAGTCGATCCGACGCTCAACCTTAGCGGTTTCACCTGGGCCGGCGCGGTCCGGACCATCGCCTTCTGGACCTGGTATTTCCTCGCCTGGGCGGGAATGTACTTAGCCGTGTCCTACAGCTTCGACGTGCGTGAGGAGCAGCAGCGCGCCGCCGAAATCCGCGAGCGCGCGCACGTTGCCCAGCTTCGCGCGCTGCACAGCCAGATCAATCCGCACTTCCTGTTCAACAGCCTAAACTCGGTCTCGGCGCTGATGCTGGAAGGCAGCGTGACGCTCGCCGACGAGATGGTGACGAAGCTGGCGCGCTTCCTTCGGCTGGGCCTCGCTGCCGACCCGACCGACAAGATCGCGCTGGCGTCCGAGATCGAGCTTCAGCGGACCTATCTCGAGATCGAGCAGCTGCGGTATCAAGACCTGGTGGTCACTTTTTCGGTACCTGAAGAGCTTGGAGAGGTAATTGTCCCGGCCTTGATTCTCCAACCGATCGTCGAAAATGCCGTAAAGTATGGCGTTGCCGGAGCGCCGCCGCCCGCAAGCATCGAGGTCAAGGCCTGGTCGGACGATAACCGGCTCGTCCTCGAGGTGATCGACAGCGGCAAGGGCAAGGGGCCCAAGGCGTCAGGCGGCGGGATCGGGCTCAGCAATGTTCGGCAGCGCCTTGGTCTGATCTACGGCGAGGGAACGACGAACCTGACCGCCAACAAACTGACCGACGGCAGCTTTCACGTCCGCGTCGAGTTCCCATTGGAAACGGCATGAGCCTGCTCCGCGTCCTCACCGTCGATGACGAAACGCTCGCGCTCAAGCGGCTCAAGCTGCTGCTCCAGGCCATCCCCTATGTCGAGCATGTGGGCGAGGCGAGCTCGTGCGCCGAGGCCTTGTCGGAAATCGCGGCGCTGTCGCCCGACGTCATCCTGCTCGACATCAAGATGCGCGACGGCGACGGCTTCGACGTGGTCGAGACGCTGGCAACGCGCCCCAACCCGCCGCTGATCATCTTCATCACCGCATTTGATCATTATGCGGTGCGCGCCTTCGAAAGCGCCGTCGTCGACTATCTCCTCAAGCCGGTGGAGCGCGAGCGGCTGGCGCGGGCGCTGCGCAAGGCCCGCACCGAGATCCGCGCGCTCGATGCCGAGCAACGCCTCAGCGAAATGCAGGAAATTGTCCGCAACCTGCGCACCATCGCTGGCGGCAAGCGTGCCAAGCCGTTCGAAACCGAGTTCTGGCTGCGCGGGTCGGCGGGGCTGGTTCGGGTGACGCTCGACACGATCGACTGCGTCAGCAGCGAGGACGATTATGTCGCGATCCACACCCACGGCGGGTCGCATCTGATGCGCGGCTCGATCCGCCAGTTCGAAGGCCGCGTCGAACCGGGCTACTTCGTCCGCGTCCACCGTCGCTGGCTGGTGCGCAAGAACGCGATCACCGAGCTTCGCACGCCGCGATTTGGCGGCTCGGAAGTCCTGCTCCGCACCGGCAAGCGGCTGCCCGTAGGCCGCGTCTACCTGAAGCAATTGAAGGCGACGATCCGCGGCGGCGCGACGGCCGAATAGTAGCGTTGCTAGTTTCCCATGCCGTAAAGCCGCCGGGCGAAGACCCGGGCCGCGAGCGCATAGGCCCCACTGCCTTTTATCTGTGAAAAGTGTTCCGCCGCCGCAGCTCGATCGCCCGAAATCTGATCGAAGCGCGCGGAGATATAATCCATCGCCTGGGTATCACTTAGGGTCGGTGTTGGGGGATAGGCACTCGGCACGAACTGGGCATCGGCGCCCGGCGCCGTAATCGTCCCATGATTGATAATGTTGCGCTCGTTCTCGACTAGCTGGCCGAGCATCGTCGGGTGATAGCGGCGTAAGACGTAACCCTGACTGGCATGCTCGTAGGCCTGATGGGCGTTCGAAACATCCGCCTCCGTCATGGTATGCGCCTGTATCGAGCGAAACAGATATTCTGGTCTTCCGCGCCAACGAAAAATCACGACATCATCCGCCCACATGTCAAAATACAGCCATTCGTTGTTTTCGCTCGACCAGACCCGCGCAAATGTGTGGCTTCTCGACCCGAGGTTGACCGCGAAAGTCTCCGCGCGGGGGAAGTAGTTGGACAGGACTTTCGCACCGAAGCCGTTCACGTGATTGCACCATCCAAGGCCGGTGATCCCGATCCGAGCATCGGGGGGACCGTGCGGCACTTCCGTTTGCGAGATTACGAACGGCTTCATCTGGATGAGCATCGAGCCAAGGCGGTCCACATCGTCGCCGCCAGGGTCGCGTACTGCCCTTGCTGCAATTCCTTTATCGATCCAGAGGCCGATCAGGTCTCGTCCGATGCCTTGGGCAGCGTTCGGTGTTCCATCCGAATAATTGAGCAGCCAAGGGCGCGCAGCCAAACGCATTGCCCAAAGCGGGGCGGGGATTATCGCGGCAGCGACGGTCAGCACCTGCAGCGCAAAAACGTAGCCGAGAACAACCCTGGTTCGCCTACGCACGTCCGCCCCCTCAAGACTCGAGCGAGGGAATCTTAAGTGTCATTTGTGCGGATGTAACGCGGACTGAATCAAGCTGTCCCGCGATAGGACTGCTGGAGCGGGCGAAGGGATTCGAACCCTCGACCCCAACCTTGGCAAGGTTGTGCTCTACCCCTGAGCTACGCCCGCTCTGAGCTG
>Ga0207667_10005979_pt1 | contig 14802 bp, 12 predicted proteins | sample KBSCornC52_FD_184301 | JGI IMG/M metagenome (GOLD analysis project Ga0207667, IMG submission 184301) | Corn rhizosphere microbial communities from Kellogg Biological Station, Michigan, USA - KBS Corn C5-2 (SPAdes) (version 2) | ecosystem: Host-associated > Plants > Roots > Rhizosphere > Soil ... | reverse complement strand
CGGATCGACACCGGCAGACGCGAGATATTCACGCCCAGCGACTTTTGCAGGGCGGGCAGGGAGTAGAACTTGCCCTTCTTGGAACCGGAAATCGGGAATTCCTTCAGGGTGTTCAATGTGTTGCGAGACATGGCCTCTTCTCCTTAATTGGCAATTTAGTGATGCTAGCTAGTCGAATCCGGTTTGCGCTGCAATGGTGAACTGCGGGGTGCTGCCTGATTCTGTGATTCTGTGTTGCTTGATACGAGATGAGCTGGCGGTTGCCCGCCGGCTCAGTTCTTCTGGGGTGCCGCAGCGACGGTGGCGGCCGGTGCTGCCGATGCAGCAGCGGCGGCCTTGATCTGCTCGGCGTTCTTGCATTCATTGGCCAGTTGCTGGCCCTTCTTGGAGTCCAGCAGCAGACCCTTGGCCGGGATGCCGATCCAGACCAGGCCCATCTTGCGGTTCTCGAAGCGGTTGGCGCCGGTGGTGGTCTCCACGCGGGTCAGGCGGTGGATGCGCTTGTCCCAGCGGATGGCGATGTGCTTGTCGTCGGCTTCATTCTTCCAGATGGTCAGCTTGTGACCCATTTCGCACTGGAAGTCGGCCGACAGGGTGCCGCCCAGTTCGGGTTCGCTGTCGTCGTCCTCGGCGTCCGAGGAGAAGGGCATCTTGGCGGCCGGCGCGGCGGCGGCAGCTGCAGCCTTCTTGGCCGGCGCCTTCTTGACTACCTTTTTCTTGGCAGCCGGTTTGGTATCGGTTTCAGCATGCGCCGCAGTGATGCCGGCGGTGGCGAACAGGGCGCCCAGGAGGGCGATCAGGGTCAGATGCTTTTTCATAGGCGTCGGTCGTAACGGTCTTTACGGCTGGGTTGATGGGGTGTCGCCACAGGCGAACCACACTGAAGTTTCCGGTGGCAGCGTCACACCGGTGGCGTGGGCGCGTTGCAGGATACTCCAGTAATAACGGTAACTGGCGCGGTCGTGCAGGTTGCCCAGGTGCTGGATCGGTCCCCATTGCACCGCCTGCGCCTTGAGCAAGATCTGTGCCGCCAGGTCGGCTTCTTCGGTGGCCGGGGACATGGCCTGCACGATGGGACGGATCTGGTCCGGATGGATGCTCCACATCCGGGTATAGCCAAATTCCTGGGCCGCGCGGCGCGCATCGTCGGCCACGGCGGCGGGATTCTTGATGTCGGTGGTCACGTTGTGCGACGGCACCTTGCCGTGCGCATGGCAGGCGGCGGAAATTTCAAGCTTGGCGCGGCGCACCAGCGGATGGTCGAACTGTCCGGGGGAGCGCATGGCGCTGCCGGGGATGACGCCGTAATGGGCCGAGACGAAATCCATTACCCCGAACGACAGCGACTGCACCTGGGGCAGGGCGGCGATCTTCCAGGCATCGGCCAGCGCACCATGGGTCTCGATGAGCACCTGCACCGGCAGGTCGCTGCGACCGGCGGCGCGGGCTGCACATTGGATGCTTTCCAGCGCGCGCAGTACGTCATCGATGCCTTCCGGCTTGGGCAGCATCACATAGGCCAGCTCGCGCGCAGCGGCGCCGCAGAGGATGGCTACATCCTGTTCGAAGTGCGCATGGCCCACATCATGCAGGCGCGCACCGATACGGCGGTGGACATTGTCAGGGCCAGTGATGAGGGCGGCGACCAGCTCGGCGTGCGCGGTTTCATTGCCAGCGGCAGCGCCATCTTCGCAGTCGAAGGTGATGTCGAACAAGGGACCGAGTTCCTGTTGCAGGGCCATCGACTTGCGCATCAGCTTTTCGGAGCCGGCGTAGTGATCGCATACCGGAAGCGAAACCGGCTGCTGGGCACCTGGGAACAAGACCTGGGAAGGATGCATTGCTGCGAATGGGACTGGGGTAGGGTTGTCGTATTGTTCGATGTCAGGAAAGCCGGCGCGGCAGCAGGAGCCTGCCACCGCGCCGTGGTCAATCAGCCGACCAGATGCTTGACGCCTTCGCGCTCTTCCAGCAGTTCCTTGAGCGTGATGTTGATGCGCTCTTGCGAGAACTCATCGATTTCCAGACCCTGGACGATCTTGTACTCGCCGTTTTCGGTGGTCACCGGGAAGCCGAACATGGTGCCTTCGGGGATGCCGTAGGAACCGTCGGAGGGGATGCCCATGGTGGTCCACTTGCCGTTGGTGCCCAGCACCCAGTCACGCACGTGGTCGATGGCCGCGTTGGCTGCCGAAGCGGCCGAGGACAGGCCACGGGCTTCGATGATGGCCGCGCCGCGCTTGCCCACGGTGGGCAGGAACACGTTCTTGTTCCATTCCTGGTCGTTGATGGTGTCCTTGACCGAGGCGCCATCAGCGGTGGCGAAACGGTAGTCGGCGTACATGGTGGGCGAGTGGTTGCCCCAGACGCACAGCTTTTCGATGGCCGAGACCGGCTTGCCGATCTTGGCAGCCACTTGCGACAGGGCGCGGTTGTGGTCCAGACGCAGCATGGCGGTGAAGTTCTTGGCCGGCAGGTTGGGGGCCGACTTCATGGCGATGTAGGCGTTGGTGTTGGCCGGGTTGCCGACCACCAGCACCTTGACGTTGCGCGAGGCCACGGCGTCCAGCGCCTTGCCCTGCACGGTGAAGATCTGGGCGTTGGCTTCCAGCAGGTCCTTGCGCTCCATGCCGGGGCCGCGCGGACGGGCGCCCACCAGCAGGGCGATGTCGGCGTCCTTGAAGGCGGTCATCGGATCGCTGTGGGCGGTCACGCCAGCCAGCAGCGGGAAGGCGCAGTCATCGATTTCCATGATGACGCCCTTCAACGCCTTCTGTGCCTTCTCATCGGGGATTTCCAGCAGTTGCAGGATGACCGGCTGGTCTTTGCCCAGCAGATCGCCGTTGGCGATGCGGAACAGCAGGGAGTAACCGATCTGACCGGCGGCGCCAGTGACGGCAACACGCATGGGGGCTTTAGCCATGTTGAATCTCCAAAAGAGGTGATGAAAAAAAGCATTCAGACTGCATTGAAGCGTACGTTGCGGTCACGTCGCGCAAGGCGCGGCAGGGCCGTGTAGCGGTTGCTTCAGGGGTGCGCATGACAAATGCGCGGTTTTCCTCGAATTCTTGTTAGGCCGCCATGATACCGTCGAAAACGCAGCGAGTCAGTTGCTTTCGGGTCGGGTCCTGCCGACAAATCAAAAACCTGTCAAACTTGGATTCTGCACGCATGAAAACGCCGGATCGGAGAGGGCTCGATGAGAGTGATTCTCGTTATCGTCTGCCGGTCTGTCATCCGCTTGCTGCCTGCGTGGGCAGTCTTCAGCTTGCTCGCGAGTGTAGGCTTGGGAAAGTCGGCTGTCAATCAATATCTTATGTCTTATATAAGACATCTTATTGCCTAGTTTTTGCTGGACGCCGGAAGGAGTTTTGTGGTGAAATTCGAGGTTATGAGCTCGATCCTGCCCAATTCCAACAACGCTGACGCGCAAGCCGCGGGGGCGGGTATTGCCAGTCCGGCGCCCACCTTCAGTCCGTTGTACCAGCAGATCAAGGCGCTCATCATGCAGCGCCTGGAGGCGGGCGAGTGGAAGCCCGGTGAGCTCATTCCCAGCGAAGTCGAGCTAGGCGGTCGTTTCAAGGTCAGTCAGGGTACGGTGCGCAAGGCCATCGACGAACTGGCGGCCGAAAACCTGGTGGTGCGCCGCCAGGGCAAGGGCACCTTCGTAGCCACCCATCACGAGACCCAGGCGCAGTTCCGCTTCCTGCGGTTGATGGCCGACAGCGACGAGCCGCAGCGTCCCGAAAACAAGATCATCGAAGTCAAGCGCGTACGCGCCTCGGCCGAAGTGGCCCGTCAGCTCGACATGAAGTCGGGCGACTCGGTCATTTTCATTCGCCGGGTAAAATCGTTCAATGGCGTTCCCATCATCCTGGAAGACATCTGGCTGCCTGGCGCCATCTTCAAGGGCTTGACGGCCGAGCGTCTGGTGGAATACCGCGGCCCGCTGTACGGGCTGTTCGAGTCTGAGTTCGGCACGCGCATGATCCGTGCCGAAGAGCGCATCCGTGCCGTCGGGGCGGATCCGGATGCGGCTGGGTTTCTGGGCGTAACGCCCCAAACGCCGTTGCTGAGTGTGGAGCGGGCTTCATATACCTACGGCGACAAGCCGGTGGAAATGCGGCGCGGGCTGTACCTGACGACGAATCATCATTACCAGAGCGAGTTGAGCTGAGCGGCCGGAGAGCTTCTTCCTGGAGTGCCGGCAGGCAGGGCCTGCACGGCGCAGGGGAGCGGCTTCAAAGCCGGGTCAAGACCCGGCGAGCATGCTGCGAAGCGCAATAAATGTTGATGGTGATTTAGAAAATCGGCGAAAATTGCATGATTGTTTTAATCTGAGGAGAACCTTGTATGTCTGAAGCCGCTAAACCACAACGGCCGCAATTTCGTAACATACACCTAACCCAAATTGCCGGTTACCGCATGCCTCTGGCTGCCATCGTCTCGATCATGCACCGCATCAGCGGTCTGTTCCTGTTCCTGATGCTGCCTTTCATCCTCTATCTGCTGGACAGCAGTCTGCTCTCCGAGGGTACCTTCAGCTACCTCAAGGGCTTCGTTTCAGGCTGGTTCGTCAAGCTGGTCATCCTGGCCCTGTCCTGGGCTTACCTCCATCACTTCTGCGCCGGCATCCGCCACCTGATCATGGACAACCACATCGGTCTGGACAAGGATAGCGCGCGCAAGTCCTCGGCAACTGTCCTGGTGATCAGCATCGCGCTGATGGTCCTGGTCGCATTGAAACTGTTCGGAGCATTCTGAAAATGGCTGATAACAACATCGGACCCAAGCGCCTGGTCGTGGGCGCCCACTATGGCCTGCGTGACTGGATGGCGCAGCGCGCCACCGCCGTCGTGATGGCTATCTACACCGTGATCCTGCTGGTGTGCTTCTTTACCGCGACCAATTTCAGCTACGAGGGCTGGGCGGCGCTGTTTGCGCGTCAATGGTTCAAGGTGGCCACCTTTGCCGTGTTCATGGCGCTGTTCTTCCACGCCTGGATCGGCGTGCGTGATGCGCTGATGGACTACGTCAAGCTCGTTGGCCTGCGTCTGGTCCTGCAAGTTGCCACTATCGTGTGGCTGATCGCTTGCGCTGGCTATGCCGCGCAGATTCTGTGGAGAAACTAATCGTGGCTGCAATCAAATCCGCCATCACTACCCGCCGCTTTGACGCGGTCATCGTCGGCGCCGGTGGCTCCGGCATGCGCGCCTCGCTGCAACTGGCCGAAGCCGGCCTGAACGTCGCTGTCCTGTCCAAGGTCTTCCCGACCCGCTCGCACACCGTGGCTGCCCAAGGCGGCATCGGCGCTTCGCTGGGCAACATGTCCGAAGACAACTGGTACTGGCACATGTTCGACACCGTCAAGGGTTCGGATTACCTGGGCGACCAGGACGCCATCGAATTCATGTGCCGTGAAGCACCGAAGGCCGTCTACGAGCTGGAACACTTCGGCATGCCCTTCGACCGCAACCCCGACGGCACCATCTACCAGCGTCCGTTCGGCGGTCACACCGCCAACCTGGGCGAAAAGCCGGTGCAACGCGCCTGTGCCGCCGCTGACCGTACCGGTCACGCGCTGCTGCACACCCTGTACCAGCGCAACGTGCGCGCCAAGACCCACTTCTTCGTGGAGTGGATGGCGCTGGACCTGATCCGCAACGAAGAGGGCGACGTCCTCGGCGTGGTCGCGCTGGAAATGGAAACCGGCGAAATCATGATGCTGCACGCCAAGACCACCCTGTTCGCCACTGGCGGTGCAGGCCGTATCTGGGCTGCATCCACCAATGCCTTCATCAACACCGGCGACGGCATGGGCATGGCCGCACGTGCCGGCCTGCCGCTGCAGGACATGGAGTTCTGGCAGTTCCACCCGACCGGCGTGGCCGGCGCGGGCGTGCTGATCACCGAAGGCGTGCGCGGCGAAGGCGGCATCCTGATCAACAGCAATGGCGAACGCTTCATGGAGCGCTATGCGCCGACCCTGAAGGACCTGGCTCCGCGTGACTTCGTTTCGCGTTCGATGGACCAGGAAATCAAGGAAGGTCGCGGCGTCGGTCCCCACAAGGATCACGTGCTGCTGGATCTGCGCCACATCGGCGCCGACACCATCAAGAAGCGCCTGCCCTCGATCCTGGAAATCGCCCACAAGTTCGCCAACGTCGATGCGACCAAGGAGCCGATCCCGGTCGTGCCGACCATCCACTACCAGATGGGTGGCATCCCCACCAACATCCACGGCCAGGTGGTCGCGCCCAAGGGCGGTTCCATGAAGGAAGTGGTGCAGGGCATGTACGCCATCGGCGAATGCGCCTGCGTCTCGGTGCACGGCGCCAACCGCCTGGGCACCAACTCGCTGCTGGATTTGGTGGTGTTCGGTCGTGCCGCTGGCAACCACATCGTCGGCAGCCGCCTGCAGGACCAGAGCCACAAGCCGATCCCGGCTGGCGCCCTGGACCGCTCGCTGGAACGCATTGCGCACCTGGAAAGCAGCACCGGTTCCGAGCGCGTGCAGGACGTGGCCAACGACATCCGCGCCACCATGCAGAAGTACTGCGGCGTGTTCCGTACCGACGCCCTGCTGCAGGAAGGCTACACCAAGATCATGGAGCTGGACGAGCGCCGCAAGCACGTCTCCTTCAAGGACAAGTCCAAGGTCTTCAACACCGCCCGCGTGGAAGCGCTGGAGCTGGACAACCTGATCGAAACCGCCAAGGCCACCATCACCTCGGCCGCAGCCCGCAAGGAATCGCGTGGCGCCCACGCGCACAGCGACTACGAGCAGCGCGACGACGTGAACTGGCTCAAGCACACGCTGTGGTTCTCCGAGGGGAATCGTCTCGACTACAAGCCGGTCAACATGCAGCCGCTGACCGTTGAGACTTTCAAACCTAAAGCACGTACTTTCTAAGAGGTCGCAACATGACTCGCACCCTGAAATTCAAGATCTATCGTTACGATCCGGACAAGGACGACAAGCCGTACATGCAAGACCTGACGGTGGAACTGAAGCCCACCGACAAGATGCTGCTGGACGCCCTGCAGCGCATCAAGTCCGACGTCGACGATTCGCTGGCGCTGCGCCGCTCCTGCCGCGAAGGCGTGTGCGGTTCCGACGCCATGAACATCAACGGCAAGAACGGCCTGGCTTGCATCACCAACCTGAACGAGCTGACCGAACCCATCGTTCTGAAGCCGCTGCCCGGCCTGCCGGTGATCCGCGACCTGATCGTGGACATGACCAACTTCTTCAAGCAGTACGACTCGATCAAGCCCTACCTGATCAACGACAGCATCCCGCCCGAGAAGGAGCGCCTGCAGTCGCCCGAGCAGCGTGAAGAACTGGACGGCGTCTATGAGTGCATCCTGTGCGCCTGCTGCTCGACGTCCTGCCCGTCGTTCTGGTGGAATCCGGACAAGTTCGTCGGCCCGGCTGGCCTGCTGCAAGCCTACCGCTTCATCGCCGACAGCCGCGACGAAGCCACCGGCGCGCGTCTGGACAATCTGGAAGACCCGTATCGCCTGTTCCGTTGCCGTTCCATCATGAACTGCGTCGATGTCTGCCCCAAGGGTCTGAATCCCAACAAGGCCATCGGCAAGATCAAGGAACTGATGGTTCGCCGTTCGGTATAAGTCTTATCGGCTTGTACGCCAGCCAGGTCCGCCACGCTGGCGGACCTCAGCGGGGAGCAGGGCAGTCGAAGGGCTCCCCGCAGCCGGTCCGGTCTGTGCCGGTCCGGTTGATGTGAAAGAGAAGACACAAGAAATGAGCGAGTTCATGACTGCTGAACGTCACCAGGATGATCCGGCCAAACGCGCAAGACTGCGCTGGCGTGCGCGCCGCGGGCTGCTGGAGAACGACCTGATCCTGACGCGCTATCTCGACGCCCATGAGGCGCAGATGAGCGACGACGAGGTTGATGCATTCTCGCGCCTGATGGACCTGACCGACAATGACCTGATGGACTTGCTGCTGGCCCGCAAGGAGCCCGAGGCGGCAGTTGATCTGCCCCAGGTGCATGCGTTGCTGAAGAAACTGCGTACTGCCTGATTGTTGCCTGATTGTTGCGCCTGGCCACAAGCCAGACCGATTTGCCCGATCGCGGCCTGTTCCATCTCGCCACCCGGCGCATCCGAACCATGATGCCGCCCGGCTTGCGGTCGCGGCGTTTGATTAACGGTTTCACCATCCCAGCCAAAGGAAAAGCTATGTCCAACACCGATATCAAAGCTACCCTGTCGTTCTCCGACGGGTCTCCGTCCGTAGATTTTCCTGTCTACAAGGGCAGCATCGGCCCTGATGTGATCGATATCCGCAAGCTCTACGGCGCCACCGGCAAGTTCACTTACGACCCGGGCTTCATGTCGACGGCTTCCTGCAACTCCTCCATCACCTATATCGATGGCGACAAGGGCGAGCTGCTGTACCGTGGCTATCCGATCGAACAGCTGGCGGTGAACTGCGACTTCCTGGAATCCTGCTACCTGTTGCTGCATGGTGAGCTGCCCAACGCCAAGCAGAAGGAAGAATTCGTCCAGACCGTGACCCAGCACACCATGGTCCACGAGCAGATGAACTTCTTCTTCCGTGGCTTCCGTCGCGATGCGCACCCGATGGCCGTGCTGACTGGCTCGGTGGGCGCGCTGTCGGCCTTCTACCACGACTCGCTGGACATCTCCAACGCCAACCACCGTGAAGTGTCGGCCATCCGCATGATCGCCAAGCTGCCGACCCTGGTGGCCATGGCCTACAAGTACAGCATTGGCCAGCCGTTCGTGTATCCACGCAACGACCTGTCCTACACCGCCAACTTCATGCGCATGATGTTCGCCAATCCGTGCGAAGAATATCAAGTCAATGAAGTCCTGGTGCGCGCGCTGGACCGTATCCTGATCCTGCACGCCGACCACGAGCAGAACGCCTCGACCTCGACCGTGCGTCTGGCCGGCTCCTCCGGCGCCAACCCGTTCGCATGTATCGCCGCCGGTATCGCCTGCCTGTGGGGCCCCGCTCACGGCGGCGCCAACGAAGCCGCACTGAACATGCTGGAACAGATCGGTTCCGTGGACAAGATCCCCGAGTTCATCAAGCAAGTGAAGGACAAGAACTCCGGCGTGAAGCTGATGGGCTTCGGTCACCGCGTCTACAAGAACTACGATCCGCGCGCCAAGCTGATGCGCGAAACCTGCTACGAAGTCCTGAACGAACTGGGCCTGCACGACGACCCGCTGTTCAAGCTGGCCATGGAGCTGGAAAAGATCGCGCTGGAAGACGACTACTTCGTCTCCCGCAAGCTGTACCCGAACGTCGACTTCTACTCGGGCATCGTGCAGCGCGCCCTGGGCATCCCGACCTCGATGTTCACCTGCATCTTCGCCATGGCCCGTACCATCGGCTGGATCGCCCAGTGGAACGAAATGATCTCGGATCCGGAACAGAAGATCGGCCGTCCCCGTCAGCTCTTCGTTGGCTCGCCGCGTCGCGACGTGCCGCCGATGGACAAGCGCTGATCGGTCGCCGCCGTTGTCGGTCAGACTTGTCTGGCCGACAACGACGGGTTCGTGCGGAGCGATCCGTTCCCAGTCTCCGGGAGTCGATGGAGGAGGGCGGAAAGGTCGTGCGGCAAGGCTTTGCGGCTGGGCGTTGGTGATAGGAAACGCCCGCCGCATCTGGTTTCAAATAAAAAAGCGAATCCCTGTGGATTCGCTTTTTTATTTGATATTAGGAGATATAATTCCGAAGCGCTGACTGGATGACGTACAGAAGTTCAGGTAGACAAGGTCCTTCCCCCACAACTTGATGCAATCCGCTAACCGGTCAGGCCGTGTCGCGGAAGGTGTAGAAACCCGCTAATCTCGCGAAGCGCGAAGAAAGGTGAGCAAATGACAAAGCTCTACGAGCAATACAACATCAACTCCTACCTGTTCGGTGGGAATGCTCCGTACATCGAAGAACTGTACGAAGCCTACCTGAATAATCCCGGCTCCGTCCCCGACAACTGGCGTGCTTACTTCGACGCCGTGCAACACGTTCCCGCTACCGACGGCTCCACCCGTCCCGATGTGGCCCACGCTCCGGTGATCGCTTCTTTCGCCGAACGCGCCAAGCAAGGCCCGATCCGCACCGTCATCGCTTCCGCCGACTCCGACATGGGCCGCAAGCGCGTCGCTGTCACCCAGCTGATCGCCGGCTACCGTGACCTCGGTTCCCGTTTCGCCAACCTGGACCCGCTGCAACGCCAGGAACGCCCCAACATCCCCGAACTCGATCCCTCCTTCTACGGCTTCACCGATGCCGACATGGACATCGTGTTCAACATCAACAACACCTACTTCGGCCCGGAAACCGCATCCCTGCGCGACCTGCTGCAGATGCTGCGCGACACCTACACGCGCTCCATCGGCGCCGAGTTCACCTACATCTCCGACATGTCGGAAGTGCGCTGGCTGGAAGAGCGTCTCGAGCCGACCCGTGCCGTGCCCAGCTTCTCCTCCGAGAAGAAGAAGCACATCCTGGAACGCCTGACCGCCGCCGAAGGCCTGGAACGGTACCTCCACACCAAGTACGTCGGCCAGAAGCGCTTCTCGCTGGAAGGCGGCGAGTCCTTCATCGCCTCCCTGGATGAAACCATCCAGCGCGCCGGTGAAAAGGGCGTGCAGGAAATCGTGATCGGCATGGCCCACCGTGGCCGTCTGAACGTGCTGGTCAACATCCTGGGCAAGACCCCGCAGGAACTGTTCTCCGAATTCGAAGGCCGTCACGCCGACGACCTGCCGGCCGGTGACGTCAAGTACCACCAGGGCTTCTCCTCGGACGTGTCGACCCCTGGCGGCCCGGTCCACCTGTCGCTGGCCTTCAACCCGTCCCACCTGGAAATCGTCAACCCGGTGGTCGAGGGTTCGGTCAAGGCGCGTATGGATCGCCGTGGCGACAAGGATGGTTCGCAAGTGCTGCCGATCCTGGTGCATGGCGACGCCGCCTTCGCTGGCCAAGGCGTGGTGATGGAAACCCTGAACCTGGCACAGACCCGTGGCTACGGCACGGGCGGCACCGTTCACATCGTCATCAACAACCAGATCGGCTTCACCACCTCCGATCCGCGCGACTCCCGTTCGACCCTGTACTGCTCGGACGTGGTCAAGATGATCGAAGCCCCGGTGCTGCACGTCAACGGCGATGATCCGGAAGCCGTCGTGTTCGCCACCCAGATCGCTGTCGACTACCGCATGAAGTTCAAGAAGGACATCGTGGTCGACATCATCTGCTTCCGCAAGCTGGGCCACAACGAGCAGGATACCCCTGCTCTGACCCAGCCGCTGATGTACAAGAAGATCGCCCAGCACCCCGGTACCCGCAAGCTGTACGCCGACAAGCTGGTGACCCAGCAGACCATTCCCGCCGATGGCGGCGAAGAGCTGGTCAAGGCTTACCGCGCCGCCATGGACGCCGGCAAGCACGCCATTGATCCGGTACTGACCAACTTCAAGAGCAAGTACGCCGTCGACTGGCTGCCGTTCCTGAACCGCAAGTGGACCGATGCGGCTGAAACCGCCGTCCCGCTGGCTGAACTGAAGCGCCTGGCCACCAAGATCACCACCGTGCCCGAAGGCTTCAAGGTGCACTCGCTGGTCGAGAAGGTCTTGAACGACCGCGCTGCCATGGGCCGTGGCGAAATGAACCTGGACTGGGGCATGGGTGAACACCTGGCCTACGCCAGCCTGGTGTCCTCCGGCTATGCCGTGCGCCTGACCGGTCAGGATGCCGGTCGTGGCACCTTCACCCACCGTCACGCCGTGCTGCACGACCAGAACCGCGAGCGTTGGGATGCAGGTACCTTCATCCCGCTGCAGAACGTGGCTGAAAACCAGTCCACCTTCACCGTGATCGACTCGGTGCTGTCCGAAGAAGCCGTGCTGGCCTTCGAATACGGCTACTCGACCGCTGAACCGAACACCCTGACCATCTGGGAAGCCCAGTTCGGCGACTTCGCCAACGGTGCCCAGGTCGTCATGGACCAGTTCATCAGCTCCGGCGAGGTGAAGTGGGGCCGTGCCTCGGGCCTGGTGCAGATGCTGCCCCACGGCTACGAAGGCCAGGGTCCGGAACACTCCTCGGCACGTATCGAGCGTTACCTCCAGCTGTGCGCCGACAACAACATGCAGGTCGTGCAGCCCACCACCGCTGCGCAGATCTTCCACCTGCTGCGTCGCCAGATGATCCGCCTGTTCCGCAAGCCGCTGATCATCATGACGCCGAAGTCGCTGCTGCGTAACAAGGATGCCGGCTCGCCCCTGTCCGACCTGGCCAAGGGTTCGTTCCAGACCGTGATTCCGGAAGTCGATGAAACCATCGACGCCAAGAAGGTCAAGCGCATCGTCGCCTGCTCGGGCAAGGTGTACTACGACCTGGTCAACGCCCGCAAGGAACGTGGCCAGACCGATACCGCCATCATCCGCGTCGAGCAGCTGTATCCGTTCCCGCACAAGGCCTTCGCGGCCGCGTTGAAGCAGTTCCCCAACTTCAATGAACTGGTGTGGGCACAGGACGAGCCGCAGAACCAGGGCGCATGGCTGCAGATCCAGCACAACATCTTCGAGAATCTCTCCGAAGGTCAGAAGCTGGCCTATGCAGGCCGCCCGGCCAGCGCCTCGCCGGCCGTCGGTTACTACGACAAGCACTACGCACAGCAAAAGGCGCTGATCGAAACCGCCTTCGCCAAGCTCAAGGGCTTTGTGCTGACCAAGTAATCATCGATGCAAACGGGACGCGCTGCGAGGGCAGGGCGTCCCTGTTTCCATAAGAACGAAATCACCCGAAAATCGGAGAATCCTGAAAATGGCTCAAATCGAAGTAAAAGTCCCGCAGTTGTCGGAATCCGTTGCTGAAGCAACCCTGCTGCAATGGCACAAGAAGGTTGGCGAACCGGTTGCCCGTGACGAAAACCTGATCGACATCGAGACCGACAAGGTCGTGCTGGAACTGCCCTCGCCGGACGCCGGCGTCATCACCCAGATCATCAAGGCTGACGGCGCGACTGTCGTGGCCGGCGAAGTGATCGCCATCCTGGACACCGACGCTTCCGCGCAAGTGGCCCCGACCGAAGTCAAGGCTGCCCCGGCGCCGCAAGCGACCAACGAACCGACCCCGGTTGCCGCTCCCGAGCTGGCCTCCAAGGGCGACGTCGCCATGCCTGCCGCTGCCAAGCTGCTGGCCGATAACAACCTGTCGACCTCGCAAGTCACCGGCACTGGCAAGGATGGCCGCGTGACCAAGGGTGATGTGCTGGGTGCCCTGTCGGCTCCCGCCGCTGCACCTGCTGCTGCCGCCAAGCCGGCCCTGGCGCAAGTGGCCGCTCCGGTCAAGGCTGGCCTGGAAAGCCGTCCGGAACAGCGCGTGCCGATGAGCCGCCTGCGTGCCCGCGTGGCCGAGCGTCTGGTGCAATCGCAATCGACCAACGCTATCCTGACCACCTTCAACGAAATCAACATGCAGCCGGTTATCGACCTGCGCAACAAGTACAAGGACAAGTTCGAGAAGGAACACGGCGTCAAGCTGGGCTTCATGTCCTTCTTCGTCAAGGCCGTCGTGCACGCCCTGAAGAAGTACCCGATCGTCAACGCTTCGGTCGATGGCAATGACATCGTCTACCACGGCTACTTCGATATCGGTGTGGCCGTCGGCTCGCCGCGCGGCCTGGTGGTGCCCATCCTGCGTGATGCGGACCAGATGTCCATCGCTGACATCGAGAAGAAGATCGGTGAATTCGGCCAGAAGGCCAAGGACGGCAAGCTGTCCATCGAAGAACTGTCGGGCGGTACCTTCACCGTCTCCAACGGCGGCACCTTCGGTTCCATGCTGTCGACCCCGATCATCAACCCGCCGCAATCGGCGATCCTGGGCATCCACGCCACCAAGGAACGTGCAGTGGTTGAAAACGGCCAGGTCGTGGTCCGTCCGATCAACTACTTCGCGCTGTCCTATGACCACCGCATCATCGACGGCCGCGAAGCCGTCCTGTCGCTGGTCGCGATCAAGGAAGCCCTGGAAGATCCGGCCCGTCTGCTGCTGGATCTGTAAGCAACCGGCCATCACGGCGTGAGCGAGGCGCTGAACGGCCCCCAGGCATTCAGCGCCTTTTTGCATCCGCTTTGGACCAAGAGATCAAAGCGGATGCGCACAACGAATCAGGAATACACACATGAGCAAGAATTTTGACGTGGTCGTCATCGGTGGCGGCCCCGGCGGTTACATCGCCGCCATCCGCGCAGCGCAACTGGGCTTCAATACCGCCTGCATCGACGAATGGAAGAACGAAAAGGGCGGCCCCGCACCGGGCGGCACCTGCACCAACGTCGGTTGCATCCCCTCCAAGGCGCTGCTGCAATCGTCCGAACACTACGAACACGCCAGCCACGGCTTCGCCGAGCACGGCATCGAAGTCAAGGGCCTGGGCCTGAACCTGGAAAAGATGCTGGGCCGCAAGAATACCGTGGTCAAGCAGAACAATGACGGCATCCTGTACCTGTTCAAGAAGAACAAGGTCGCCTTCTTCCACGGCCGTGGCTCCTTCGTCAAGGGCGATGCCAACGGCTACGAGATCAAGGTCGCCGGTGCTGCCGAAGAAACCATCACCGCCAAGCACGTCATCGTTGCGACCGGTTCGAACGCGCGTGCACTGCCGGGCGCCGAGTTCGATGAAAAGCTGATCCTCTCCAACACCGGTGCACTGGCCATCTCCGAAGTGCCGAAGAAGCTGGGCGTGATCGGTGCCGGCGTGATCGGCCTGGAAATGGGTTCGG
>Ga0207667_10005976_pt1 | contig 14805 bp, 12 predicted proteins | sample KBSCornC52_FD_184301 | JGI IMG/M metagenome (GOLD analysis project Ga0207667, IMG submission 184301) | Corn rhizosphere microbial communities from Kellogg Biological Station, Michigan, USA - KBS Corn C5-2 (SPAdes) (version 2) | ecosystem: Host-associated > Plants > Roots > Rhizosphere > Soil ... | reverse complement strand
GCAGGACCACGATAGGCGGTTGGGCCCGCAGGTTGAACCCGGCGCGGGGACCTCCCATGAGCTCGACCAGCTCCTTATGGAGAATTCCGATGAACGCCTGACCCGGCGTGAGGCTCGAGGCCACCTCGGCACCGACCGCCTTGGACTTCACCCCGTCGATGAAAGTCTTGATCACCGGCAGCGCGACATCCGCCTCGAGCAGCGCGATCCGGACCTCGCGCAGTGTCTCTGCCACGTTTTCGTCTGTGATTCGGCCGCGGCCGCGCAGATTTTCGATGCTGCGGGCCAGGCGGGCGGTGAGATTGTCGAACATCGGTTTATCCGGGTGAAGCAGGAAGACGGAGGCAATTATAGGGGCTGGGGGGGAAATTTCCGGGCTGCGGGGGCCCTGGATTCCCTATGCTACGGGTTTGGAGTGAGGGTTTGGGCTGCTGACCCGAGGATGCCGCCTTGAATGATGCTTCGACACCGACGCTGTTGCTGGCACTGCTTGCCTTGCTGGTCATCATCGCCTTCTCCTCGGGGACCGAGGTGGCGATGTTGTCCCTCAATCGCTATCGGATCCGGAACAAGGCGCAACACGGACACTCGACCGCGAAACTTCTCGAGCGCCTGCTGCTGAAGCCGGATGACTGGCTTGGCGCGAACCTCGTGATCCTGGCCGCGGCGAGCGTCTTCGCCTCGGCTACCGCTACGATCGTCGCGCAACGCACGGGATTTACGTGGGCCGTGCCGATTACCGGCTTCGTGCTCACGGTCGTGGTGATCGTCTTTTGCGAGCTGGCACCGAAAATCTACGCGGCTACCCATCCGGAATCCGTCGCCCTCGGAGCGGCACGTATCTATGTCGTCCTGGTACAGGTGGCTCGCCCCGTCCTCTGGCTCACCAACAAGCTGACATACGGTTTTCTACGGATCTTTGGTGTTGGGCGCTCGTCCCGAGCAAGCCATGCCCTGAGCTCCGAAGAGCTCCGCACCGTTGTAGCTGAAGCTGGGTCCATGATTCCGGCGCGTCACCGTCAGATGCTGTTGTCGATTCTCGATCTCGGTCAGATCACCGTGAACGACATCATGATCCCGCGCCAGGAGATCTCCGCCATCGACGTGCAAGACAACTGGGATGACATCCTCGACCAACTGCGCCAGACACCGCACACGCGACTGCCTGTGTATGACGGAGAGCTCGACAATCTGGTCGGTATCCTTCATATGAAGCGCGTTGTGCATGAGCTGGCGCGCGGCACCCTCACTCGCGAGCGGCTTTTCGAGATCGCACGCAATCGCGAGCCGTATTTCGTGCCCGAGGAGACCTCGTTGAATGTGCAGCTTGCACAATTCCAGCGCAATCGGCGGCGATTGGCTTTCGTGGTCAACGAATACGGCGACATCGAGGGGTTGGTCACGCTCGAGGACATCCTCGAGGAGATCGTCGGAGAATTCACCAGCGACCCGGCGACCGTGACGCATAAGGACATCCATGTCGAGGGACCTGGTGTCTACATCGTCAATGCCAGTACCACCATCCGCGCCCTCAACCGTGCACTACAATGGCAACTTCCCACCGACGGCCCCAAAACGTTGAACGGCCTGTTGCTCGAGCAACTCGAGACGATTCCCGACCCCGGCACGGCGCTGAAGGTGGGGCCCTATCAGTTCGAAATTCTGCAGATCGCTGAAAACGCCATCAAGACGGTGCGCGTGCGAACGGAGGCGGCGGACAAGCCACTCACTTCGAATCAGGCGGCCGCGAGCTGAACACGGCCTCCAGCGCCTCACCGACGCGAGCCACGGACACGACCTCCAGGCCCGACAGGGGTTTGCGCGGGGCGTTGTCCTTGGGAACGATTGCCTGTTTGAAGCCCTGTTTCTGGGCTTCCTTGAGGCGCTCCTCTCCATAGGCCACCGGCCGGACCTCGCCGGTCAGCCCGATCTCCCCGAAAGCGATGAGCGCTTGGGGTACCGTGCGGTCCGAGAGGCTCGAAGCCAGCGCCATCACGACGGGCAGATCCCAGGCCGTCTCACTGATCTCGATGCCGCCAACCACATTGACAAAGACATCGTGCTCCTGCAGCGAGACGCCGGCATGGCGATTCAGCACGGCCAACAACATCGCGACCCGGTTCGAATCGAGGCCTTGTGCGATGCGACGAGGCGCACCAAACCGCATCCGGTCGACCAACGCCTGCAGCTCGATCAACAACGGGCGCCCACCCTCGCGGGTAACCGTTACGATGCTGCCGGCGGCGGGCTCGGGTGCCCGGGAGAGAAAGATCGCTGAAGGGTTACGCACTTCCCTCAGCCCTCCCTCGGTCATGGCAAAGAATCCCAGCTCGTTCACCGCGCCGAAGCGATTTTTCGTTGCCCGCACGATTCGATAACGGCTGCCCGCCTCGCTCTCAAAGTAGAGGACGGTATCAACCAGGTGCTCCAGCAACCGCGGACCTGCGATCATGCCCTCCTTCGTCACGTGGCCGATGATCAAGACAGCCGTCGAAGTGGCTTTGGCAAACCGAACCAGCTCCGCTGTGCACTCCCGCAATTGGGCAACACCGCCCGCGGTTCCTGCGACCGTGGGTGACTGCACGGTTTGGATCGAGTCGACGACCAGCAAAGCGACCTTGCGCTCGTCCCCGCTGGGGATTCCCTTGCTGACCGCTCGGTCGCTCGCCAGCGCGATGATGGCCTGCAAGTCCGTCTCGGCAACACAGTTCAGGGCACTCGCCGCGAGCCCAAGGCGCTGCGCCCTCAGGCCCACCTGTGAAACCGACTCCTCACCGCTGGCGTATAGCACGCCCTGGGAGCCAGCTACGTGCGCGGCAACTTGCAGCAACAACGTCGACTTGCCGATGCCCGGATCGCCCCCGAGCAAGGTCACCGAGCCCGGTACGAGCCCGCCGCCGAAGACCCGATCGAGCTCTTCCTGGCCAGTGCCGAGACGCTGCGGGGTGAGCAGATCCAGGGTCCGCGGACTGGCGGCGGCGGCAGGGGTCGCCCGCAGGCGCGGCGCTATTCCGGCCTCGAGTGTGTTCCATTCATCACAATGCGGACACTGCCCCTGCCACTTGGGGGTATCCCTTCCGCAGGCGCTACAAATAAATACTGGACTCGTGCGGGGCATCTATGCTTGTGGGAGTCAAGTTGGCTAGGATTCGCGCCAGAATGACACGTTTGTGACCAGGCACTCAGACTGCACTGCGGACAATGCTAGCTTATGCCGGCTCGAATCGGGGACGGGAAAGTGACGCGAATCACATTTGATGGGCCGCAGACAGGTCAGGGCACAGCATGAGCTTGAGAAACAAGCTCCGCTGCGTTGGGCTGACCGATACCGGCAAGGTTCGCGAGCACAACGAAGATACGATCGCTGTCGATCCTGACATCGGTCTGCTCGTGCTTGCCGATGGCATGGGCGGCTACAACGCCGGCGAGGTTGCCAGCGGCATTGCCGTCAAAACCATCGTGAACCTCGTCCGTGAGCAGGTGGAGAGGGAAGATCTGAATGTCCAGGATCGGGACGCCGGGTTGTCCCGCCCAACCATCATCCTGCGAGACGCGATCGTCCGCGCCAATAAGATCATCTATCAGACGGCTAAAACCCAGCCTCAATGCGAAGGCATGGGCACTACGGTGGTGGCCGCGCTGTTTTTCGACAACAAGATCACCATCGCCCACGTGGGCGACTCCCGCCTGTACCGGCAGCGTGGAGAGAAGCTCGAGCAGGTCACGATGGACCACTCCCTGCTGCAGGAGCTGGTCGATCGCGGGTTCTATTCCGCCGAAGAGGCGCAGCGCGCCGCCAACAAGAACTACGTGACGCGCGCGCTGGGTGTCGAGCCCAATGTCGATGTGGAGATCCAGGAAGTACCCGTATCCAAGGGCGAGACATTCATCCTCTGCTCGGACGGCCTGTCCGACATGGTCGAGGACGAAGATATTCATTTAACGATAAACACCTTTGGTGCTAATCTGGATACAGTCGCCAAACAGCTGATTCAACTGGCGAATGATAACGGCGGGCGGGACAATGTCTCGGTGGTCATGGCGTACGTCGTCGACGCCTTCCCAGCCCGCACCAAGATTTTCGACAAGATTCTGGGCTGGTTCGGCTGACACTGATACAAGCGGCAGGTGAAGATAATGGCAAGGTTGGTCTTGAGCCTGGATGGCCAGGTGATGGCGGAATACAACATGAACAAGGAGCGGTACACGATTGGCCGCCTTCCTGACAATGACATCCGCATCGACAACGCTGCCGTCAGCGGCCATCACTCGCTGATCATCAACATCCTCAACGACTCGTTCCTCGAGGATCTGAACAGCACGAACGGCACCTACGTCAACGGCAAGCTCATCAAGAAGCATGCTCTGCAGCACGGCGACGTCATCACGGTCGGCCATCATCAGCTGCGGTTCGTCGAGGATGACGAGGCGCAGGATGAGTTCGAGAAGACCATGGTTATCCAACCCTCGGCCCGCCCGGTCGAGAAGGTGCGAACCGCGGCCGAGATCGCCGACAAGGCCTCTCCTTCGCTGTCCGCCACGGCGAAGAACCGTGCGCTCTCGGTCGATGGCGCTGCCGCCGCGGCAGCCCTGAAGAAAGCCAAACTTCAGGTCCTCTCGGGTGCTTTCGCCGGTCGCGAGCTCGAGCTCAACAAAGCACTCACCACGCTCGGCCGGCCGGGTGTGCAGGTGGCTGCCATCACCCGACGCTCGGAAGGTTACTTCATCGTCCATGTCGACAGTGGCAAGAGCGACGACTTCCCGCTCGTCAACGGCTCGCCGATCGGCGCGCAGGCGACGCGCCTGAATGACAATGATGTCATTCAATTGGCGGGAGTGAAGATGGGGTTCTTCGTCAGCTGACGCGGGCTGTGCCGCCATTGCCAGTGTCGCCGGGCTCAGGTGGAAGATGCTCGAAGATAACGGTCTGGAAGGGTCGCAACCGGACAGGGTGCAAGAAGAGGCATCCATGTGGCTGTCTCGACTCGGTCGCGGCCTGCGGCCGGAAGAAGCCGCCGGACTACGCGAGTGGTTGCAGCGGCCTGAGCACCGCCGGGTCATCCTGGACACGGCGCGCCTCTGGCACGGACCCGACATCATCGCCGTGTTGGGCGAGTTGTTTCCGGCCGGTCCCGAGCCGATGGAATCGGAATATACGTGGAGGTTCTTCGCGCGCGTGGGCCTCACCACGGCGCTGACGATCGGTCTTGTCTATATCGCTGTGACGGGGGACCAGCCTTGGTCTCACATACGATTCCAATGGGCACGCGCGCACGGACAAACATGCAACGTCCCTCTCGAGAGACCCGTGGGCCGTGGATGGTATTCCACGTCCGTCGGGGAACGCCGGCAGTTCGCGTTGCCTGACAGCACCGCAGTCACACTCAATACCTATACCTGCCTCTCCGTCGCTTACTTCTCCAGTACGCGCGACGTGTTTCTGCCGTATGGAGAAGCGACTTTTCACGTTGCGCACGATCCCCACCGTCCGTTCTTCGTCCGCGCCGGCAATCGAAAGTTTCAGGCACTGGGTACGAATTTCAACGTGCGGGTCCTTACACCGGAAGACGTGGAGCTCACCGTTACGGAAGGGAACGTGAAGGTAGTCTATACGCCAATATCGTGGCCGGAGACACCGGCGGAAGCGCGCCTGCGGGCCAACATGACTACGGACGACACCACCGTCGGAGCATTGGAAACCGCTCTGGTGGAGCCCGGCATGCAGTTCGTCCGCAAGCTCGAGGCGAGCGATGTCGACAACCTGCTGGCCTGGCAACAGGGACAGATCTTTTTCAAGGGCGAGCCGCTGCAATCGGCCATTGCGGAGGTGGCGCGCTATACCCGGGCCCGGTTTGTGTTGGCGGATCAGAAGCTGGGGAATGTTTTGATCGATGGGCGGTTCCGGACGGGCGATGTGGAGGGTCTGCTGATGACCCTGCGTCAGGAGTTTTCCATCGACTCGCGTCGGGATGCCCAGGGTCGCATCGTGCTCACGGCGGTGCCGCGCGGTCACGAGAGTTGAGTTGGCAGGCTAGCCGCCGCCCTCGGGCCTATCTGACTTCTCCGGCTTGGCGTCGGCTGCCAGGTAGCGCAGCGCTTCCGGGACAAATGCCAAATCGGTTGCCTCGCGCACGGCCAAGCGCATTTGCTTCTCGAGAATATCCGCGGGCACTGGATTCTGGTACGCGTCCAAGGCTCGCGCCAGGGCCACTCCACCTGACACATTCTCCGTACGCGCGACCCGATACGCTTTGACGACCAAGGCCTCTGCGGCGCCTGGCGTCAGCAGTAACGGCAGCTGCGGCTCGAGCTGCTCCAGCTCACCCGGCTCAATCTCCAGTTCGTAGCGACGCGCCAATGCAGCGATGAGCCCGCCAGCGTCCGCGCGAGTGGTCGTCGGCAGGATCGGGACTTTCAGGTCGATACGGCCGGGACGTTTCAAATCAACTTCAATCAGATCCGGCCGCGAGGACGCCAGCACCCAGATCACCTTGCCGCGGTTGGAGGTATCGGACATCTCCTGCGCGATCATGGAATACAAGCGCCCGGACAGACCGCTATCACCCGGCCCGGACTCCCGGCGCCCGAGGGTCTGATCCGCCTCGTCGATGAAGACGATACAACGGCCGAGCGCCCGGATCAGGCGCAGGATCTTTTCCAGATTGCCCTCGCTCGAGCCGACCCATTTGTCGCGGAAGTTTTTCAACTTCACCACGGGGACGCCCGCTTCTCCGGCGAGGCATTCGACCAGGAACGTCTTGCCGGTGCCAATCGGGCCGCACAGGAGATAACCCATCGGCAGCGCTCTCAGATCGTTCGCCCGCCAGAGGGTGACATCTTGCCGCAACCATTTTCGCAGCGCTTCCTGCCCGTGATAGTCCTCCAGCGTCCGCTGCGACTCGATGAACTCCACCAGACCGGGCGCATCGTGCTCGACCATTTCCTTCTTGAGCGCGGCGAAGTCCGACTGCCTGAGCTCCTGACGGGTGTGGGCGCGGATCTTGGTGAGCTGCTGCAGGGTGTTGACGGACACTCCGGTCATCGCCGCGGCCAGACCTGCGAGATCCGTGGCGCGCGGGATGGCTTGCGGAAACTCCTTTTGGAGAAGCGTCACGGCGGATTGCAACTCCGCTTGTGACGGCAGCGGAATGCGCACCAGTGTCGACTGCGGCGCGAAGGCGATGAGCGGCTCGAGGTCGTTCAGATTGTCGGCGATCAACAAACTGACAAATGACAGCTGCGTAAAGGGTGCGGCGGAGCCCCACTCCCGCACCAGGCTCGTCAAACTACCGTGCTCGTAGCCGTTGCCATCGGCGGGGAGAAGTTGATCCGAGCCCCGGATGATGACGGCCACCTGTACGGTGTCTGTGCGGCCGATAGCGTTGAGGTTCGCCAGATAGCGCCCGTAGCGGCTGATGAACCGGATTGCCTCGAGCGGCTGCTGCGGGAGGCTGCGCATCGCCGCGGGAACCCATTGGGTCAACCTCTCGGAGCCGCGCTCAACCGTCAGTCCATTGCCCAGGTCGTAGGCGAAAACGACATCGAAGCCCGCCAGCAGCTCGTCCTGGATGTAGCGCTCGATATTGACCAATCGGCCGCCGACCGCCAGGCGATCATGGACGTTGCCGTAGAGAATGAATTGACCCGAGGCGCCGCTTTCGAAGGCGACGTACAGGTCCATGGCCCAATCGGGTGCGCTTTGGGGGGCCGGCATGCAATGGATCATGCCCGCGGCGGGGACGGCCTGCACTTAAAAGAAAATTTAGCGCATTACGCCGTCGGCGTAGGAATCGGGGACGTAGTTGGCGAAGCGCGTGAACTGGCCCTGGAAGGTCAACACGAAGGTGCCGATCTCGCCGTTGCGGTGTTTGACGAGGTCGATCTCGGCGATGCCCTTCTTCGTGGTCTGACGGTCGTAGACCTCTTCGCGATAGATCAGCAGGATCATGTCCGCGTCCTGCTCGATCGCGCCCGATTCCCGCAAGTCAGACATAACAGGCTTCTTGTTCTCGCGCTGCTCGACGCCGCGATTCAACTGCGACAGCGCGATGACCGGGCAAGCCAACTCCTTGGCGAGAACCTTGAGGCCGCGGGAGATCTCCGAGATTTCCGTGGCGCGATTTTCTTTGTTGCCTGGGACCTGCATGAGCTGCAGGTAGTCGACGACGATGAGATCGAGGCCGTGCTCGCGTTTTACGCGCCGGGCACGGGCGCGAAGCTCGGTGGGCGACAGGGCCGGTGTTTCATCGACGAAGATCTTCGCTTCTGACAGCTGACTCGTGGCGCTGGTGATGCGCACCCAGTCATCATCGGAGATCTTGCCGCTGCGCAGGTTGTGCAGCGGGACGCCGCCGATGGATGAGAGCATGCGCGTGATCACCTGCTCCGAGGGCATCTCCATGCTGAAGATCGCGACCGAGGCCCGCTTGTCGCCGGGCTTCAGTGCGGCGTACTCCGCCATGTTGACGGCCAGCGTGGTCTTACCCATGGAGGGTCGGCCCGCCACGATCACCAGGTCACCGGGACGCAGTCCGCCGGTCATCTTGTCGAAATCGCTGAACCCGGTGGGCAGACCGCGCAGGGAGTCGGGGTTGGAGTAGGCTTCATCGATCTGGTCGATGACTCCCGGCAGGAGCGTTCTCACCGCTGTTGCGCCCTGCCGTCCGCGTGAGCCGCCTTCGGCGATCTCGAATACGCGTTGCTCTGCCTCGTCGACGAGATCGCGAGCCGTGCGACCGTCGTTGGCAAAGACAGCCGACGCGATGTCGGTACCGGCCTTGATGAGTTGCCTCAGGAGCGAGCGCTCGCGAACGATCTCGGCATAGACGCGCACATTGGCCGCGCTGGGAGTGTCGCGAGCGACGCTGCCCAAGTAGGCAAGCCCGCCGGATTCATCGAGTTTTGCGTTGCGGTCGAGTTGCTCGGAAACCGTAACGACATCGCACGGCTTACCGTTGGCCGCGAGGACGCCGATCGCCTCAAAGATCAGTTGATGATCGGGGCGGTAGAAGTCCTCTTGCTTGACGACGTCCGCTACGTTGTCCCAGGCGGAAGCATCGAGGAGCAGGCCGCCGATGACGGCCTGCTCCGCTTCGATCGAGTGCGGGGGTACCGGTGCATCCACGGTCGCGATGCTTTCGCGACGCGCTTTAGCGGGGCCGGCCACCTGTTGTTTACTCTTCCGCTACGATGGCCACCGCGAGCGGAACGTCGACATCGGCGTGCAGGTGCAAGCCGATCGTGTGCTCGCCGACCATGCGCAGCGGCCCGTTCGGCATGCGCACTTCGCTGCGCTCAACCTTGAAGCCCGCCTTGATGAGCGCTTCGGCGATATCCGCCGTACCGATGGAGCCGAAGAGCTTGCCCTCGGTACCGGCCTTCGCGGTGATGTTGAGCTTGAACTCCTTCAACGCAGTCTGACGCTCCTGAGCGGAGCTCAGATGCTCGCGCGCGGCCCTTTCCAACTCTTCGCGACGAGCCTCGAAACGTGCAACGTTGTCGGGTGTTGCCAGAGTCGCCTTGCCCTGGGGCAGGAGGAAGTTCCGGCCATAGCCGGAGCGAACCTTGACCCGGTCGCCGATGCTGCCGAGATTGGCAACCTTCTGAAGCAGAATAACGTCCATCGCGATGGCCTCAATGCTGATCGGTGTACGGCAGCAGGGCCAGGAAGCGCGCGCGCTTGATCGCTACGGCGAGTTGGCGCTGATAGAACGACTTCGTACCCGTGATGCGGCTCGGAACAATCTTGCCCGTCTCGGTGATGTAACCCTTCAACGTGGCCAGATCCTTGTAATCAATGTACTTCACGCCCTCGGCAGTGAAGCGGCAGAACTTCTTGCGGCGCGAGAAGCGGCTACCGCCGCCGCCCTGGCGGCCACCACCGCCACCACCACCACGACGATCATCGCCGCCGCCCCGGCCACCGCCGCCATCAAAGCTGCGACCGCCACCATCTGACTTGTTAAATGCCATTTTGGTCTACCTCCGCGCCCTCAGGCGCCCTCTCCGGCCGAGCTATCCTCGTCATCGGAGGCAGCAGAAACTTCTTCACGCGGACGGCGGCGAGGGGCACCCTCACCATCGTCATCCCCATCATCGCGCGAACGCTCACGGCGCCGGCCATCACCTTCTTCATCGGCAGCCTTCGCCATCGGCGAGGGCTCGGTTACGGCGGAATCCATGTTGACGACCAGGTGACGCAGCACCGCGTCACTGAAACGGAAGGCGCCGATGAGCTCGTCCAGAACCTTCTGGTCGGACTCGATGTTCATCAGAACGTAGTGCGCCTTATGGACCTTCGCAATGGGATACGTGAGCTGGCGACGGCCCCAGTCTTCGAGGCGATGCACGCGGCCACCACCGGTGGCGATCATGCCTTTATAGCGCTCGATCATGGCGGGCACTTGCTCGCTCTGATCGGGATGGACCAGGAATACGATCTCGTAATGCCTCATGGTGTCCTCCTTACGGATTTGAGCCGCCCTCGCGAGGCGTTGCGGGTGCGGCAAGGAGAAAAAGGGGCGCGAAGGATACTCAAACCGGGGGCGGACTGCAACGAACCCCTACCCCATGCGCTGGCGGACGGCTTCGTACAACAGCATTCCGGCCGCCACGGACACATTGAGGCTTTCCACGGAGCCCAGCTGCGGAAGGCGGACCATCCAGTCGCAGGTCTGGCGGGTGAGGTGGCGCAGCCCAGAGCCCTCGGAGCCCAGGGCAAGCACGATCCCACCAGTGAGGTCGACTTCGTGGGCCAGTCGAGGCCCCTCCGCGTCCGCGCCCACGACCCACAGGCCTGCGTCCTTGAGCACCTTCAATGTCCGCACGAGATTGGTCACCGGGATGACGGGTGTCGTTTCGGCTGCGCCGACAGCCACTTTTCGCACCGTGGCGTTTATTTGGGCGGCGCGATCCTTCGGCACGATCACCGCAAGCGCGCCACAGGCGTCTGCAGTGCGGAGGCAGGCGCCCAGGTTATGGGGGTCCTGGACACCGTCCAGGACCAGAATGAGAGGGTTCCGGGCTTTCTGAAGCGCCTCGAACAACTCATCCTCCGTCCAGGGCGGCAAGGGCACGATTTCAGCTACCACGCCCTGGTGGGCCACCTCCCCTAACTGCTGCTTGAGCGTTTGGGCGTCGACCCGTTTCACAGGCCGGCTGTTTTTGCGCGCCAGCTCCTCGATCTCTCGTATGCGTGGATCATCACGACGCTCCGCTAATCGCACCGTGACCACACGCTCGGGGTGCCGCTCCAACATGAAGCGTATCGCATGCACGCCGTAGATCGTCTCAGTTCCGGCCACGGTCAGCCTTCATCAACAGCAAGATCTAGATCGATGAGCCCCTCGATCGGGTTCACTGCCGTGACGATAACCCTGATCTGTTGACCCGCGCGCAGACGCCGACCGGTCCGTCGGCCTCTCCATGCCAGACCGTCATCCTCCATTTCGTACTGATCGTCGCGCAATGAGTCGACGTGCAGAAGGCCATCCACCGACACATCGAGGATCTGCACGAAGCATCCGAATTCCACCACGGTGGTGATGAGCCCGTGGAAGATCTGGCCGATTCGCTCGCGGAGATACGTGCATTTGAGGAACGTGTTGACGTAACGGTCAGCCTCGTCCGCTCGCTTCTCGAGCTTCGATGTACTGTCGCCCAGAGCGGTGAGCGTTTCCAACTCGTACTTCACACCGCTGCCGCCGGGCGCCTCGAGAAGTGCCTTCAACGTGCGGTGGACCACGAGATCCGGATAACGTCGGATCGGCGAAGTGAAGTGCGCGTACTGCGTCAGTGCCAACCCGAAGTGGCCGATGTTAGTGGGTTGGTAGATCGCCTGGGGCATCGAGCGAACGACGAGGGATTCCACGAACGGACGTTCTGCCGAGTGTCCCAGCCGCTTGGTGATAGCTTGTAAATCGCGCGTTGTTACGTTTTCTGGTATCTGCGCTTCGATGCCGAGAGCGGTCAATGTGGATAGGAGCCTGTCGAGCTTCTCTTCTTCCGGCTTACCATGCACGCGATACAACGTCGGCGTGCGCATCGTCTCGAGCTCGCGCGCTACAGCCACGTTTGCCATGATCATGCACTCTTCTATGAGTCTATGTGCGTCGTTACGGATGCGCAGCTCGATCGAGCGGACTCGCTCGGCTGAGTCAATGACGAATTCAGCTTCGGCCGCATCGAAGTCGAGTGCACCGCGGCGCTGGCGTGCTTTGTGGAGTGCTCGATAGACATCGACCAGAACCAAGAGCTTTTCTGTCAGCGGAGATCCCAGCTGCTCACGTGCAGCAGGCATCCCTTTGAACAATGCGTCGTGAGCCAGTGTGTACGTGAGGCGCGCGGCGGAGCGCATGACCGCCGGATAAAAGCGTGCGGATTTGAGCGCTCCCTGTTTGCTGATCACCATGTCGGCCGCGAAGCAGAGTCGATCGACCCGCGGGGCTAACGAGCACAGTTTGTCCGAAAGCGCGAACGGCAACATCGGAATGACCCGGGTCGGGAAATAGACCGACGTGCCACGCTCCTTCGCCTCCCGATCTACTGCCGTGCCCGGCCGTACGTAGTGACTAACATCAGCAATCGCGACGATGAGTCGGAAGCCGCTCGGGTGAGGCTCCGCGTACACTGCGTCGTCGAAGTCCTTCGCATCCTCACCGTCTATAGTGACTAAAGGCAGTTCGCGCAGGTCGATACGCGAGTTCGCCTCTAGCGGATCGACCTCCTCACCCCACGCATGCGCCTCGCGCAAGGCCTCTGATGAGAAATCGTGTGGCAAATCGAACCTCGCGATCGCCGTTTCGGTCGCGAGCTCTACGGGACGGTCAGGATCAAGACGCTTCACTATGCGTGCGTGCGCCGGCGCGCCATTTGTGGCGTGTTTCGTGATCTGGGCAATGACCCAGTCTCCGCTGCGGATACCACTTATGTCTGTATGCGCGAGAGAGCAGTGAAGTTGCAGTCGCCGATCGGCCGCTGTCACCCAGCCGCCGCTTCGGCCGTGTATCTCGACGGTACCAAGGAAGGAGCTGATCGCACGCTCGACCACCTTCTCCACGGCGCCCGACCACCGGTCGCTCGCATCCCGCGAAAGTCTCACGCGCAGACGATCGCCGTGCATGACCCCGCGCATTTCAGGCGGGGAAATGAAGACGCTGTCCTTCAGACCGTCAACGCGGAGGAAGCCGTAGCCGGCACGGTTGGCGCTGACGGTGCCTTCCACCATGCCGCCTGGGCGGGCAGCGCCCACCTCTGGCACCCGATCGGCGGGCTCCCGGTGACGGCCGGTGGTGACGGCCCTGCCGGATCTGTGGCCGCCGTGCCTCTCATCCTTCGCTCTACCGCGAACAGCGCCTTGTGCGCCGGCGGTGCCGCGGGTGATGTGCTTAGCAGCTTCGCCGCCATCGCTTCGCGTCTTACGCTTACCCGCAGCGCCCGGGGAGCGCATCTTTCTCTTGGGAGCCACTTCTTTCCGGTCCGTGCGACCGAATTTGGTTCTACGTGCGCTCAATTTGACAGCTCCCGACCCCCTGCGTACATTGCGCGGCCTTCCTCACCTGCCCGGGTGGCGGAATTGGTAGACGCACTAGTTTCAGGTACTAGCGGGTAACACCGTGGAGGTTCGAGTCCTCTCCCGGGCACCAGTCTTAAATTGTTCTTGAATTTCAATAGTTTACGTCGCTGATTTTGGCAGATCGGTTGGACCTGCGGTTAGAAGAAAAAACGCGACCGCATGTCTAAGTGATTGCGGCGCTGGGTAAAGTATAAACGCCCCCATCCGACCTCAAGTCCCGTTCGGGGCGAAGTCAGCGGGTAACTTTTGGCGCTCTTGTTGGGGCTTCTGTTCTTCGGCATCGAGCCGCTGTCTCCTCATCTGTGGAGGAAACCATGCCCCTCACCCACCACTGTATCGCAACGGCGCGTCCTCGGGAAAAGCTTTACGCCCTGACGGATGGTCACGGGCTGCACCTTCAGGTGACCCCCGAGGGCTCCAAGCGCTGGCGCTTCCGTTACCGTTTCGCCGGCTTGGAGAACACGATTTCGTTGGGGGTCTATCCCAAAGTCAGCCTCACAAAGGCCCGACGCCTCCACGCGGATGCCCGGGGCCTCCTCGCCCGCGGCATCGACCCCAGCGCCGAGCGCCGCCGGGTGCGCGCCGCGAACACCCACACGTTTGAATCCGTCGCCCGATCCTGGCTGAAGGTCCTCCAGGTTCGAGTCCATAAGCGCACCCTCACGGCAACCACGGTCGAGCGAAACCGGCGGCTCCTGGAGCAGCATGTCTTTCCTCAGCTCGGATCGCGTCCCATCGCGATGATCACCCCGGGCGAGCTCCTAGTAATCTTGAAGGAGATCGAGGCCCGCGGGTTCCTGGAGACCGCCTGCCGGGTCAAACAACGCTGCAGCCGCGTGTTTCGCCATGCCATTGGACTGGGTTACCTCCAGTGCGACATCACCGAAGGCTTCCGCGGCCTCCTCGAGCGACCACACCATCAACATCGCCCCTCGATCCGCGACCCCCAGCGATTGGGGGAGTTACTGTGTGCAGTGGATGAGTTCAAAGGGCGACCGATCACCGGCATCGCCCTGAAGTTGGCTTCGCTGCTGTTCGTCCGACCCGGCGAGCTGCGCCAGGCGCGCTGGCGCGACATCGACTTTGCGAACGCGCAATGGCGCATTCCGGCCGAGTGTATGAAGTCCCGTGTCCAACATCTCGTACCGTTGTCCCAGCAAGCGGTGGCGCTCTTGAAAACGCTGCGTCCGCTCTCGGGGGACAGCGAGAGCGGACGCAGCGTTTTCAAGAGC
>Ga0207667_10005969_pt1 | contig 14825 bp, 9 predicted proteins | sample KBSCornC52_FD_184301 | JGI IMG/M metagenome (GOLD analysis project Ga0207667, IMG submission 184301) | Corn rhizosphere microbial communities from Kellogg Biological Station, Michigan, USA - KBS Corn C5-2 (SPAdes) (version 2) | ecosystem: Host-associated > Plants > Roots > Rhizosphere > Soil ... | reverse complement strand
CCAACAACCCGAACACCCCGGCTAATATCGTCACCGGCATGAATACGCTGCTCCAGAACACCAGCCCCGAATACAGGAAGTTCCTTCAGTCCAATTTTGGCAAGTTCGCCCCTTATCTGGGAGGCCTCATGCCCTGGCGCACGCAGTGGAACATGAGCGTGGCATATGAGCTGAAGGTTTTCAAGACCAACAGGATCAGCCTGCGTTGCGATATTTTCAACGTGCTGAACCTGCTGAACTACAAGTGGGGCGGGTATACCCAGATCATCAATACCAATCCCTATTCGCTGGCAGGGTTTGATCCCACCACAAATTCCTATAAATATACCGTCAATACCAGTGCAGGTCAAAGACAAAAAACAGCGAGCTATTACTCCGTCCAGTTCGGGGCCCGGTACTCGTTCTAGCATCATAAACAGAGGGGGAGCTTTGTTCCCCCTCTTCATTCCGGCGACCCTGATATTCCCTTATCTTTAATGGCAATATTGCCATTATGAAAAGAGCTCTCTTTTTCTGCTTATGGGGCATCCTCATTGCTGCTCCGGGATGGGCGCGTAACAAAACACGTGTGCTCTCCCCAAACAAGCAGCTTGTCTATGATTTCCAGCTTACAGATAGTGCTCCCGTTTATTCCGTCACCTATAAAGGGACACCGCTGATCGTTTCCAGCCCGCTGTCCTTATCCTTCAGGGATCAGCCGGACTTTTCCAGGAACATTAAGCTCACCGGGGTCGTCGTCGGGGAAGGAGTGGAGGATTATTCCCTGCTGACAGGCAAGACCAGCCATGTGCACGATCGCTACCGCGAGCTGACCATTACCCTGGAAGAAAAGACCGCTCCATTCCGGAAAATAAGGCTGATCATCCGGGCCTTTGATGACGGCCTGGCCTTTCGTTATGAATTCCCGCAGCAGGAGGGATGGACCTCGCTGCAGCTGACAGGCGAGCATACACGATTCCGCCTGGCCGGCGATCCAAGAGTAAAGGCGCTGCTGCTGCCGAATTTCACCAGCAGCCATGAAGGGGAATACACTACCGCCTCCTGGAGCTCCTTACAGGCGGATACGCTGATGGACATGCCTGCGCTTTTTGAATTCCCGGGACATTGTTACATGGCCATAACGGAGGCCGCCCTGCTGGATTATGCCGGCATGTACCTGGAAAAGCATGACCAGTGCCTGACAGGCAGATTGTCGCCTTTACCGGACGGCTCCGGCATTTGTGTACGGGCGGATCTCCCGCATTACAGCCCCTGGCGGGTGCTGTTGATCAGCGACAGGGTAGGAGCCCTCATCGAATCCAATATCATTACCGACCTTAGTCCGCCTTGCAGGATCCGGGACCCTTCATGGATACGTCCCGGCAAGACCACCTTTCCCTGGTGGAATGGCAATGTGGTGCCCGATACGCTGAATGCTCCCGGCAATAACTTTGTCACTGCGCAATACTATATCGACTTCTGCGCACGTGCGGGACTGCAATATCATTCCGTGGTGGAATACGGGCTTCATGAATGGTATGTCAATGATGGTGCGAATTTTATGCCCGGCCCCCATGCCGATCCTACCCGCCCCGTACCGGGCCTGGATATGCAGCAGATATGCGACTATGCGCATCGGAAGGGAGTAGGCATCCGTGTGTGGGTGCATTGGGCCGCCCTGTATCCTCATCTCGACTCCGCCTTTGCACAGTATGAAAGATGGGGCATCAGCGGCATGATGGTAGACTTTATGGACAGGGATGATCAGCAGATGGTCAATATTCAAACGGAGATATTGGAAAAGGCTGCCCGGCATCACCTGCATATCCAGTTCCATGGCGCATATAAGCCCACTGGCCTTAGCCGGACTTATCCCAATGAGCTCACCAGGGAAGGCACCCTGAACTATGAAGTGAATAAATGGGACAAGCGGATAACGCCGGACCATGACCTCAACATGCCCTTTACCCGGCTGCTGGCCGGCGCCACCGACTATCATCTGGGAGGCTTTCGGGCTGTCCCGGACTCTCTTTTCCGGGTACAGTATACCCGCCCGCTGATGCTGGGCACCCGCTGCCATATGTTAGGGATGTATGTGGTTCTGGAGAGTGCGCTGGCTATGGTATGTGATTATCCCGATGCCTATGAAGGCCAGCCCGGCTTCGAGTTCATACAGCAGGTGCCGACAGTATGGGATGAGACCCGGGTCATTGATGCGGTCGTGGACAAATACATCATCATCGCACGACGAAAGGGGGAGGAATGGTTCATCGGGGCGATCAATAACCATAAAGCACGGGAGGTGACCATCCCACTGAGCTTTCTGGGGAATAATACCTATACGCTCCTCACCTGGTCGGATGCGTCCGATGCATCCTCAAACCCCAACCACCTGGAAACAGTGACCCGGAGAGTAATCCCCCAAAATACCATAACCATTAAGATGGTTCCCGGCGGAGGATTTGCAGCGCATATGCATCGTTGAGGAAAATCCACACTATCGGGGAACAAAAATTGCATAATAAGGGGTGCCATAAATGCTTACCTATATTAAGGTAGAGGTTGTTTGTCCCCATTCTGTAATGCTTAATGGAAAGATTCTCATCATTATATGTTAATAAATACTTGGCAGGTTGAGAGTTTTGGAATGGAATTTGTAATTCTCAAAGCATCCTTTGAAAAATTATGTTCGTATTGTTAAGCGGACGGGTGGATTTGGAATTTTGGGTCATATGTAATACTTTTACATTATCTCCTCAAAATTTCTGGCATAGAAGGCTGCTTGCCCACCGGAACTCCAGCCTACGAATAACCACGCTAAATTCCTAATAAAAGATCTACGGTTGCCCGCCTGGATCCTTTTAAAATGCCGTGTGTCGATTTCCGATTCTTGCTTACTAGACTAGATCAGCACTTTAGTATGTAGCTCCCTGATATGGGACGTTATTGCCATTCACGCAGTCACAGTGATGACTGGACGAATGAACGGTTGCTTATTCCCTGAACAGGACTGATTTTCCGGCATGCCGGAACAAGCATGGCTTTGTATGAACTATAACAGATATATGCGTTCGAAAATTTGGATGTTGTTGATTTTTTCAGGGTTTGCGCTGACTTCTTGTTACAATAGCAGGAAAGCAGTCTATTTCAACAATATCCAGGATACGACATTAAGTAACACCGCGGCCACCATCGAGCCGGTGATACAACCCAATGACCTGCTCAATATCACGGTGACGAGCCTTAACCCGGAAGCCTCTATGGTCTTCAATACACCCAATATAACAATGCCCGTGACTGCAACTTCCACCGGGACTACACCTACATCGGGGTATGGAACACCGCAGCTAATGGGCTATCTCGTCAATTCCGATGGCACGATTAAATTCCCCGTGCTCGGATCGATAAAAGCTGCCGGTCTTACCAAACGACAATTAGAAAATCTCCTTACAGATACGCTTGCCAGCCGCAAATTATTGGTGGATCCCATTGTCACCGCGCGATTCCTCAACTTCAGGGTCACTGTTCTGGGCGAGGTGGCACGACCTACTACGCTCAACGTCGCCAATGAAAGGATATCAATTTTGGAAGCGCTTGGGCTTGCAGGTGACCTGACCATCTATGCCAAAAGGGATAATGTGCTGCTGATACGCGAGGAAGGGGATAAAAAGATCATCAGACGCATCGATCTCAATTCCAATGAAATCCTCCTTTCACCTTATTATTATTTAAAGACCAACGACATTGTCTATGTTGAGCCGCGTAAAGACAAGATTGCGGCTACCAGCAGGACACAACAGCTATTACCTATCATATTGAGTGCCGCATCGCTGGTTGCAGTGGTAGTGTTACATTATGTGAACTAATAAAATGTGAGTTTATGCAGGTATCCAATAAAAACATTTTCGAAGAGGAGGAGAGCAGCCTGATCTCTCAGATGCTGTTCAAATATCTGCCTTACTGGCCGTTGTTCCTGTTCCTGCTGCTGATATCCGGCACAGGCGCTTATTTCTACCTGCATTATGCAGTGCCCGTATATGAGACCGCGGCTACTATCCTGGTAAAAGATGAGAAAAAAGGCCTGGATGACAACTCCAATCTCATGGAGCAGCTGAACCTTTTCGGCAGCAAGAAGCTGGTAGAGAATGAAATTGAGGTCATCCAGTCCCGGACTCTTATGAGTGAGGTGGTAAAGAACCTGGACCTCTACGCGCCCATCACCCAGGAAGGACGGATCAATTCCCGGCCCGCTTATCTTACTTCGCCTGTGGTCGTCCAGGTACGAAAGCCTGACTCGCTCATCGAACAAAAGAAGATATATTTTACATATGATGCCGCCACTAAGGAAGTCTCCATACCGGGTGGAAAATACCCATTAGGCCAGTGGATAAAGAACTACTATGGCGAGATCCGCTTTATCGCCAATCCCAACTATGTGGTTCCGGACAGGCCCAGGCCTTTGTTCTTCTCTCTGCGTAGCGTACGGGCAGTGACGGATGAGCTGCTCAATAACATGAAGGTTACCCAAGCTACCAAGCTGTCCTCCGTCATCGACCTGAAAATATGGGATGCCGTTCCCAAAAGAGGGGAAGATATCCTCAACGGCCTCATCAGGGAATACAACAAGGCGGGCATCAACGATAAAAATGCCCTGGCTGCGAATACCCTTCGATTTATCAACGAAAGACTGGGCATCGTTGCCTCAGAGCTCGACAGCGTGGAGCATGGGATACAGAAGTACAAGACCCAGGAAGGTATCGTAGACATCAGCGCACAAGGGCAGCTTTATCTTAATAATGTAGGGGCCAATGACCAGAAGCTCAGTGAGCTCAATGTTCAGCTGGCCGTCCTGGATCAGGTGGAAAAATATGTGCAGTCCAGGGCCAACGATGCCAGCATCGTTCCTTCCACCTTTGGCGTAGACGACCCCGTGCTGGAAGACCTGCTTCAGAAATTATACGACCTGGAAGTAAAATATGAAGGGCTGAGCAAGACGACGGCCGAGAACAATCCTCTGCTGGTATCGCTGCGTCATGAGATCGATAAGATCAAGCCCAACATCCTGGAGAATGTGCAAAACCTCCGTAAGAACCTGGTGGCGGGAAGAGGTGATCTGCTCAATACCAGCAACAGCTACGCAGGCATCCTTCGGACGCTGCCCGCCAAGGAGCGGAAGCTGGTGGAGATCAGCAGACAGCAGGGCATCAAGAACAGCATCTATTCCTTCCTTCTCCAAAAAAGAGAGGAGACAGCACTGACGTTCAACTCGACTATTGCCGACACACGTATCATAGATTCCGCCGCCACCACGGTAAAACCCGTCAGCCCCAAGCCTATGCTGATATGGGCGCTCGCCATCGTGGCCGCCCTCGGGCTGGGCGCCGGTCTCATAGCCATCCGTGAAGGATTGAACCAGCGCATCGTATTCCGGAACGAGATAGAAAAGTATACTTCCGTACCCGTGGTTGGGGAGATCATGTACCATCAGGCAGAGGATCATCACCTTGTAGTAGCGCCCGGACAGCGCACGGTTATTGCAGAACAATTTCGGCAATTGAGGACATCCATGGCCTATATTGGCATCAACTCCAGAAAGAAGAAAATACTCATCACTTCCACCATCAGCGGAGAAGGAAAAAGCTTTATCGCATCCAATCTGGCGGTAAGCCTTGCCCTGACGGATAAAAAAGTGGTCCTTCTGGAGCTGGACCTTCGTAAGCCCAGGATCAGCCAGCTGTTCGATGTCAGCCGGGAGGTGGGCATTACCAATTATTTCATTGGCAATAAGGACGCCGACCATATCATCAAAAGGACTGAGGTGAGCAACAACCTGTTCATTATCCCTTCCGGCGCCATTCCTCCCAACCCATCCGAACTGATCCTGAATGGCAAGCTGGATGAGCTGCTGCAATACCTCGACACCATCTTTGACTATATACTCATCGATACGGCTCCTGTGGGACCTGTGACGGATGCCTATATCCTCTCGCCCCTTTGTGATGCAACCCTATATGTGGTACGTCATAAAGTGACGCCCAAAGGCTATATAAAGATGCTGGATGAGAATATAAAGATCCGTGGATTGAAGAACCTTGCCATCGTGTTCAACGGTGTTAAGACCCGTGGCATGGGCGGTATCAACTACGGCTATGGTTATGGCTATGGTAAGGACTACAGCTATGGCTATGGCGAAGAGAAGAAGAGCAAGAAGAAAGATAAAGACAAAGTAAAGTAAATAACCCCTTAAAACGTTCAGGCGCAAGCCGGGGCGTACTGTACGCAACAATTTTTGTCTCGTCATCCCTCCTAATGTGACTGGATTGGGCGGAGCCCGCCGTAGAATGAATGTTGCATATATACAACTGATACGGTCTACCCGAAGAATATCAGCCTATATGTGCGTATTGATAATCTGTTAACTAAAGACTATGAACCAACCTGCAATGATGGATGCATCCGCTAAGAGCTGGTATGCTGTTCACACGAGGCCCCGCTGGGAAAAAAAGGTAGCTGGCCTGTTAGCGAAGAAGAAGGTAGAGCACTATTGTCCTTTGAACAAGGTCCAACGGCAATGGAGCGACCGGAAGAAGATCATCCTCGAGCCCCTGTTCACTTCCTATGTATTTGTACGTCTGGCTGATTTTGAACACCTGCCCGTACTGCAAACGGATGGAGTGCTCAGCTTTGTTTACTGGCTGAAGAAACCCGCGATCATCCGCGATGAAGAAATAGAAGCTATCCGCCGCTTTATGAACGATTATGAATCCGTCAAGCTGGAAAAGACGCAGGTCAATGTCAACGACCGTGTCCGGATCCTCGGCGGCCCTCTCATGGAAAGGGAAGGCAACATCGTGGAAATCAAGCACAAGACGGTGAAAGTACAGCTGCCGTCGCTGGGTTATGTTCTTACGGCCACTATTGAAAAATCAAATGTGGAAATACTTTCACTATATGGTGAGATATCTTCCTCAAATGTGATTTGATCCTAATGTGACCCCCGAATGCACAATAATTCACGGAAAATAAATCTGGCCCTGGTCTCTCCGAACAAGAACGCCTATAGCGAGACCTTTATCCAACTTCACCGGACAGAGATCGATGCCAATGTCCATTTTTTATGGCAGGAAGCGCTGCCCGAGATGAGCGAGGAAGGAGCGTTCATACGATATAACTTCTTTGGGAAGGTCATGCGGAAACTGTCCCGCATGTTCTTTCCCGGTCTGCTCAATCTGCATGAGCTACGTATTGCAAAATACCTGAAAAGACATCACGTCGATGTGATCCTGGCAGAGTTCGGTTTCACCGGCCTGGCTATGGCCAAGCTGGCCCGTAAGACAGGGATTCCACTGATCGTTCATTTTCATGGTGTGGATGCTTATTCAAAGGAGGTATTGGCGACTTATGACTATAAGCCTCTTTTCCAGACGGCCGAAAAGGTCATCGTAGTATCCCGGCATATGTATCAGCAGCTGATCAGGCTGGGGTGTCCCGAGGGCAAGCTGGTGCTGAACCCTTACGGACCAGCCGATATATTTTTCTCAGTCAACAATAGATACAGCAGCCGGGATTTCCTGGCCATCGGCCGGTTTGTAGACAAGAAGGCGCCGCAGTACACCATCCGCGCTTTTAAACAGGCTGCCGAACATCATCCGGATGCCCACCTCACCATGGTAGGCGAGGGACCTCTCCTGGAAGATTGTAAGCAGCTGGTGAGAGAGCTGCATATAGAAGAGAAGGTAGGTTTTGCGGGTGTGCTGCAGCCGGAGAAAATAGCGGATCTAGTCTCGGAAAGCCTGGCTTTTGTCCAACATTCCAGGACGGCGCCCAATGGCGACTCTGAAGGAACACCCGTCGCCGTGCTCGAAGCCGGCGCGGGGGGATTACCGGTGATAGCCACACGGCATGCAGGTATCCCGGACGTCGTGCTGGAGGGTTACACGGGCCTGCTGGTGGAAGAGGGGGACATCGATGGGATGAGCCAGGCCATGATCCGCATGCTCGACACGCCGGAGCTGGCGGGACAAATGGGAAGCGCCGCCCGTAAAAGGATCCGGGAGAATTTCACCTTGAAAAAACACATCGATAACATAAACAGGGAGCTCGAGCAGGCCGTCGCCCGTCGCAAGGGCATCGGCGCCGGCAATGGCCATGGAGAAGGCCGGAATGGCAAAGATCCCAGCTTTCGCCGTACGCTTTTCAGCAATATCCTGGTGGCCGGCAGCTATACCTATCTTGCCCAGGGGATCACATTCCTGGCATCCACCATTCTGGCTCGCCTGCTTTCCCCGGAAAGCTACGGGGTGGTAGGGCTGATCACGGTCTTTACAGGCTTTATCATGGTCTTCTCGGACGGAGGCCTGTCTTATGCCCTCATCCGCAGTGATTTTGGACGCACTTTTCAACGGGTGCTCACCAACCTTTCCGTATTCCTGGGCTCGATCCTCTTTCTTTTTACCGTGCTGGCCGCATGGCCCATTGCGCATTTTTATAACAATCCAGGGCTGATAGCGCCTATCATCGTGCTCGCCACCACCTTTATCTTCAGAGGTATGGGATTGGCGCAGGGAGCCGTGCTGGCCAAGAACCTGCAATTCGGCTATATAGGGAAGGTTACTTTGATCAGCAACCTGGCGCAGATCCTGCTGTCCATCCCCATGGCATACTTTGGCGCCGGCTACTGGGCGCTGATCATTCCCCAGATACTCGCTGCCATCATCACCGCTGTCCTTTATGAAAAGAAAGTAAGGCTGGGATTCAGGCTTTTCCCCTGGAACTATATCGTCGTCGTCTTCCGTCATACCAGGAAGCTGGTAGGAAGTGTCATAGGTTTCGCCTCCGTCAATTACTGGTCTCGCAACAGTGACAACATGGTCGTAGGCAAATGGTACGGAGCCTCGGAGCTGGGCATTTATAACAGAGCCTATTCCTTGTTGATGCTGCCGCTGAACCTGATCACCGGTCTTTTCAACAATATCCTCTTCCCCAATCTCAAGAAACTGCAAAGCCGCAACGGCGACATCGAGACCGAATATTATTTTGTCCTGAACGTGATCAGCTTTCTCACCTTCCCCCTGGTGCTGCTTTTTGTCTGCTTCCCAAAAGAAATGGTGCTGCTTCTGTGGGGCAAGAGCTGGGCGCAGGTGGCCGACCTCCTGCCGTATTTCGGGTTGCTGATCTTTACACAGTCCCTGGTGTCCACCTCCGGCCATCTGCTGATATTGTATAAAAAAGAGAAGGCCTTTATGATCTGCGGCTGGATAACGGCCCTGTTCCTTATCAGCTTTATCATTTTCGGCGCTACGATCTCGCTGGAAGGCATCGCACAGTTCTATTCCCTTTCCTATATCGTCTTTGTCATTTTGCTGAATGTCTTTTACATCTATGTAAAGACCCTGGGACTGAACAAAAAGAGGGTTTATAGGTTCTGGTTCCCCAAGGTAGCCCTTTCCCTGGCGCTCTGGTTTTGCCTGTACTTCCGGCTGGATTATTTACAGAATGTAATGATAGCTGTCTTTGTAATATACCTGCTGATCTCCGGCCGCCCTTTGTTAAAGGCCGTGGCCGGCAGGCTGGGACAGACAGCCCCGGGCGCCCGGATACTTCATTCACTCGCAATTCTGAGGTTTAAAAAATGAATGCGATATCTATCATCATTCCTACGTATAAAAGAAAGGAAAAGCTGAAAAGAGCTCTTGCCAGCGCCTTGCAGCAAAGCATGCCGGCCAGGGAGATCATTGTGGTGGATGACAATCGGGATGAAGCCGAAAGCCTGGCCGTAAAAGAATGTATCGCATCCTTTGGCGACCCGCGGCTGCTATGGATATCCAACTTCAGAGCGCCCGGCGGCTGCGGAGCCCGGAACTCGGGTATCCTGACGGCGAAAGGGGAATTCATCGCCTTTCTGGACGATGACGATGTCTTTCTCGCGGGCGCATTGCAGGCCCATTTCGATGCCTTCGATGCCTCCATCGGCATGGTGTACGGCAATTGCCAGGTAGTGGACGACCTGTACAAGGTGACGGAAACTACCGCCTTTAAGAAAGCGCCCCTGGGATTTTCCGACCTTATCATGGGAGATTGCCCGCCCTCTTCCTCGGTGGTGATGGCAAGACGGTCGGCCTTGCTGGAAGCCGGCCTGTTCGATGAATCCCTGCCCAGCTTCCAGGACTATGACATGTGGCTGAAAATGGCCAGACTGCATACCATCATGGCTCATGAAGGGCTGGTCGCCAAATTTATCCAGCATGACGGACAAAGGACAAGTATCAATTTTGACAGACGGCGGGCGGGACTCGACCTCATCGTGGAAAAATGGTCCCCGGACATCGTGAAGGTGCGAAGCCTGAAAAGCTTTGTCAATCACTTTATGGCAGGCGCTTATTTCAACTCCGGCGCCGTCGCCCTCACACTCGGGACCAGGTATAGGGTGGAGGCCGTCCGGTATTTTCTCCGGGCTTTGCGGTTGAAGCTATCTTCCCGGCGCTATTGGAAATGGACGGTCTTTAGCCTGCTGGGGTTTCAGCTGACCAAAAAGATAAGGAGTATTCATCCCTAAAGATCATTTATGGCTCAACCATTGATCAGTATTATCACTATCTCCTATAATTGCGCGGATGCCATCGAAAGGACTATTCGAAGCGTCCTCTCGCAGCGCTTTACGGATTTTGAATACATCATCATCGACGGCGGATCCACCGACGGCACCGCGGATATCGTCTGTCGTCACAACCCGCACCTGGCTTACTGGGTATCTGAAAAGGACAGGGGCATCAGCGATGCATTCAATAAAGGCATTGCCGTGGCCAGGGGGAAATATATCAACCTTCTGAATGCTGGTGACAGCTTTTCGTCGATGCATACGCTGGAACAGCTGGCCCCACATCTGACGGAGCCCATCGTCACTTTCCGGTATAAGGAAGAGAATTCCGGTGAATATTCCAGGCTGGTGGATGAGCGTGAAACCAGTATCGAAAAAAAGGCGCTGTTGGGACACCAGGCTACTTTTGTCCACCGGGACGTATACGCAGCAATGGGCGGCTACAATGGCAGCTATAAGATCAGGATGGACTTTGACTTCTTTCTCCGGGTTTTACCTCATTATACATTGAAGTCGGTGGACCTGGACATCGTTCGTTACAATGCAGGTCTTTCCGGTAGCGTGAAACAGCGGCTGCGTTATGAAGTGGAAGGCCTCATCAGCACATACCTCAATGGAAAAAAACCGAACAGCTATATACTGCGGCTGCTGTACCTGCCTCCCTGGAGAGTAGGGGTCTATTCGCTGAAGCGCCTCATAAAAAGGATCATCGGCCGTACCATATCGCAGGAACAACAAGCTCACCCTCAAACAAAAGTCATCGGATGAAAATAGCATTTGACGGCGTACGACTGGCAAAAAAGCCGATGGGTGTCACCAACATTGGCATCTCTATCATTAACACCTACGCCAGGCTGTGCCCACAACATACTTTTTATATACTCACCAATGGGGAGCTGCATCCGGAAGTAAGATCCAAATTGCAGATGCAGGACAATATCGTCCTTATCAACAGCCCGCTTCCCGTGTTTAGCTCCATTGGATTTCTATGGTCTATCCTTAAGTTTCATCGGCTTCTGAAAAAGATAAAGCCCGATGTCCTCATCGCCCCGAATTTTTTTGTCGTGACCTGGCTCCTTCCCAGGAACATGAAGCTGGTGCTTTATGTCCATGACCTGGTATATAAAAAATACCGCCACACCATGCAGCTCATAACCAGGCTGCAAATGCTGCTTTTTTTCGAGGCATCGTTGCGAAGAGCGGATATTCTATGGTTCAACTCGGCTTATACGGAGCAGGAGTTCATCCATCATTACCCGGACATTGCACAAAGGACCCTTTTGTTTACAGGAGCCGGCATCAACCCCGGGTTCCTGCAAAGGATAGCCCAGCCGGCTGTAAGAACGAACCCCTTTTATAAAAAGACAGGGCGACAGAAAGATTATTTGCTTTTTGTGGGTACGGTGGAACCCCGGAAGAACCTTGCGTTTCTGCTGAAGCTCTTTAAAGTGCTGGAACCGGGCAAATACCAGCTGGTCATTGCGGGCGATCCCGGCTGGGGTAATATGCGCAGGCACATCGATGAGATACTGGCAGAGAAGGATTATCCCCTGGACGCCGTCCATTTCATCGGCTATGTCACGGATGACGAGCTGATAGCCCTGTACAGGGACGCTGCCCTTTTTATCTCTACATCGCTGAATGAGGGATTGGGGCTTCCTCAGCTGGAAGCCATGGCTTGCGGATGCCCTGTTGTGGCGCCTCACAATTCGGCCATGGTTGAAGTGGTCCCGGGAGCCGGGATCACCGTGAAGGGATGGGATATGGAGAGCTGGAAAAATGCTATCCGGAGCATTATGGCAAACAGACAGTTTTATATCAACCAGGGCTACCTGCGGATAAAAAGCTATCAATGGGACGACATCATCATACGGCTTGACAACTACCTGGATGGCCCTAAAGGAACCCTGGAGCGTTTTGTCATTCCCGAACATCTTATCGCAGGAATTCATAGTAACTGATCATGCAGCTGGCGCTTCCATATAGCGAAACGACGTCTTTGACAGCACCTGTCATACGCCGTGGCCAATACAGGTATTTCATGCTTGTGGCCTGTCTGTATTTCTTTTTCAACAGCTTCCTGCTTCCGGACGGGCTGCTGTACACCATCCTGCTTAGCCCGCTGTTCCTGTACTGGCTGATGTCGAAAAAGGTGCATGTCATCAGGAATAGCATCCTCTTCGGCCTTTTCTGGCTTCCCATGCTGGCCATTCATTATTCCTATGGTATATCACTGCGCGAATATCTGACGTCATCAGCCCTTTATTTTACGGTATTCGTCTTTTCGATGACCGTATACTATTATTTTAAACATTATAGCTTTACCTATGAGCCGTTGATGGAGACGGTGCTGAAGATAAATTTCCTTTTTGTGCTTATCTGTGTCTTTCTGCTGGTGGCCCACCAGCGGGACATTGTGTGGAGCGTAACAGATATCTCCGAAGGAGTATCCGACTTCCCCAGGCTGAGAATGCTGACCTACGAGCCTTCTTATTACAGCCTGCTGCTGATACCTTCTTTCCTTTTCTATTTTCAATATATCTTCTACAGGAATATGACGGGCAGGAAATGGGGGTTGTTGCTGACGGTGATCATCTCACTTGGCCTTTCCATGTCTTACGGTGCGATCTTTATTGCGATACTGACCTTAGGGCTTTTTGTTTTGTACAACCTTTTTTCCAATGTACGCCGCCGCCAGAACAAGAGATTCGTGTTCTTCCTGGGCGCTACGCTTGTCATAGGCGTCGTATTGATATTGACTCTTTTTGCAGAGTCAGGATTTGTCCTGCGTATCATGAATATAATCTCCGGTACGGATTCATCCATCAACAACAGGTCTTCACAGGCGTATTTCCTGGCCCTGAACATCGCCGACCAGAAAAGCACCATCTTTGGAGTAGGTCCCGGCCAGCTAAAGCTGCTGGGCGAGAACCTCATCAGCCTCATATACGCTTTCAGCGATCAGCCGGACTCGGGACAGATGGCGCGCATACCCTCCTCCATGGCTGAGACCCTCGCTACCTTCGGATGGATAGGATTTTCTGGCAAGCTGCTCGCAGAGCTGATCCTTTTCCGCAGGACAAAGGTCAGGACCTCGTCCTTCCGTCTGTGCCTGTTCATATTTATGTTCATATATCAGTTCGTGGGCAGCTTCTCTACCAACATCGTAGAAATATTTTTCTGGACGCTTGCATTCTCCCGTGTGTTCCCCGACACCTATTTCAAAAGACAAGATATTTCCGACCAACAGATGCCACCGGCATCTTGGCCGAAGGCCCATCATTAAACAAAAAATTAAGAATTTGAGCTATCAGACCACTTCCGCCGTGCAACCTGCACAGGGCGCTGCTGCCCCGGATGTCCAACCCGTGGTATTACATGCAGTGCCTGCTGCCGCGCCGGCTACTACCCGTAAGGCAAGATTGGAATTCCTGGACTTCCTTCGCTGCATGGCCGCCATGTCCGTGCTGATCCAGCATGCGTGTGAGAAGATGTTCCCTTCCTTTGCTTATTTTACTACCCACTATTTTCAATTTGGCGTATTTGGCGTCAGCCTTTTTTTCCTCTGCAGCGGGTTTGTCATACCCGTCAGCCTGGAAAAGACCCATTCATTACGAAAGTTCTGGATCAACCGTGTCTTCCGACTCTATCCCCTGTATCTGCTCAGCATGGGGGCTACCTTCGTGCTGATCCTGGCCGACGGCAGACAGCTGCCTTCCATCACGGACATACTGGCCAATCTCACCATGCTGTCGAAGTTCCTGGGCCGTCCACCCATCCTTCATCTGTACTGGACGCTGTGCCTGGAAATGGCCTTTTATATCATGATCTCTCTTATTTTCCTGGCGGGATGGCTTAAAAGAAGCGTTGCGCTGGCGGTGGCATCGCTGGTGATCAGCCTGCTTATCGGAGTGGTGGCGACGCAGGTCTTTCATATCTTCTCCAATGGCTGGGGCACTGCCTTTTATTTCGCCACCATGTTCATGGGCTTCCTTTATTACCGCCGGCTGCAGGGCAAAGTGTCCACCGCGCTCTTTATGACCATTGTAGCTGCCGCCATCGGGGTGCTTTGCCTGATCACGTACTTTAACCTGTATGGTAAGGACAAGCCCGAAGCCATGGGTACGCTCAGCTTCCTACCTGTCACGACAGCCATAGCAGGAGCCTACCTGCTGTTCACCCTGAGCTTTGCCTTGCGAAGGATCCAGTATCCGGGATTTCTGCTCACATTAGGCGTGGTCAGCTATTC
>Ga0207667_10005966_pt1 | contig 14827 bp, 14 predicted proteins | sample KBSCornC52_FD_184301 | JGI IMG/M metagenome (GOLD analysis project Ga0207667, IMG submission 184301) | Corn rhizosphere microbial communities from Kellogg Biological Station, Michigan, USA - KBS Corn C5-2 (SPAdes) (version 2) | ecosystem: Host-associated > Plants > Roots > Rhizosphere > Soil ... | reverse complement strand
CGAGTTGGCGCGTCGTCGGCATCGGCATCCTCTGTGGCCGATCAAGCCGGTTGGCTCAAGGCGTCGCAAGCGGCTAAGCTCACGCAGATGGCGAAACAGCGCATCGATCAGCTCCTCGTGGCTCGTGGCCTCGCGGAAAGCCGCGCCAGGGCGCAGGCGCTGGTGATGGCGGGGCTGGTCTTCGTGGAAACGAGAAAGGTCGACAAGTCCGGCCAGCAAGTATCTGAAGGCGCAGAGGTCATCGTCAAGGGCCGCGATCATCCGTGGGTCAGCCGCGGCGGCGTGAAGCTGGCCCATGCGCTCGACCATTTCTCGCTCGACCCGGCCGGCGCGGTGGCGATGGACATCGGCAGCTCGACCGGCGGCTTCACCGACGTGTTGCTCCAGCGCGGGGCGGCGCATGTGTTCGCGGTCGATTCGGGCACCAACCAGCTCGCCTGGAAGCTGCGCCAGGATCCTCGCGTGACGGTGCTCGAGCAGACCAGCGCGCGGGTGCTCACGTCCGCGCAGATCGATCGGCCATGCACCTGGGTGGTGTGCGACGCCTCGTTCATTTCGCTCGCCAAGGTGCTCGAGCGCCCGCTTGAGCTGGCCGAACCCGACTGTCGTCTGGTCGCGCTGATCAAACCGCAGTTCGAGGTCGGTCGCGACGAAGTCGGCAAACGCGGCGTGGTGCGCGATCCAGCGCTGCACACCCGGGTCTGCGGGGAAGTTCGGCAATGGCTCGAAAGCAGCGGGTGGATGGTCGAGGGGATTGTTGAAAGCCCGATCACCGGCCCGGAGGGCAATGTGGAATTCGTCATTTCGGCCCGACGGGGGACGGTCTGGTAGCCGCCATTGCGTGGCACCGATCCGCTCGCCAATATCCCGGCGCACGAATCATCGGATTGAGCATGAACCGCCTCGCATCGCCCGCGCAGCTTCGCGCCAGCTTCTTCCGCTGGGCCCTGTTCATTGTCCCGCTGGTGCTGCTGCTCGGCTTCCTGTCTGGCAAGCTCGGCGGCAGCACGGCCGACAGTCCCTGGTTCGCCGCGCTTATCAAGCCAACCAACTATCCGCCGCCACTCACGTTTCCGATCGTTTGGACGGCGCTCTATGCGATGATGGGCGTGGCCTTGGCCCTGGTCTGCGCGGCCTGGGGCGCGCGCTTTCGGGCCGTGGCCATCGTCCTGTTCGTGGTCCAGCTGGCGATCAATCTCGCCTGGACCCCGGTGTTCTTCGCGCTGCACGAGATCAAGGTCGCGCTCGCGATTCTCCTCGCACTCGACGTGGCGGTGCTGCTGACGACCGCGCTGTTCTGGCGCGTGCGCCGTCTCGCCGGATGGCTGATGGTGCCTTACGTGCTGTGGATCCTGTTCGCGACTGTGCTCAACTGGCAGATCCTGGAGCTCAATCCGAACGCCGACGGGGCGGACGCCTCCTACGCGGTGCAGCGGATCGAATTGTAGCTTGCGGAGCAGCGGGTCGGGCCCCACATTCGCCGCCATGCAAAGCGAAAACCCCCTGATCGCCGACCTCGTCAAGGTTGCCAACAGCGCCGCCGGTACGTTCGCCGGCATGACCCGCGAAGCCCGCGAGGGCGCGCGCGAGAAGATGAAGCAGGCGCTCGGCGGGCTCGACTTCGTCAGCCGCGAGGAATTCGACGCGGTCAAGGACATGGCCGCCATCGCCCGCGAGAAGGTCGAGATCCTCGAAGCGAAGATCGCCGCGCTCGAGGCTAAGCTTCCCAAGTAAGCCCGTCTCGCCCGCTCGGCCTCCCGGCTAGAGCGCTCTCATGCAACTGCGCGCGCCCGCAATCCTGCTCGCCGCTCTGCCGCACGGAGAGACGGCCGTCATTGCACGGCTGCTGACCGAGGAGGCGGGCGTGGTCGCCGGTTATGTGGCGGGCGGCCGCGGCCGCCGGCTGCGGCCGGTGGTGATCCCGGGCAATCTGGTCGAGGCCGACTTCCGCTCACGCTCCGACAGCCAGCTACCCTTCGCGAGGCTCGAGCTGCTCGAAAGCCGCGGTCCGTGGCTGAATGAGCCGCTTCCGGCGGCGGCGATCGGCTGGGCCTGCGCGCTCAGCGCTACCGCGCTGCCCGAGCGGCACCCTTATCCGAGCCTGTGGCAAGCGCTTTCCGGATTGCTCGGTGCGATATGCCACGCCCCGTCAGCACGGGGCTGGGCGGGGGCGCTGGTCGATTACGAGGCGCTGCTGCTGCGCGAGCTCGGCTATGGCGGAGAGCGCCCGTCGGCGGACGAATTGTCAGAGGTTCTGGCGGCCATGGACAAGCTCGCCGGCCCGCTCGACCACTACCTGCTTGCCGACCGGCGCGGCGATGTTATGGCCGCGCGCGCTCGCCTCCGCGAGCTGTTGGGACGAATGATTAAATGAAGATTGCGCTGTTGGCTGGCGATGGGATCGGCCTCGAGATCATGACCGAGGCGAGGAAGGTGCTCGATGCCTTTTCACTGCCGGATGTCGCTTACGCGGAAGCCGACGTCGGCGGCACCGCCTATCGTCGCCACGGCCATCCGCTGCCGCCGGAAACGCTAGAGGTAGCCAAGAACGCCGATGCGGTGCTTTTTGGCGCGGTCGGCGATCCGGCGTGTGACAACCTCGAACGGCACTTGCGGCCGGAGCAGGCGATCCTCGGCTTGCGTCAGGCGCTCGGCCTGTTCGCCAACCTGCGCCCCGCGACGATGTTTCCGGGGCTGGAGTCCATGTCCGCGTTGCGCCCGGAGATCGCCCGCACGATCGACCTGCTGATCGTCCGCGAACTCAACGGCGACGTCTATTTCGGCGAGAAGGCGATCCGCACGCTGGACGACGGACGACGCCAGGGGTTCGACTTCATGTCCTATGCCGAGGACGAGGTGCGGCGCATCGCTCATGTCGGCTTCCGTGCCGCGCAGGGACGCGGGAAGCGCCTGACAAGCGTCGACAAGGCCAACGTGCTCGAAACCAGCCAGCTGTGGCGCGATGTCGTGATCGAAGTCGCCGCCGAATACCCCGATGTCGAGCTCAGCCATATGTACGTCGACAACGCGGCGATGCAGCTGGTGCGCAATCCCGGGCAGTTCGACGTCGTCGTCACCGGCAACCTGTTCGGCGACATCCTGTCCGACCAGGCGAGCATGTGCGTCGGCTCGATCGGCCTGCTCGCCAGCGCGTCGCTCGGCGCTGAGCAGACCGCGTTCGGCACCAAGGGCCTCTACGAACCGATCCACGGCAGCGCGCCCGATATCGCCGGGCAGGGAAAGGCCAACCCGATGGCGATGATCCTCTCGGCGGCGATGATGCTGCGCCATTCCTTCGGCCGCGAGGCGGAAGCGGCGCGGATCGAGGCGGCGGTGGCGCGCGCGCTGGCCGACGGCATCAAGGGCGCCGACTTGGGCGGCAGCGCGGGCACCAGCGAAATCGGCGACGCGGTTCTCGCGCGGCTCTAGGCTCGCGCTGTGCGCCGCAGCGGGAACAGCCGCCAGTACGTCAGGCAGCGCCACAGCCATTCGAGCGGTCCGTAACGGAAACGCGCCAGCCACCATGGCGAGAACACCAGCATTAGCGCCCAGCCGAGCAGCACGAACAGCTCCATGCCGGGCCGCATGAAATAGCCGAACAGTCCCAGGCCCCAGCCCTGGAAGATCACCGCCATCACCGCCGAGGCGCCAATATAATTCGTGAACGCCATTCTCCCCGCGGCCGACAGTCGCCGGCCGAGCGCCGTCGGCGCCCACCGCGGAGTCATGGCGACGAGAATCGCGGCAAACCCCAGGATCATCGGCAGGCGGATCACGTGGCTCGGGCCGTAAAACACGAACATGTTGAGCGCCTGCGGGAAGTCCGCCTGCCAGACCCACACCGCGAACGGCAGCGCCATCGCGATCGAGGCTATGATGCCGAGGCTGCCCCAACGGATCATCTTCCGGCGATCCCAGCCGCCGGAGAAGAACCCCATGCGGAACAGCGCCGCGCCGAACAGCATGCACGCGAGCGAATCCATCACCATATAGACCACGCTGGTGAACGGCTCGGGCCAGTAATGCTTGGCCCGGTAGGCGACGATCTGCGGCAGCGATCCCGTGGCCAGCACCTGTCCCTCGGCCCGCGCGTCCGCGACGAATCTGTCCTGCTCCTGGAAGAACTTGATGCGCTCGGGGTTGCTGGCCGGCTCGGCCAGGACGCGGTGCTCGTCGCGCGCCCAGCTTCCGAGGGCGTGCGAGGTAAAATAGCTGTCGGCGCAGTAGAGCAGCATCCCCGCGATCAGCAGCGGCTTCGCCGGCAGGCGAACCAGCAGGACCGCCACCATCCCCAGCAGCGCGTAGTGGAACAGGATGTCGCCTTCGAACAGCACGTAGTAGTGGAACAGCCCGAACAGCCCGAGCCAGAACAGGCGGCGATACTGCAACCAGTACGGCCTCGCGCCTTTGGCCTTCGCGCGGTCCATGAACAGCACTAGCCCGGCACCGAACAGCATCGCGAAGAGCCCGCGCAGCTTGCCGTCGACCAACAGAAAATTAAGCAGCCACAGCAGCTTGTCGGCTAGCGACGGCTCGCCGATCAGCTTGAGCCAGCGGTGCGCGCCGGGTAGCTGCGCGTAGTTGAGGATGTTGGTCGCGAGGATGCCGAGCACGGCCACGCCGCGGACGAAGTCGAGCGTCGAGATGCGTTCTTCGGGCTGGTCGGGCGTTCCCGCCGTGCCGGTCAGCTCCGCATCGAGCGGCGCCGCAATTCCTGTCGATGCCACCGTCGCCATGAGTCGAAGCCCCCTCGACCGACGCGTCCCCCTTTCGGTATGGGCCGGTGCAGAGCAAGGCGAAAGCTTTTCTTGATATTTACCATCTATCCGGCGAGGCCGTGCGCATGAACGAGATGCAGATCGCCGATGCTGTCGAAGCGGTGGGAAAGCCGCTGGAGCTGGCGATCGTGCTGCCCACGCTCAACGAAAAGGCCAACATCGCGCCGATGGTCGCGCGGCTCGAGCAGGCGCTCGGGCCGAGCGGGTGGGAAGCGGTCTTCGTCGACGACAATTCCCGCGACGGTACCGCCGACGTGGTCCGCGAGATCGGCAAGACCGATCCGCGCGTCCGGGTGATCCAGCGCATCGGCCGCCGCGGACTCGCCAGCGCGGCGATCGAGGGGATGTGCGCCACCGCCGCGCCGTTCGTCGCGGTGATGGACGCCGACCACCAGCACGATCCCGCGTTACTCAACGACATGCTTGCGGCGGTGAAGTCGGGCGAATACGACCTAGCCTACGCCAGCCGCTTCGCCGCGGGCGCCAGCGCCGAAGGGCTGACCAGCAAGGGCCGCGAGAAGGGCTCGCGCGTGGCCAACGCGCTGGCCCGCAGACTTACCGGAAGCGAGCTCAGCGACGCGATGAGCGGGTTCTTCCTGCTCCGTTCCGACCAACTGCGCGGCCAGGCCGATCGCCTGTCCGGCATCGGTTTCAAGATCATGCTCGACATCCTCGCCACCGCCGAGCCGCCCTTGAGAGTGAAGGAATTCCCGTTGAAATTCGCCCAACGCGCCTCCGGCGAAAGCAAGCTCGACCACGGCGTGGTGCTCGATTTCCTTGCCGGCCTCTACGAGCGCTGGCTGGGTCGGATCATCCCGACGCGCTTCGCGCTGTTCGGCACCGTCGGCGCTCTCGGCGTGGTGGTGCACATGGCCGTGCTGACCCCGCTCTACAAGTTGGCGCACGTGCCGTTCACGCTCGCCCAGGCGGTCGCGGCGGTGGTGGCAATGACGTTCAATTTCTGGCTCAACAATCTGCTGACTTACCGCGACCAGAAGCTTGCCGGGCCGCAGGCGCTGCTCTTCGGCTGGGCCAAGTTCTGCGCCGCCTGCGCGATCGGGGCTTTCGCCAACGTCGCGGTGGCGGCGATGCTCAACGATAACGGCGTCCACTGGTACGCTGCCGCGATCATCGGCGTGACGGTCGCCTCGGTGTGGAATTACGCGCTGTCGAGCAAGTTCGTCTGGGGCCGCTTCAAATAGCGCGCAGCGGTTGCGCGCCACCTGGCGCTTGATAAGAATGTGACATCGTCGATGTCGAAAGTTTCCTGCCGATGCGCCTGCCCAAATGCCTGATGCCGCTTGCGGTGGCGCTACCTGCTGCCGCATGGGCCCAAGGCATGAGCAACGATCCCTACATCTGGCTGGAGGAGAAGGATTCGCCCCGGTCGATGGCGTGGGTGGAGGCGCATAACGCCAAGACCGTCGCCACCCTTGAGGCTGATGCGCGCTACAAGCCGTTCTACGACGCGGCGCTGAAGGTCGCCACGGCGGAGGATCGCATCCCGACGCCGGCCTTCCGCCATGGCGGGATCTTCAACTTCTGGCAGGACGGCGAGCATCTGCGCGGCCTGTGGCGGCGCACCACGCTGCCCGATTACCGCACCGACAAGCCGCGCTGGAAGACGGTGCTCGATGTCGACGCGCTCGGCAAGTCCGAGGGCAAAAGCTGGGTATGGAAGGGCGCGAATTGCCTCTCGCCCGAGGAACGGCTGTGCATGGTCTCGCTGTCGAACGGCGGCGAGGACGCGGTCGAGGCGCGGGAATTCGATCTGGCCGCAAACGGCTTCGTCAAGGACGGCTTCTTCTTGCCCCGCAGCCAGCTCTCGTTCGACTGGGAGGACGCCGATCACCTGCTCGTCTCGACCGACTGGACCGGCCACGACCTGACCGCGTCCGGCTATCCGTACATCGTCAAGCGAGTAACGCGCGGCCAACCGCTGGCGGCTGCCGACGAAATCTTCACTGGCTACAAGACAGACGTGGGGGTGTTCCCGAGCGTCTTACGCGACGGCAACGGCAACACCTTGACGCTGCTGGTACGGGCGAAGGACTTCTTCCATTCGGAGACGTTCGTCCTCAACGGCCAGACCGCGGACAAGCTGTTGATACCCGAAAAGGCCTCGGTCTCGGCGCTGGTCGCGGGCCGGGCGATCGTCTCGCTCGACGAGGACTGGAGCGTCGGCGGCACCACCTTCAGGGCCGGCTCGGTCGTGGCGCTCAACCTCGCGGTCTTGAAGCAGGATCCCGGCAAGCTCGCGCCGACGCTGGTCTGGGCGCCGGGCCCGCGCGACGCGCTCGAGAGCGTCTCCACCACCAGGGACCGGCTGCTGCTGTCGACTCTGCACAACGTCAGCGGGCGCATCCTGTCGTTCGCCCCGCTTCCCGATGGCAATTGGGGGGCGACGCCCGTCGGCCTGCCCGACAACCTCGCGCTCGGGGTTGCCGCGGCCGACGACAAGTCGAATGAAGCGTTCCTCGTCGCCGAGGGCTTCCTCACCCCGAGCACACTGTATTTCGCCGACGCGACCACGGCGGAGGCACCCGAAGCGGTGAAGCGCCTGCCGGCGAAGTTCGATGCCTCCCACGATGTGGTTGAGCAGTTCGAGGCGACTTCCAGCGATGGCACCAGGGTTCCGTACTATGTCGTCCATCGCAAGGACCTGAAGCTCGACGGCTCGACGCCGACGCTGATGACTGCTTATGGCGGGTTTCAGGTCAGCAACACGCCGGGTTACTCGGGCACGATCGGCAAGCTTTGGCTCGAGCGCGGCGGCGCTTATGTGCTCGCCAACATCCGCGGCGGCGGCGAGTTCGGACCGGCGTGGCACGAGGCTGGCCTCGGCGCCAGGCGGCAGATCGTCTTCGATGATTTCTTTGCGGTGGCGAAAGACCTGGAGGCACGCAGGATCACCTCCCCGCGCCGGCTAGGCATCTACGGGGGGTCCAACGGCGGGCTGCTGATGGGCGTGGCGATGATCCAGCACCCGGAGCTGTTCAACGCGATCACGATCCAGGTGCCGCTGCTCGACATGATCCGTATCGCGAAGATCGCCCGCGGCGCCAGCTGGCAGGGCGAATACGGCGACGTGAACGTCGACCCGGCGATCCGCGCGTTCTGGGAGAAAACCTCGCCCTACCAGAACCTGAAGCGTGGCGGGAAATATCCCGAGCCGTACATCTTCACCACTACCAAGGACGACCGCACCGGCCCGCAACACGCCCGCAAGTTTGCCGCGCGGATGGAGGAATACGGCCTGCCGTTCCTGTATTACGAGAACACCGAGGGTGGCCACGGATCGGGCGCCGACGCCAAGCAGTCGGCGGTGATGACGGCGCAGATGATGGTGTATTTCAGCCGCAAGCTGATGGACTGAGGAGGGCCCAATGCTGTTTCACCTGTCGATCGACGCGCGCGATCCGCAGCACGTAGCCGGTGTCATCGCCGAGTTGTTCGGTAGCGGTCGTGCGGCGCCTTTCCCACCCGTGGCCAAGGGCAGCTGGGTGGCGCTGGCGCTCGACGATCGCAACACCACGGTCGAGGTCTATCCCCGCGGCACTGCGCTCTATCCGGGGGAGGGTGACGCCGACGGCTTCGGCCTGCCCGATCTCGCGCGCGGCACCGATTTCGGCGTGGCGACCCATTTCGCGATGGCGACTCCGTTGACCCAGGAACAGGTGCTGGCGATCGCCGAGCGCGAAGGCTGGCCGGCGAAATACCGCAAGCGCGGCGGCGCGTTCGGGGTGATCGAGATGTGGCTCGAAGGCGATCGCATGGTCGAGGTGCTCACGGCCGAGATGCAGGCCGAATATCTCACCGCGCTGGCCCCGGAAAACGTCGAAGCGCTGATGGCGTCCGTCCGGCCGCAAACCGGCTGACCTTGCGCCAACGCGCGATGTGTATTATTTCTATAATACAGTAACGTCTCGCGAAGGAAATGGTCATGATCAAGTTCCTGTTCGGCCTGATCGTCATCGGGCTCGATATCTGGGCGATCCTCAACGTCTGGCGGAACACGCGTTCGGACGGGGTCAAGGTCGGCTGGCTGCTCGGGATCCTCATTTTCCCGATCGTCGGCTTCCTCGCGTGGCTGGCGGTCGGTCCCAAGGACCAGAAGAGGCTACCGCGCCTCTAGCGCCAGCTGTCGAGCCACATCCAGCGGGCGAACGACCACTCGTTCGCGAGCGGCGCGGCCGAGAGGATCGGATAGAATCCCGCGAACAGCGCCACGCTCGCCAATAGCACTGCCAGCGGGAGCACCCGCCGCCCGCTTTGCCACATCGCGTCGAGTGCCAGGGCCAGCATGCCGATCAGGAACGTGCTCGGCAGCAGGTAGTGGTAATAGAACTGCACCGGCTTATCCGCGAGCATCCACACGCCGAGTGACGCCACGTAGAGCACGAACAGCGCCAGCGCATCGCGGCGACCCTCCGTCATTCCGTGGACTCCGGCCCAGACGAGCGCGACGAGCCCGAGTAGCATGGTCAGCGGGTTGCCGACCAGCAGGATGCCGCGCTGCGCGCCGTCGACGGGTTCGTAGAGGAACCAGATAGCCCGCCAGTTCGCTACCCACTGATACCACACGCTCTGGTAGGGGTGGGGCTTCACCACGGAGTCCTGCAGGTGGATCATCTGCCGGTGCAGCGCGATCAGCCTGCCGGGGGTGAGGGCGTCCCGCACATAGAACATCGCCGGGACGAAGGTCAGCGCATAGACGGCCAGCGGCACCAGCCCGAGCCACAGCGCCGCTTCCCAGATCGTGATCCCCGCCACCGGCGCGGCGCGGGCCGTCGTCAGCGCGCGCCACCCGCTGTCGCGAAAGCGGACGACCGCGAAGGTCAGCCCCGGCAGCACCGCCAGCGGCACCGCGTTCCACTTGGCCGCCATCGCCAGGCCCAGCGCCACGCCGGCGATCGCCAACCGCCGGCGTCCGGTCTCGTTCTCGCGCACCGCGCCGGCCAGCGCCCACAAGGCAACGAGCACGAGGCTCGCCATGAAGCCGTCGAGCATGGCAATGCGGCTCATCACGAACCACAGGAAATCGCTTCCCAGCAGGATCCCGCCGGCGATCGAGGCGAACCGGGAGACGCTCGCGAACCACAGCGCGCGCATCGCGGCGAACAGGCCAAGGGTGCCGAACAGAAGCGGCAACACGCGCCAGCCTAGCGGATTGTCGCCGAACAAGTGTATGCCGAGCCCGATCAGCTCCTTGCCAAGCAGTGGGTGCTCGGTGTTGGCCGGTTGCGACAGGGCCCACAGCGTGCGCGCGGCGGGCAGGTAGTGGACCTCGTCGAAGAACGGTTTCGAAGGGATCGTCAGGCGGATCGCCGCAAGCGCCAGAAAGGCGAGCGCGATCGCGGCATTCCAGGCAAACGGATCGCGCGGGTGATCGGGCGCCTGGCTCATCGGCAAGGATCGTTAATGCGCGGCGTCAGGCCGGGCAAGCTGGCGCTTGCTCCTGTCACCCCGCCGACCTATCGAGCGTGCGCGATGAAAAAGACCACCGGAACCGACCGTTCGATCACCTCACAGTGGCGCCCCGCCACCCGCGCCGTGCGCGCCGGCACCTGGCGCAGCGAGCAGGGCGAGACCAGCGAGGCCATGTTCCTCACCAGCGGCTATGCCTACGATTCCGCCGAAACCGCCGAAGCGCGCTTCCGCGGCGAAGACCCGGGCATGACCTATTCGCGGCTGCAGAACCCGACCGTGGCCATGCTCGAGGAGCGGATCGCCTCGATGGAGGGGGCCGAGGCCTGCCGCGTGCAGTCGAGCGGGATGGCGGCGATGACCGTGGCCCTGCTGTGCCAGCTCAGCCAGGGTGACCACGTCGTCGCCGGGCGTGCCGCGTTCGGCTCGTGCCGCTGGCTGGTCGACCAGCTGTTTCCGCGCTTCGGCATCAGCTCCACCACGATCGACGCGCGCGACAACCAGGCGTGGGTCGATGCGATCCGGCCGAACACCAAGGTGTTCTTCTTCGAGACCCCGGCGAACCCGACGATGGACATCGTCGATCTCGCCTTCGTCTGCGGCCTTGCCCGCGAACGCGGGATCACCAGCGTGGTCGACAATGCGTTCGCGACCTCAGCCTTGCAGCGCCCGCTCGAATTCGGCGCCGACGTCGTCGCCTATTCGGCCACCAAGCTGATGGATGGGCAAGGGCGGGTGCTCGCAGGAGCCGTTTGCGGCAGCCATGACTTCATCACCAACAAGCTGCTGGCGATGCAGCGCCACACCGGGCCCAACTTGTCGCCGTTCAACGCCTGGGTGGTGCTGAAGGGGCTCGAGACGCTCGACCTGCGTGCCCACCGCCAGAGCGAGAACGCGATTCTGGTCGGAAAATTCCTCGAAGGCCGGGTGCCGAAGATCAACTTCCCGGCACTGCCGAGCCACCCGCAGCACAATCTGGCGATGAAGCAGATGGACGCGGCCGGCCCGATCTTCTCGTTCGAGGTGGAGGACCGGCGGCAAGCCTTCGTGCTGCTCAACGCGCTCACGCTGATCGACATCTCCAACAACATCGGTGATGCGCGCTCGCTGATGTGCCACAACGCCTCGACCACGCATTACTCGGTCAGCGCTGAGGCGCGCGAGGAGATGGGCGTGTCCGAAGGCATGCTGCGGCTGAACGTCGGCCTCGAGGATCCGCAGGACGTGATCGACGACCTCGACCAGGCGCTCGCCAAAGCCGGGCTCTGAAGCGGCGAACCGACCCGTTCACGCGGGGAACTGTTCGCGCCGTTCTAGCGTTAACGGCCGAAGCAACCACGGGGGTGATCCGCGGGCCGCCACCCGCGGTCGGGCGCAAACTGCATGACCGAACTTCGCGATTTTTACGCCGCCCTGGTCGAATCCTCCGACGACGCGATCATTGCCAAAGACACCGACGGCATTGTGATTTCGTGGAATCCGGCGGCGAAGAGGCTGTTCGGCTGGACCTCGGACGAGATGGTCGGGCAACCGATGCGGCGCCTGCTTCCGCCCGACCGGTCGAGCGAGGAGGACGATATCCTCACGCGCATCCGCGCGGGCGAGCGGGTCGAACCGTTCAACACCAAACGGCGGCACAAGGACGGGCGCCTGCTCGACGTCTCGGTCAGCGTCTCCCCGGTGCGCGACGGGCACGGGAAGGTCATCGGCGCGAGCAACATCTCGCGCGACATCGGCCCGGAACTCGCGGCGCAGGAACGCCTGCGCGAGAGCGAGGAACGCTTTCGCCTGCTTGCCGAGAACATGTCCCAGCTTGCGTGGATGGCCCGGCCGGACGGTCACCGCTTCTGGTACAATCAGCGCTGGTACGATTACACCGGGACCACTTTTGAGCAGATGCAGGGCTGGGGATGGAAACAACTCCATCATCCGGACCATGTCGAGCGAGTTGAGCGGAGCTTTCGCGAGGCGCTCGAGACTGGCTGCGACTGGGAGGATACCTTTCCGTTGCGCAGTGAGGACGGCAGCTATTGCTGGTTCCTCTCTCGCGCCACGCCGGTCCGCAACGAGGCGGGCGGGATCGTCCGCTGGTTCGGCACCAACACCGACGTTACCGAACAGCGCGAGCAGGCCGAGCAGATCAGGCTGCTGCTGATGGAGGTGAACCATCGGTCGAAAAACATGCTGACCACGATCCAGGCGCTCGCCCGGCGAAGCGCGCCGAACGACGAAGGCTTCCTGGCCCGCTTCGAGGATCGGGTGCAGAGCCTGGCGCTCAATCAGGACATCCTGGTGGGCCGCGAGTGGCGCGAAGTCCCGATCGATGAACTGATCCGCTTGCAGTTGGCTTTCGTCCACGACGCCCCGGGCACGTTCCGCCTGGGCGGCCCGCCGCTGTCGCTTGCGCCGCGCGCGGCCGAGGTCGTGGGCATGGCGATCCACGAGCTGGCGACCAATTCGCTCAAGTACGGCGCGCTTTCGGCCGAGGGAGGCTCGGTCGACATCGGTTGGTCGCATCGCCCGGACGGCACGGGCCTCATGCTCTGGTGGCGCGAGAGCGGCGGGCCGCCGGTGATCGTACCGAAGCACAAGGGCTTCGGCACGACGCTGATCCGCGACGTGCCGCAGCACAATCTCGGCGCCGAAGTCTCGCTGAATTTCAATCCGGGCGGCGTATGCTGGGAAATGACCTGCGATCCTTCCGCGCTCGCCGAGGCCGAGACGCTGGTCAACTGAGGGGGGGCTTCGAACTTCCCCATCTATCCGCCGCACGCCGATTGCGGCTCTTGCGCAAAGCCGTTACGCTTAGGCGCATCATGCTCGATGCGTTGCGCAGTCTGTTCCAGCACACCGCGATCACCGACGGGGTCTCGATCCATGTTTCGGTGACTTTCATGCCTGAGCAATCGCGGATCGAGGCCGGCAAGTGGTTCTGGGTCTATCACATCCGCATCGAGAACGATCGCGACGATACGATCCAGCTGTTGACCCGTCACTGGCGTATCACCGACGCACGGGGGATGGTCAGCCTCGTGGACGGCGAGGGCGTGGTCGGTGAGACGCCGGTGCTCGCCCCGCGCGAGACCCACGACTATGTCTCGGGCTGCCCGCTGGCGACGCCGCACGGTTCGATGGAAGGGCATTACACCTTCCGCGACGGCGAAGGCCGCCCGTTCGACGTGGCGATCCCGTTCTTCCCGCTCGCTGCGCCCGCCGAGGCGAGTTAGGCGCCCTCGTCGACGGGTTTCAGCGACAATTCGCAGAGGAGGCCGTCCGGCTCGTACTCGATCCGGGCGGGCGCAGGTGCTCCGACGATTGCGCTGCGAATGAGGCGCGATCCGAAACCCGACCGTGACGGCGGCGAGACCGGAGGGCCGTCATGCTCCTTCCAGCGCACGCGAACCGCCAGGCCGTCGGTGTCGAGGGTCCACGACAGCGTGATCGACCCGGCTTGATCACTTAGGGCACCGTATTTCAGCGCGTTGGTGGCAAGCTCGTGCAGCGCCAGAGAGAGGCCGAAGGCGTGGTCGGCCACCATCGCCACGTCGGGTCCGTCGATTGCAACGCGGCCGCCCAGGCCGAACTTGTTCACCACCTCCCCTACGACGCCGCGCAAGTCGGCCTGTTTCCACGATGACTCATGGAGCAGCTTGTTGGCTTCGGCGAGGGCGGCAATCCGGTCTTCCAGCTTGCTCATCTGTTCGCCCGGCGCATCGGGTATGCTCATCCGCGCGAGCGCCTGGACCACGGTGAGGATGTTGCGAACCCGATGGTCCAGCTCGCGCGTAAGCAGGGCGCTTTGTTCCTCGAGCGCGACCCGGTCGCTGATGTCGCTCGCTTGCTCGACCACGATCGGCCCGCCGGGATTGACGCTGTCGCGCAGCCGAAGAACGGATTCGGTCCAGATCTCGCGGCCCGACTTGGCGGTTTGCCGCAGGCGGCCGCTCCATTGCCCTTCGTCCGCCAGCATCGCCTCGATCTCGTTCCACGGCAGCGGAAAGACCGTCTTGAGCAGGTCGGAGGCGTTCCGGCCGCGCGCCTCCTCGGTCGAATAGCCGTAAAAGTCGCGGCAACCGTCGGTCCAGTAGAGGATTTCGCCGTCCAGCCGACGCACGAACACCGCCACGTGATCGAGCAGCTCGGTAAGGCTTGCCTCCACGCATTTTCCTCGGAAGCGCGCGCGCAAAAGGATGATGGCGCGGTTGCCTCCGCCCCTGCCGCGCCCGGTCCATAGCTCACGCGCGAGACCAGCGGTGTAGGGTTCCCGACAAGCGGAAGCGATTGTCAGCTGGCGCAGGTTTCCGCCCGGCGCGACTCTATATCGTGGCGCGCGAAGGCGAGCGAATCGCGGCAGCTACAAGTCACTGCCTCGAGCGCCTTATAGTCGAGCACTTCGACGCCGCGCCCGCGATCGGTCCGGATGGAGCCATCGCGCTGAAGGCTCGCCATCGCCGCGGCGATCGTGGTCCGCTGCACGCCGAGCAGCTCTGAGAGCGCCTGTTGCGTGATCGGCAGCTTGAGCGAGTCCGATTTGTCGCATGCGTCGAGCAACGTCCGCGCGAGCCGGTTCTCGACTCCGTGGAGCGCGTTGCAGGCGGCGTGCTGGCGAGCCTCGGCCAGCA
>Ga0207667_10005962_pt1 | contig 14835 bp, 9 predicted proteins | sample KBSCornC52_FD_184301 | JGI IMG/M metagenome (GOLD analysis project Ga0207667, IMG submission 184301) | Corn rhizosphere microbial communities from Kellogg Biological Station, Michigan, USA - KBS Corn C5-2 (SPAdes) (version 2) | ecosystem: Host-associated > Plants > Roots > Rhizosphere > Soil ... | reverse complement strand
ACCGCCAGACGTAGCGCAGCCGGTCGTTGGAGTAGAGGTTGTCCTGGTCGAAGAAGCTGTTGACCAGCGCAAACTCGGAGTTGATGTCGAAGATGAAGAGCCCGCCCGGCGTGAGATGGGCATGGACGCGCTCAATCGCGCTGCATAAATCCGCGGGATCGAGGATGTAGTTGAGGCTGTCGAACAGGCTCACGCAGAGGTCGAACGGCGGCCCCGGCAGCTCCATCCGCGCCGCGTCCTGCACGAAGTAGTCGATTCGGAGCCGCTTCTTCTCCGCCTTCTGCCGCGCCGATTCGATCATCTGCTCGGACAGATCGACACCGGTAACGTCATAGCCGCTGGCTTCGAGAATCTCCGAAACCGCGCCCGTCCCGCACGCCAGATCGAGCACGCGCCGCGGCTTTACTCCGCGCATCTGGAGGAGCTGGTCCAGATACCGGACCCACTGTCGATACGGCACGCCGCGCATGAGCGCGTCATAGTGCGGTGCGATGGCCGTGAATTGCGGGTACGTACTGTATTCTGCCATGAGAAGGGAAACGGGTTCGTGCACACCACTAATATCGGGTTCTCGCGTCCGGCAGGACGCCCGGCCGCAGGCCCGCGAGACACGGATTTTACATCCGTGGTGTTACAGGCCCGCGCGACATGCATCGTACGTGCATGGTTCATTGGACTCCCGCGCGACACTGATCTTACATCCGTGGTGTTACAGGCCCGCCAGCGAGGTCGATTCCATTGCCTCGCTCGCGGCCGAGGCCTGCTAATGCAGCAGCGCGTACGCGAGAAGGTTCACATTGATGAATTCCGCGTTCGTGATCTCGTCGCCTCCGCAGCAGCAGCAGTTCTCGGCATGCGACGTGTCGTTGAGCCCGTCCGGCGAGAAGACAAGGGCCAGCCTGCCCTTCACCGAAAACCCCTCCAGAGAGGCGGCGAGCGGCCCGTGCCGCTGGTGCGAGGTCTCCAGCGACGTAATCTGGTAAACCGTCCGGAAGACGGGGTGGCTCAGCGGAATCTTCTGCATCGATCGTCCGGGGAAGAGCCGTGCAAACTCGGACCGGAACGACCGAATCCATTCGGGGTCGGAGCAGCCGGCGGACACCACGAGGAACCCGCCGTGGGTGACGTAATAGCGGAGGTTCATCCGCTCCCGCTCGGTCAGCGCGAACCCGCCCTCGCCGGTCATAATCGCGAATGGATAGGCGGCGAGTTGGTGCGCGTCGTCGAGCCGCGCCTTCGAGAACTTCCGCTCCGTCAGCACCTTCGTCTGAGATTCCAGCCGCCTCAGGAATCGGTCGCTGAAACAGACCGACGACTTATTCACGGCGTAGACGAGGTTCGCGCACTGCACGCGATTCCCGTTGATATGGTCGTCCGGCCGGGCGAACGAGAGTGTCGCCGCGCAGACGGCCAGAAGGGCAGCGGCAGCCACGCGATGCAGAGCAACCCTCACTTTGCGCCTCCGGCGACAGATCGGAAATAGTCCTTCACCAGCTTGCGATACTCGGCCGGATAACGCCCGGCAGCGGCGTCGGACGCCGGCGACGGCGGCCGGGCAGACCCGCTGAGCCGCTCAACATCCTGGCTGCCGAGAGTCGCCGGCCCCTCTCCCGCGGCGAGATGGCGGCGATTTTCGCGCCGTTCGCTCCGGCCCGCCTGCTGCTGAATCGCGGTCAGCGCGGCCGCCTGCCGCGCCGCGCCGCCCGCTGCCCCACCGTCACCGGGACGAGAGCCCGGCTGCGGAGCGGGATTCCCTTCTCCCTGCGCCAGACCCTGGCCGCCCGCCTGTCCGGGAGCGCCGCCGAGCCCGTGCGACAACTGTTCCAGCGAATTCTTGCTTCCCTGGCCGAGGCAGAGATTGAGCTGGCCGTCGAGCGCCGCCCTGCACGCGCCCTGCGCGCCGCGCGACTGCTGCCAGAGCCGCTCCAGCCCGCGCTGCGCCGCTTCCGCCTGCGCCGCGCCCTCCTGCGGCTGCTGCCTGCGGAGCGCCCCCGCGGCGGAATCCATCTTGCCGGCTGCCCCTGTACGGTCCACCGCCAGGCCCAACTGTCTCGCCTGCCGAGCCGCGCTCGGCGCATCTGCCTCGCACCGGGCGGCATGTTCGTCCAAGCCCGCGCGGACACTATCCAGCATCTGCCGCACGTCGGACTGGCGCTGCGCCAGATCCGCCATCCGGGACTGCCGGAACGCATCCTGTCGCACCTGATTCGCCGCCTGGCGGCTCTGAATCGCAATGTCCGCCTGCTGTTTCGTCAGCTCCTGCAAGTGGCGGATGTCCTCATATAGCGGAGCCAGCTTCTCCATCGCGCTCAGAGCTTTCTCGATCGACCGCTTGCTCAGCCCGGCCGCCGATTCGAGCTGCCTTGCGGCCGCCGCCGATTCCGTTGCCAATGACGAAGGATTTTCAGCAATCTCCGCGCGCTTCATCGGGCCGGCCGCTGCCTGTTCCGCCCGACGGGCCAAGTCCGCGAGCTTTCTATGAAGCGCGCTCTCCGCGTCGTATTGCGGCGCCTGCCTCGCCGCTTTTCGCATCTCCTCCGCCAGCGCGCGCGCATCTCGCGCAATCTCTTCCTGCTCACGCCGAAGCGATTTCAGGGCCGATTTCGTGGCGTTTCGGGCGGCAAGCGCGGCGCCATCCGCGTGCGCGCGCTGGCGCCCGGCCAGCGAGCGGAGCCCGTCTGTCAGTGCGCGGTACTCTGCCGCCATTGCGGAGAGGTCGCGCTGCTGGCGGAGAATGCGCTCGTAATCCTGTGGCGACACGACCCAGAGCCAATACCGGTCGGAATCGGTGAGGTTCGGCGTGCCAAGGTCGTTGTCGTACGCCGTCGCATAGTATTGAATCACGTCGCCGGGCCGCGCGCCGAGGTCCTTCAGGTCAATCGTCGTGCCCGATTCCGCCTTGCGGGCGTGCTCAGTGACGGGTAAGGTCCGCGCGCTTTCCGCCATGTCGTTGACGATTCGGTGCAGCTCGATTCGCTGGAGCGCATGGTCGTCCTCAGCCTCGATTCGAATCGCCACCTTCATGTCCGGCGGCACGACAACGTTTCGACCGGGTGCCGTGATTGTGACGAGCGGCTTCTCGTCCCGAATCAGCGCAATCCTGCCCCGCGCCGCGGCTTTTCGCTCCTGCCCATCCTGTCCGCGCAGGTCGATTTGGAATAAGGCGTCCCGACGGACGACAAGATGGGTGCTTGCCAGCACCGGATGCGCGCGATCGACGGTAAGCGGAATAGATTCGCGGCCGTCGTTCCCATCGGTCAGCGTGAGTACGCCGCCGGCAAGCGGTCTCGTCGACTCGACCTGCACTTCCACCATGGAACCCAGGAGCGCGGCGATCGGCTGCGACGCAACCACAATGGTGGCCGGCCCCTTCCTCGTGTATGCTGGTGGCGTGATTGTTGCGCTCACGGAACGGACTTCTGGCGCTCTCTCCACGCGGATCGCGAATCTCCGTGTCCTGCCGGTGTTCGCCCGGATGAAGTAGATGGCATTCTCCGTCAGACCCTCCAGCGACTGAGAATACGTGCCGTCCTCAGCCGCCAGCAGCGGCAGCGTCCTTTCGCCCGTGCCGGATTCAACCACCAGCGCCAGCGATTCAGGCGCCAGCCCGCCGACCCTGACATTAATTGGCAGGGACCCGCCCATCCTTACATGCGCGTCGCCGGGAGTTATTGTGAAATCGGTCAGCGTGAACGGCGGATGGTCCTGCCAAAACAGGAGGAATCGGGGAGCCTCGAATCGCCAGACACGCCCGAGAAACAGCGTGCTCAACAGGACAAAGACCGCATAAATCGCAAACCGGTTTCGGGAGCGGACCGCGGGAGCAGGGTCTACAATCGACTCAGGCGCGATCCCGTGGGCGGCATCCTCCGCGCGGGCTATCTCGCGCCGCATAAGGGCTGCCTCCGCGGAATCCGTGGAACCCACCACCGCGGAATCGAATTGCAGCGCATTGATCAATGCGCTATCCAGCTCCGGATGCAGCGTTTCGATGAGCCTGGCGGCCTGCGCGAGCTGAGTGGTGGTCGACCCGCGCCTGCGAACAGACCGGAAGGTCGCGAAGCATGCTGTGGCCAGAACGGCCAGCAGCGCCGCACCGCGAATGAATGAAGGTAGTGGCACGACAACGTCGGCCGCGAGCGCCCCGGTTGCCGCGAGCAGTACCACGGATGCCAGCCGAAATCCCGCCACGCGGGTCTCCACGCGGGCGCGGGAATCGTGCGTCGATGCGAGCACGGATCTGGTTTGCTGAAGCGCCTCCTGCATTCCTGGTCCACTCCCTGAATCCACTCTCGATAGCGTAACCCATTTGCCTGCGGGTGTCAATGAACGAGACTGCCCGCCAACATGCGGATGAGGCCGATTCGTGCTCAAAAACCGGAACGGAACGGGGTCTTGACCGTACTTTTGTCAGGTGTTATACTGCACGAAACGCGCCCGGATATGCTCGATGTGCCTCACGGCCGTCGGGCGGAAGGCGCGCTTCCAAAATGCACGGGATCCCAGGTGCGGACCGCCCGCCCGGTGAGGCGGGTGAATCCGCGCGTATTTTGCTGTCGGGCGGCAATCTGGAGAGCGACTATCAACTTTGCCCGTTCAATAGAGTCAGTAAGGCATTGCGCGCGCATGCGGCCGTATCTCTGTCCGCGCGACCGGACACGGCCCGCCAATTCACGACGATTGTGACGATTGTGAGGAAGGAGCCATTCTGTGGCAAAGCGGATCTATGTCGGGAGCCTCCCGTACAGCACGACGGAAGAACAGCTTCAGGGCATGTTCGGCGCCTATGGCGCCGTGACGGACACGCAGATCATTATGGACCGTTTCACCGGGCAGTCCAAGGGTTTCGGGTTCGTCGAGATGGAGAACGACGACGAAGCCCAAAACGCGATCGCCGCGCTCAACGGCACGAACTTCGGCGGGCGCACGCTCGTGGTGAACGAAGCCCGAGAGCGTGAGAGCCGCGGCGGAGGCGGTGGCGGCGGGCGATACGGCGGCGGTGGCGGCGGTTATGGAGGTGGCGGCGGCTACGGCGGCGGAGGTGGTTATGGAGGCGGCGGAGGAGGTGGCGGCTATGGTGGTGGCGGCTACGACCGCGGCGCTTCCAGTGGCCGAGGCGGCCGAGACCGGCGTGGCGGCGACGATTACAGCCGCGACCGCTACTAATCGCGAATAAGAAACTCACCTTACGCTGACGGGCTCAACAGATTGGGTGCACTCCGCGGCGGACGGGAGGCTGCACCCTCCCGCTCTCATGCGCTTCGCGCCAACTCCGCACCAGACACTCGCCGGGCGCAGGACGCATGTGCAAGTGCCGTTCCGCGCCCGGTGAGTGGCTGGTGCGGGACTGGCCGCAGGCATGGCAGCGGCGGGGAGCTGCCCGCCGACCGTATCGAGTGCGGACTCCATAACCAATTGCCTGCCTGCGTAAGGTGAATAAGAAATAAACGTTGAATTGGGACAGCCCTCGCGATATCCTCGCGGGGGCTGTCCGTCATAACCAGGAAGCTCATGGAACGATCCACTCTTGCGCACTGGGATGCGCGCCTCTACGACGACAAGCACTCCTTCATCTGGAAGTATGGCGAGGACATCGTAAAGCTGCTCGCGCCGCGCGCCGGCGAGCGAATCCTCGACCTCGGATGCGGCACCGGACACCTGACGGCCAAAATAGCTGACTCCGGCGCGACCGTGATCGGTGTGGACAGCTCGCCCGAAATGATCGCTCAGGCGTCCGCCAAATACCCGCACATCGAATTTACGGTTGCCGACGCGCGATATCTGCCGTATCGCGGCGATCTCGATGCCGTCTTCTCGAATGCCGTACTCCACTGGATACCGGAGGCGGATCGCGTCGCGGAATCGATTGCTCGCGCGCTCGGGCCGGGAGGCCGATTCGCCGCCGAATTCGGCCGAATCGGGAATATCAACCACATCGTGGCAGCACTGGAAGCGTCGCTGCGCGAGGTTGGCGTGAAGAACCCCGAAGCGCTGAACCCGTGGTACTACCCGAGCATCGGCGAGTACGCGTCTCTGCTTGAGCGTCATGGATTTCGCGTGGACTACACAGCATGGTTCGAGCGGATGACTCCGCTTGAAGGCGGCGAGGAAGCGATGCGAAACTGGCTTCGGATGTTCACGGAGATGTATCTTTCCGCCGCCGGAGCGGGGAATCGCGATGCCGTCCTTGCGGATGTCGAGCGGAGGCTTCGGCCCACTCTTTACTTCGACGGGGCGTGGCACGTCGATTACAAGCGGCTGCGTGTTGCCGCCCATCGTATCGAAGTAAACGGCTGATTCCGGAAAAGTCGGGCATCGCCGAGGTCGATCGGCTCCGAGCAAAATGGCCGCTGAGGAACGTCCCTCGGCGGCCATTCCGTGAATCGTCTACCAGCTGGTCTGTGCACGGGGCAGAATTCGGTCCGGCGCCCGAATCGATGCCCGAGGGAAGTGAACCCTGACCGTGTTACTTTGGCGTCAGTACGTATGCGTCATAGAGATCCTGAATGACGGGCCCTTCCGGGATGTGGACGTAGCCCACAATGAGGCCATTGGCGTTGATCGCATTGGCGTTGATGAGTATCGCGGAGATGCCCGTCGCTCCCTTTGGAAGGGTTGCCATCGTGTTCAGATTGCTCATCTTGCCGGCGGTCCAGCGGAACGCGAATTGACCCTGAGTCGAGTCGCCAAGTCCGACCACCTGGAGAGCGCCGTTGACCATACTCACTCCGTTCGCCCAGGTGAACTCCCCCGTAGCGCCCAGCGCAATCGGCGATCCGTTCTGCCAGAGCGTGGCGTTGGCGCGCCAGCCGTAGGCGGGATTCTGAGGCTTCACCAGCTTGCCGGAATACCCGACTATATTCCCGCTGTTGTCGATGGCCGTAGCCGCGCTCCAGCCGTAGCCCGTAACCGGATTGTAGGTCCGGCTCCCGACGACGTTTCCGCCTGCGTCGAGCTGCCAGACGTTCGCCAGCTGGCTCGCCGGTCCATTTATCGAACCCGCAACCTGACGGAGAGTGTTGATCGCTGTCGCGCCGTCACCTGGCAGCGGAGTGTCCGTCTCCACGCCACCGAGAAACTGCATCGCGAATTGGTCGGACACGATCTGGGAATAGTCGTTGATGCTGACTCCGCCATAGTCTGTCGTCGTCATCAGCGCGTTGAAGCCGTCGCCCCTGTCCTGATACCAGGTTTTGATGCCGTTAACAAGGGCTGGACGAATGATGAACGCTTGTCCCGGCCCGCCTGCCTGCCCCCAGCTGCCGACGATCTCGCCCTGACTGTTGATCCCGGCTGCTCGCCCCTGGAAAAACGCGCCCGTGTCTCTGAAATTCAGCAGAAGGTCCGTGGCGGTCCATGCGCCGCTCGCGGATCGGCTCCAGAGGACGGGCCGGCTGGCATAGTTGCCCCCAGTGGCAGGCGGCTGGGGAACGTTTCTCGATTCTCCCACGATTAAGCCGGCGGCATTGACACCGTAGGCCTGGCCAGGCCCCAGGTCGGCAAACGTATAGCTGGGAGAGCCTTTCTGTGCCGCCGCGGGTGTAATCGGCGCGCATACGATGGCGGGGGCGAGCGCCGCGAGACAGGCGCGTAGGACGATTGTTGTTCTCATGTTCAGGTCTCTTTTCTGTCCGGCGGATGGCAGGCGGATGTAAGGGCGCCGCCAGGCAGGACGTTGCCTGGCGACAATGAATCGGCGGTCAGAGTGTCTTGACGAGCGTGAGAAGGACGCCGGCCTGCGACGCGGTCAGCGCCCTGCCGGTCTGGGCCTGGATCTGAGCGCGGAAGGCGCCGAGCTGTCCCGCTTTCGCCTGCGTGTTTCCGCGCTTGTCAGCCGCCTCCGCCGCGTCCAGCTTTGCCGACAGCGCCTTGCCGATTCCCTTGCTCGTGCTGTAGTACAGGCTAAGGCGGCGCAGCGCGTCATAGGAGAAGAGGTATGCCGGGTCGCCCGTCAGGTCGCCCATCGTGATCTTCACCTGCGAATCGATCTCCGCGCCCCATGGACCCCGGGTGCGCAGGGAGTTGGCGAACGGCGCGGTCACGGGATTCTGGAGGATCTCGTCGAGTGTCAGCGACCCGTTGCCGTCCGTGTCGAGCATCGAGAAGACCATGCCCACGACTTCCGGCTGCTGGACGTACGTCTTCGCCTGGGGAATCAGCTCGGGGTGGTTCTGGAAGATCGTTGTCGCGGATTCAGCCGCCGTGGCGAGCACGGCAATTGGTATCGGCGGAGGGCTGAATCCGGGCGTGAGCGCCGGCACGACGCAAGCCGTCGTGTCATCGATGCAGAACTGCCCGGCGTCAGGAACGAGAGTCCCCTCTTTTTCGAGCGATTCGCCTGGCTTCTCCCCTCCGATATCCGTACCTTCCGTGTAGGTGGCGCAGAGCGCGAAGCCCTGCCGTGGCACGCCGCGCCGGTCGAGCGTAATGTATTGGATCGTGTAGCCGAGCGACTCCATGGCCTCCTCGGCCTTCCAGTGGAGGGAGCCGTCCTCGGCAGTACAGCTCTCGTCCGCCGGATTCTGATCCGTATAGGCAGGCATGGATGAACAGAGCCCCGGATCGCCCATAGTCTTTGGATACTCGCCGTGCGCGTCGAAGTAGGAGTGAAGCGCCGCGCAGTAAGTCGTGTAAACCTGCTTCTTCACCTCCACCCGAATCGCCGCCGCGCGGACCTTTTGAACCGCCGGAGTCAGAAGCCCGATTAATATAGCGATTATGGCTATAACGACGAGCAGCTCGATGAGGGTGAATCCCCTGGCGCGGCCAGATGTCGGACGACGTAATCCGGCCAACCGAATGCGGCCACAAGCGAGCGCGCGGAACCTATTGTCCTGGCAAATCACGTGAGTATCTCCATTTCGTATCGATCCTCGAAAGGCGCCGCCGAGCCGGGTAATTGCATGCGGGTTTGAATCCGCGGGCCGAAACGCCCGTGGCGCCTGCATGCGTTTCGGTGGCATCTTCTAAGTAAGTCGCGCCTGCGAGAGTTATTTTGCATTCAGTCCCACCCGGTGGGTCAGTGGCTTCGCGGTCATTATGCTTTTGAGAGCATGGTCAGCAGCGTGGTCAGGAGCCGACTATTTGCTCAGACGGCCGTTCCGGTGTTACAATGCGCAAAGCTGCGGCGTTGGCGGCGGGCGGCCGGAACATGGGCCAGAACGCACGCGATCGAGGAGCCTAAATGGCGGAGATGCCGGCGACGTCGAACCCAACCCTCACACTGCGCCTCTTCGGGACGTTCGAAGCCTGCGTCAACGGCGCTCCGCTCCCTCGCCTGCGCACGCGGAAGGGTCAGCAGGTCCTTGCACTTCTGGCAATTCATCACGATCGGGAAACCCATCGCGCTCGCCTGGCGGAGCTCCTCTGGCCGGAGAGCGATTCGTGGACGGCGCTGGAGAACCTTCGCCGCTGCCTGACAGATCTGCGGCGCGCGCTTGGACCGGAAGCGCGCCGTCTTCTCGCGCCGAGCCCCCGCACCCTTTGTCTCGACCTTTCGGATGCCGCGGTAGATCTCATCGAGTTCGATAAGGTCGTGTCTAGCACGGACGCAGCGCTCCTGGAGCGCGCTGTAACCCTCTATCGCGCCCCTTTTGTCGAGACATGGGACGATGACTGGGCGGTCGCCATACGGCTCGAACGCGACGCGGCATGCCTGCGCGCGCTGGAGATGCTTTCCGCGAGGGCGCTTCAATCCGGCGATGGGGCCAGGGCTGTCGGCTTTCTCCGCCGCGCCGTCGCATTGAATCCGCTCCGAGAGTCGGCCCGGTGCGCGCTTATCGAAGCTCTTGCGGCATGCGGCGACTGCTCCGCGGCGACCGTCGCATACCGCGAGTTTCGGGAGCGACTGCACCGCGAGATGCACGTCGAGCCCGCGGCGGCGACGACCGCCCTCTACCGCCGAATCCAGGCGGTTCAGCGCGGGCCGGCCGGCGGCCCTCCCGCATCGGCTGAATCCTGTGCCAAACCGGTCTGCCGGATGCCACAGCCCGCGACCGGCTTTGTCGGCAGGGAGAGGGAAGTGCAGGAAGTCTCCGCCTGCATCGGCATTTACCGTGTCGTTACCCTGGCCGGGCCAGGGGGTATCGGCAAGACAAGACTCGCAATCGCGACCGCCCTTTCAACTCACGAGCGTTTCCAGGACGGCGCGTGGTTCGTGGATCTTTCGTCCGCCAGCGATGGCGCAACCGTCCTGGCTGCCTTTGCCGCGGCTTTGCGGATCCGGGAGCAACCCCATCGGCCGCTCCGGCAGGCGCTTATGGATTGGCTCGCGCGGCGTATCGTGTTGCTGGTCGTCGATAATTGCGAGCACGTTTCCGCCGAATGCTCCAGCTTGCTCCAGAATCTCATGGAATCGTGTCCCGGCCTGCGCGTGCTCGCAACGAGCCGGGAGCCGCTCGGGCTCGGCGGCGAGCGCGTTTGGCGCGTACCCGGATTGTCCGTGCCACACGCTTGCCCGGACGCAGTCGACGCCGCTGTTCCGCACGGTTACGACACCGGGTTCGACGCAGTTCGCCTCTTTGTTTCCCGGGCCGCCACAGTCGAGCCAGGCTTCGAGATGGATCGCGATCCCGAGACGCATTCCGCCGTTGGAGAGATATGCCGGGCGCTCGAAGGAAACGCCCTTTCGATTGAGCTCGCCGCCGCGCTGGTCGGCCACCTGTCGGTGTCTGCAATAGCTCACGGTCTTGAAGACAGGCTGACCACCCTTGCCGGCCGACCGGGATCGAGCCCGCCGCGGCATCAATCGCTCCGATCCACCCTGGACTGGAGCTACGGATTGCTTTCCGAGGCTCAACGGGCGCTGCTTCGCGCGGTGTCTGTGTTCGCCGGCGGGTTCAAAGTGCCGGCAGCGGAGGCGGTCTTTGCAGCTTGCGGCGGAAACCCGGCCCGCGTGCTCGAGCTGACGGAAGGGCTCGTCTCGAAGTCACTGCTGGCCCTCGACGAGCGGAACGATGAACCGAGATTCAGCCTGCACGAGACAGTTCGCCAGTATGGCCGCGAGCGGCTGGCGGAGAATGGAGAGGAATCAGCCGCGCGGGAGGCCCACGCGGCCCACTTCCAGGCAGTAGCAGAGGAGGCGGCGGACTTCCTGCAAACCAGGCGGCAGGTCGAGTGGCTGGCCATTCTGGACATCGAGCACGACAACATGCTCGCTGCTCTGGCATGGTCGCGGGAGCATCACGAGCGAAACGCGCCGGGTCTGGGAATCGCTGGCGCCCTTGCGCGGTACTGGTCGATGCGGGGCCAATTGAGCGCCGGGCGCGAGCGGCTGCGCGATGCGCTTATGCGGAGCAGTGGGGACGCCGGGAATGTGCCGTATGCGCGTGCCCTCAATGGCGCCGGCAGCATCGCGTATCGTCGGGGCGAGTACACCGAGTCCATCGCGCATCATAAACAGGCGCTCGACATTGCCAGAAGGCTGTGCGACAACGCGGCAATTCTGGACGGAATGTTCGGACTGGCGCGCGCCTACAACATGCTCGGTGATTACGCGGTTGCCACTGTCTGGGTAGATGACGCGCTCCAGCTCAGTCGCGCCCTGAAGAATCGGTTCGCCGAGGCCAACCTCCTGATCAGCGCGGGCGTCAATGCGAAGAACAGGGGAGCGTATGCGGCGGCCGAGGACCTGTTGGAAGAGGCCCTGCGGATCAGCCGCGAGACAGGTGTCGAGACCCTTGAGGCCGTTATCCTCCACAACCTGGGCAACGCAATCAAGGATTCGGGCGACGTAAACCGCTCCAGGGCGTGCTTTGAGCGGTCGCTATCCATACATCGCAGGACGGGAGATCGGCTTTTCCAGGGGACAAACCTTTTCGAGCTTGCGGCGGTGGCGAGGGCCGGAGATGACGGGGGCGCCGGTAGTGACTCCAGGCGGATATTGGAAGAGTCGCTTGCGCTATGCCGGGAATCGGGCAACCTGTCTATCGAGGCGTCATGCCTTCACGTATTGGGAGGCTGGGCGCTCCATCATGGCGACATCGAACGGGCGGTGTCGCTGCACCGATCCGCGCTCGAGATTCGACGCGGTTTGGGTACGAAGCGCGAAATTGCATTCTCTCTCAGCTCGTTCGGCTGGATATGCGCGGTCCGCGGAATGCCGGAAGATGCGGCGAGGATGTGGGGAAGTGAATCCGCGCTGCGAGAGGAAATCCGCGCGCCCGCGCCGGACCAGGAGACGCGCGACTTCGCCCTGCGGCACGCCTCGGCGCGCGAGGCATGCGGGCCAGAGAAATTCGGGGCCGCGTGGAATGAGGGGAGGGCGATGACGATAATCGAGGCAATGGAATACGCGCTCGCGGTCACCTGCCAGGGACACTACCAGGCGACCGCTGATTGCACGCTTCAACCGGTACTTGTCGGGCCCGTGGAGGAGGCATAGGAGTAGAACATGGCCGCCTAGTCTCGGTGCAGCCATCATCCGCCCGTGGCGAAGCCGGGGTAGAGAGTCATTCCGCCGTCCGCGAAGAGTGTGATTCCGGTGACGTAATCCGAATCGTCGGAGGCAAGCCATACAGCCGCACGACCGATGTCCTCCGGCAGCCCCACGCGCTCGTACGGGATCAACTGGAGCAGCTTCTGCTCCGCCTCGGGCGTGTCCCACGCGGACTTGTTGATGGGCGTCTTGATTGCGCCGGGGCCGATGCTGTTCACGCGAATCCGGTGGGGCGCGACCTCCTGCGCGAGCGACTTCATCAGGAGCATGATGCCGCCCTTCGACGCGGCGTAGTTGGCATGGCCCGCCCACGGAATCACCTCGTGGACCGAGCTCATGCAGATGATCTTCCCCGCGGCGCAGGAGACCTCCGGCCGAACGCCGCGGCGAAGGAATTCCCGCACCGCTTCGCGAGCGCAGAGGAACTGCCCCGTCAGGTTCACGCCCAGCACGAAGTTCCACTGGTCCAGCGTCATCTCGTGGAATGCCGCGTCCTTCTGAAGGCCCGCATTGTTCACCAGTATGTCGATCGTCCCGTACCGCGCGAACATCTGCTGGAACATCGCCTGGACCTGGTCCTCTTTGCTTACATCCGCCTGGAGCGCGACCGCTTCCCCTCCGGCCCCCTCGATCTCCTCCACGATGGCCTTCGCCGCCTCCGGGTTGAACACGTAATTGACTACGACGGAGGCGCCCGCCGCCGCCAGGTGCCTCGCGACACTCTCCCCAATCCCGGAGTTCGCGCCCGTCACCAGCGCCTTCTGACCGTGGAGCGGCTGATGCGGATAACGGGCCTTGAGGCTGGCCTGCAGGGTCGGTTTGTCGCCAACAACAGCGGTCATTTCGGTTCCCTTTCAATTCACTCTTCCGAGTACGGCATTGACGGCTAAAGCGGTACGTTCTCGCGGCCGTATCGAAGCGTCCGCGCCATCCAGACGAGCTCGTTGATGAACTTTTCCATCCGACTGTCGAATGACAGGTCCAGGATGAGGCCGTCAGCATCGAACAGGGTGCCGGCATTGGAGAAGTTGCCGTCCCAGAAGATCGTCACGAGGCCGAGCTCACGGAGGACCGGCAGCAGACTCTCTATCACCCGGGTCCCGCCGAAGCCCCCCGCGGAGACGCCGCAGACTCCGACCGCCTTGTGGATGTACTCCCGCAGGTTGGTGTCGAGCGCGTGCTTCAGCAGGCCGGGATACCCGTGGTTGTACTCCGGGACCACCAGTATAATCGCGTCCGCCCGCTCCATTGCCGCCGAGAATTCGGGGTCCTTAATCGATTCCCCTTCATCGTCCATGGGGAGGTTTAGCGAGCGAATGTCGATGAGCTCCGCCTCAACGTCGTCGCGCTTGCAGACCTGGTCGAGTACATATCGAGCGACGTTTTCGCTTGCCCGGCCCTTGCGCGCCGTGCCCAAAATGACCGGTATGAAGAGCGTCCGTTCGATCTGCATGGAATTCCCCGACTCGGCAACGACCGACCTGCGTGCATAACCAGTCCGCCCAGCTATCCGAAACCGCTTTATAGGTCCCGACCAGAGGAGGACCGGGCCGGCTGACCCAATCCTCCTCGGCAAAACTGGGTTACTTTCTTGCGGAGAACTTGTAGATCGTGGTCTGCGTGTACGTCTGGCCTGGCCGGAGGATGGGGGAGGGGAAGTTCGGGTGGTTTATGGCGTCCGGATAGTCCTGCGCCTCAAGGCAGAGCGCGAAGTTCTTGTTGTAGACGACGCCGTGCTTGCCGGTAAGCGACCCGTCAAGGAAGTTGGCCGTGTAGAACTGTACGCCCGGCTCCGTAGTCGACATGTCCATTACCCTCCCTGTCGCGGGGTCGTAGACCGTCGCGAAGTGGACGAGCGAATGGCCGCCACCCTTCCGATTCACGACCATGTTGTGGTCATAGCCGCCTGGATTGCCAGGAATGTCGTCGATCCGCGCGCCGATGGCCGTTGGCTTGCGGAAGTCGAACGGCGTTCCCGCGACGCTCCTGATCTCGCCCGTCGGAATCTGCGTGTCGTCAACCGGCGTATACTTGTCGGAATTGAACTGCACGATGTTGTCTCGGACTTCGCCGTCGCCCGCAAGGTTGAAGTACGAATGATTCGTCAGATTGACGATGGTCGGCTTGTCCGTACGCGCCGTATAGTCGAGGCGCAGTGCGTTGTCATCGGTTAGCGTGTAGGTCACGGTCGCGTCGAGATCGCCAGGGAAGCCCTCGTCCATGTCCGGGCTGTGGAGCGAGAACCGGACCGCGGGACCCGCCGGGCTGTTGACCTCCGCCGCCTTCCAGACCTTCTTGTCGAACCCTTTAAGCCCGCCGTGCAAGGTGTTCGGCCCGTTGTTGATGGCGAGCTTATATGTCTTGCCATCCAGCTTGAACCGGCCCTTCGCGATTCGATT
>Ga0207667_10005959_pt1 | contig 14839 bp, 10 predicted proteins | sample KBSCornC52_FD_184301 | JGI IMG/M metagenome (GOLD analysis project Ga0207667, IMG submission 184301) | Corn rhizosphere microbial communities from Kellogg Biological Station, Michigan, USA - KBS Corn C5-2 (SPAdes) (version 2) | ecosystem: Host-associated > Plants > Roots > Rhizosphere > Soil ... | reverse complement strand
CCTCTGCCGCAGGAACTCAGCCCGCTCTCAACTTCCAGATCTCGCAGCCCTATCCGATTGCACTCTCCGGAACGATGACGCTGACCTTCCAGCCCAGCCAGGGTGAGCCCGATGACCCATCGATTCAGTTCTCCAGCGGCGGGCGCACCTTCAACTTCACGCTACCGGCCAATAGTAGTACGACGCCCACCGTGCAGCTTCAGGCAGGTACAGTTGCCGGCGCAATTACAGTCACCCTGACGCTGACTGCCAACGGAGTTAACGTAACTCCGTCGAATATCACTCCGGTCGCGATTACTGTGCCGAAGGCGATACCCACGATTACCGCTCAATCGATTGTGCGAAGTGCGAACTCGATCACGGTCTACGTGACCGGCTATTCCACTTCGCGTGACATGGCAAATGCGTACTTCAACTTCACACCGGTGGCGGGCGCGAAGTTTACTCAGTCCAGCTTTACGGTCCCGGTAAGCGCGTTGTTCTCGACTTGGTTTACCTCCGCGCAATCCAATCAGTATGGCAGTACCTTCACCTACTTCCAGACATTTACGCTGGACAGTAAGGCAACGGATATAGAATCGGTCTCCGTTACCCTCGAAAACGCGCAAGGCAAATCGCAACCGGAGGTCGTGCAATGAAACAGCCCTGGATAGAACGCCGAACAAGTTACGTCGCCTGGGCGTGGCTGCTTCTAGTGGTCGTCACCCTAGGTCAGACCGGCATTGCGCGCGCACAAAGCACGCCTCCCATGCAGTTGAAGATTACGATCCTGGACGGAGAGGGATCTCTCAACAACATCCGCGAGAGAACGGCACGCGAGCCGATTGTCCAAGTGGAAGATGAGAACCACAAGCCGGTGGCGGGCGCGCTGGTCCTGTTTACCATCCACGGACAGGGATCCGCAGGAGCAACGTTTGCAAACAATCTGGTGACCTACCAGACGACGACCGATGCTGCCGGACGAGCAACCGCAACAGGACTTCAACCCAATGGCCAGGCCGGCTCATTTACGATTAACGTGACGGCAACGGTGGGTACTGTAACAACTTCAGCGACTATTCACCAGCAGAATGTCAGCTCGGAGCCGATGACTAACACAGTTAGCCAGGTAGTGAAGCAGCCTCATCACTTCGCAGTAACAGCGGCAAACGTAGCCTTTGTCGGTGTCGTTGCAGCGGTCGGCGCGGTCCTGGGCTGGAGTGCCGTGACATCGGGTCCATCGAGCACGACGATTACTGCGGGCTCTGGCGGCGTAGGGCCTCCATCGTCATCGGCCGGGCTGGCGGTTCCCAAGAAGTAGCTTGTTCCGCCACTATTAATGTCCACCGGAAGTCTGGGCAAGAACAGAATCGATATTCGCAACGTACTTTCGCGAGCGTGCCGCTTCATCTGTCTGCGGGTTGATGCTGATGACCGTATCGAAGTATTTGCGCGCATCCTGGAGCAGCGCGATACCGCCTACCTGGTTGTACTGCTCCGCCATCACCAGACCCAGTCGATAATTCGCGAAGAGGTCTGTAGGAGTAAGCGTCAGAGCCTTCTGGCAGTTGGTTGCGGCGGTATCGTAGTTCTTCTGCATCCACTCGCAGTCGCAGATGCCGACGAATGCCTGGGCGCGAAGCTCACGCCAGATGTCCTGCTGCGTCGCCCGCTTCTTCGATCCCATGCCAATGAGGCTGCCGAGCAGGTAATAATTAAGCTTCCCCGCCAGCGCGCTATTGAAGTTGCTCAGCGAAAGGTACGTCTCATACTGGGTGCGGGCCTCGGCACACTGCTGCTTCTTGCGGAGCGCCTCACCCAGCCAGAGATGCGCTTCAGCATTCGCCGGCGTGTACTTCACGGCCTGTTCGCCTGAGTCCACAGCCTGGCTGTAGCTTCCTTTGCGAACGTAAGCCTGGGATTGTAGATACCAGGCCATCCCGTTTGACGTATCGCGCTTGGTGACGGAATCGAGTTGGCGAATAGCCTCGTCGAGATCGCCCGTATCAAGCAACACCGCGGCATAACTGAGCCGTGCCTCAAGATATTCAGGATCGATCTCGATCGCCTGCTTGAGAGCCTTGATGGCATCGTCGTCCTGATACAGAGCGTGCTTCGCGCGACCAAGGTAGAGAGCGGCCTGACTGTACTGCGGGTCGATGCTCAGAGCCTTTTCAAAGTCTGCGGCGGCCAGCTTGTAATTCGCCTCGAAGCCTTTGTTATAGCGCTCGAGTCCCTGGTTGAAGACTTCGACAGCGGCATGGTTACGCTGGCGTGCAATCAGAATTCGGATCGACACCGTCGTATCCTGACCGGGGTAGATCTGCTCCTCACGGGGACCATCTGGAGCATAGCCCTCATGCGCGCCTCGGATAGTATGCGGGCCGGGAGTGATGCCAGGAAAGCGTTGCGGCACACCTTTTTTAAAGACGCCGAGGCTCTTGCCATCAAGCCAGACCTCTGTGTCATCCATGTTGGCGTCGATGACGAAGTTTCCGTAGCGCAGCGTGCCTGCGCAGTTGGGACCTGAGCATTTGGCAGAGGTGCCGGGATTGTAGGCCAGCACCATGTTGGGATCGAAGCTGCCCCGCTCCGAGGTCGGATTCTGCCGCGTGTGGGTCGCCAGCCGGACATTCTGGTGAACGTATTCGGCCAGCTCGTCGGCAGTCACAATACCGTCTCCGGAGGTATCGGCTTCGCCCTCAAGTCCGCGGATGACGTAGTACGTGAAGATACCGTGGCCGCCACCCCACTGCGAGCTCTCGAAGCTCTGCTCGCGGTCGCGGCTGGCAGTCAGCGAAAAGATCGAGGTGTTCAGGTCGAGCAGGCTCTTGTTTACCTGCGCCGTATCGTCTTCCGGAGTAATGGCGCCGCTATGGCAGGCATCAGTCAGCAGCACCTTCCACTTGCCGTGGATGCGGCTGCCGATGAGCTTGCCCAGCTCCTCCATGGGGAAGGCCGTCGCGGCAATGTTTGACGGGTCGATATCGTAGGGAGCGATGTACGCCTTGCCGCCGGAGATAAATCCGTGGCCGGCAAAGTAGATCACAACGCGATCATCGGGCCCAGTGACCTTCGGCAGCCAGTCCTCCAACTCACGATTCAGGTTAGCCAGCGTCGCCTGTTCATTGATGAGCTTGTGGACGTTCTCCGCTGGAAACTGACCGGCAGATGCGCTGATAAGCGTCGAGTAGATGTCCGCTGCATCGCGGTCAGGATATTGAAGCTGCGCCTTGGCGGGCAGATTTTTGTAGTGGGAGATCCCGACGACAAGCGCATAACTGCGCGGAATGCGCACTGGGGCTGTTGCTGCCCCCTGATCGGACGCCTTGTCCTTCGCAATGACAAGATCGCGCTGATTGCTGTCGGCTACAGGAGGCTGCGTCGCCGGAGCAGGAGCCTGGGCCGTGACGCCGACTGGAATCAAAAGAAGGAGCGCGGAGATGAGCAGTAGGGAACGCATAGGTTAATGGTGGGCGATGCGGAACTGGTAGATGATGGGTGCGTCGCCATCCGTGGCAGGAGCAACGACCGACGACTCCGGCTTCCGAATTACGACGATCTCTCTCGGCTTCAGCTTACCGTTCGGGTCGGTGCTCCCCGAAGGCTGCGCTGGCGCAGTGAGCGCCCCGGGGCCGGCATTGTCGTCGATACACTCTCCCCGCGCGCGAAAGATGTCGTCGTCGCAGCGAGGAAGCATATCGCCGGGAAGAGGTTGCGCGGGAGGCGGCGCCAAAAAGGGTGGCGGAGGAGGTGCTGTGGATTTGTCGCCCAGCCGCGTTGGTGTCACGGCAAAGAAAACGGTCTCGTACCCGGCAGGCTTGTCGATACGAAACCACGCAGCGGTAGCTGGGATCAGGTACTCTCTGCCATGCACCAGGCGGTTGTCGGCGCCGCTGCCTGAACTGGGGAAGAGAGTCAGGTACTTGCCGGAAGACGCCTGATCGGTGACGTAAAGGAATCCGTCAAAAGAAGAGCGAAAGCGGAAGCGCACCAGGTCACCCGTCTTGAAGACGTGCTGTGGATTGACCACGCGAATGGTTTTGCCAACCTTCTGCTCCAGCACAATCTGCATGGTCTGTTCCTGCTCGACAGCAACCGGCCGCTGTGCCATGCAGGTCAGAGCAGACAATCCGATCATCAAAGTGCAACTCACAACATGCATGAAGCCTCATCGCAGCAGAAATTATTCATGGTCCAGAATCAGATCAGAGAAGACACGCGTGGCTGCGGCGTTTGCCGCGCCCTTGCTGACGACGTAGACAGCCTTCTCTCCATACTCCGCATCTTTCGTCTCCTGCTGGGAGGTGTCCTTGACCAGCGTGAGGTCGCGGCTCTGTAGCCGCTGTACCAAAGCATCGGTAATCCGATTGTCGGCTTCCAATACCATCGCTGGTTTGGCCGGCGCAGACGTAGGAGCAGCACTGGTTGGTGCAGACGTCTTATGTTGCAGGCCGAAGATCACCTGGTCGAGGTCGGCGATCGGTTCGCGGCTGAGCAGAATGAAGAGCCGCTCCTTCCCCGCCTGCTGGTTGAACTGAAAAGACTCATCGCTGGCGCTGGGAACCAGATAGACGTGTCCTGCCGCAACGCGGTTCGATTCTGGAGCCGCGTTTTGCGCCGGAAACAAAGGCAGCCAACTGCCACTGGATCCCTGCTCGATGATGTAAAGATAGCCGGGCTGATTAGCCATCACACTAAGCTTGACCTTGTCCCCGCTATGGAAGACCGTCTCGGGAAAGACCTCTGTGTAATCCCCGCTGCTCTGCTTCTGAAGAAGCGTATAGCGGAGACCGAGCGGCTGCGGAGCTGTCATGGAGGCCCGCACCAGGTGGGGTTGCGAACCATAGCCACTCGCCGTCACCATCTCGGGATCGATCTGGACAGCGGGGCGGCTGTGGTTGCTCGCCATCACCGGGGCGTCGGCTTCAGCCGTGCCCTTCACATTCTTCACCGGCGCGGCCTTGTGTTTGGCTGCACTCAGCGTCTTCGCCGGTTTCTTTACCGCCGAGTGAGCGGATGCGGCAGCAGCCTTTGCCCCAGGATTCGGAGCCACTGTGACGAGATCGCTGGCCGACCAGAACGCATCGCGCGCGGTCAGGCCATCCTCTTGCGCGTACGCGCCGGCAACACTGAACGATAACAGGAACGTCAAGACGAGTAGCTTATTCATGAGTCTCTTTCTTACTGCGGAAGCATCGATTGCAGGCGAAGCCAGAAGGACGGCAGCGCCACATCACGCACGCATCGAAAGCCAATGACATCGGAGTGTTGATCCATGGGAAACCCGCGTCGCATGAAGGAACGAAAGAAGATCTCACCATGAGGAGAAAAACTACCGCCCTTGATAATACACCAGCGTTTTGAGAAAACGTTTGTGCCCAACGCCTTCTGCATGTCGGCAAATTCCCGTTCCCCCGCGGGAAAGTCCGAGGTGGTCCATTCGAACACGTTGCCAGCCATATTAAGCGCCCCTACAGGGCTGCGGCGGTCTTGGAATGAGTCGACCGGCTGCAGCGTCGTCGGAACGCCTGTCGTCCATGCCTCTTCTCCCCACGGAAACGGGCGACCGTCGGTTCCGCGCGCAGCCTTCTCCCACTCCTGCTCCGTGGGGAGCCGCTTCCCTGCCCATGTAGCGTAAGCCTTCGCGTCCTCCAGCGTCACGCCAGCGACGGGATCGTCCGGCTTCACAGAAAAATTGGCAGAGTTCGGCGGTGCGTGTCCGGTAGCGTCGCAAAACTTCTTATACTCAGCGTTCGAGACCTCAGTCCGATCAACGTAATAGCTCGCCAGCGATAGAGTCTGCCGCGGATTTGGCGAGTCGGAAGAGTTGTCGCCGAAGATGAAATCGCCGCCCGGAACCAGCAGCATCGTTCCGTGAGCATCACTGATCAACAGCTTCGGACGCGTAAAGGCGAGTGCGGCTGTAAGCGCAACCAATATAGTGACGGCGCTGACCGCAGCAAGCACAGCGAGTTTGCCTCTGACCCCACGTGTCGGCCGAGCGACAGTCTCCTGGGGCAGAGGCGAGGCGACAGCCACCGGCGCGGGAGGAGCAGCAACGGGCGTAGGGGGTGACTGCGTCATCGCGACTGTGCGGCCTACGCCCGAAGCCGATCGCGACGGCTCCGTCTCCGGCATCGGCGCGACTACAGGACGCAACGCGCTGGGGCCGGAGTTCACGCCAAGCGCAGTCAGTGTTTCAAGCAACTCTGCCGCACTCTGGAGACGGTCCTCCGGACGCTTCTGCAAGAGCTTCTGTACGATTGCATCGCAAGAGGCGGGAATCGCCGCATCGTACGCGCTCAGCGAAGGCGGTGGCGTAGAGAGATGCGCCATCTGAATAGCCGTACTGCTATCGCCCTCGAACGGATGACGTGCCGTTAGCAGTTCAAAGAAGACAACGCCCAGCGCATAGAGGTCACTACGAGCGTCGCAAACCTCGCCGCGAATCTGCTCGGGACACATATAAAAAGGAGTGCCGAGACTCTCCCCGGCGCGTGTAAGACCGTCGGGAACGTCGGCAGTCTTGGCGATACCGAAGTCAAGCAGCATGGCACGGCCCATGCCGTCCAAGCGGATGTTGGCAGGCTTCAGATCGCGGTGCACCACATGTTTCGACTCCGCCCACACCATCCCTTCGGCCACCTGAGCCAGAATATTCGCTGCATCGTAAGGAGAAAGCTTGCCCTCCCGCTTGAGATATTGCGCCAGATCCTCGCCGGGAACATACTGCATGATCAGATAATGCAGCCCGTTGCCGTGCCCGATGTCGAAGATGGGGACGATGTTTGGGTGGCCGGAGAGCGAAGCTGCGATGCGCGCCTCCTGCTCGAAGCGAGCCACGATGGCCTCGTCCTGCGCCAGGTACTCGGCCAGTACCTTCACGGCAACCCATCCCCCATGAAAGCGGTGCCGCGCGAGGAAGACCTGCGCCATGCCCCCGCCGCCGATACGCTGGATTACCTCATATTTTTCGCCAATCAGAGCTTCCAACTCTGTGCGTTGTCGTTCGAAGTTATTCATCTCGCCGCAATTGTACGACGCGCCCTGGGATTCTCCGTCGGCACGGATTGCGCCGTAGTGAGTAGGCTGTCCTTTTTACTTTGCATCGTCACCGAAGCGCGCATGAATCTCAACGAATCACCTCACTCGGCTGTTCCTCTGCCTGCTCCGGCTCCGGCAGAATCGCCAACGCCTTGAAAAACCGTTCGTAGTCCTGTCGCACGCGTAAAAGTTCAGGCTCCAACGTCGTCAGCGTGACGATACCGATCCAGCTTCCACAGCGAACATAATTTTGTACCTGCACGACGGTGTAGCCATTCAATGCCCCATGCTTCACCATCAGCAGCATCGCTTCGTCCGCGCCCGCGAACTCTGCGGCCCTGGGACCGGCGATCATCGGGTCCTGGAACGTATTTTTGATCAGCGCAATTTGCGTATCAATATAAAGCGAGAGTTTGTCGCCGCACAGAAGGGTGTCCTGATTGACCGCCACATTACTCGGAACCACTCCCTCTTCCGCCTTGCGAATGCCAAAGTCAGGCACATAAACCCAACCGTGCGGAACGAGACGAACCTCCCAGCGACCAAGATTGAGAGTTGGCGCATTCGGCCCCGTCTGTGTCTGCACCCAATCCGTCATTGCCCTTCTCCGCCCGGTGAACGAACCTGCGATTGCTCTCGAACAGCAACCCCTGACATCTGCGGCAGCACCATCAAGCGGCACCCGCACCGTTCAACACCTGCCACGCCGCCATCACAACAAATCTGCGCTGCACCGCAAGCTGGTTCGCGGATTCTTCTCCGGCAAGATCCAGAGGGAAGCCGTCCATCTTCTTTGCTAGCGACATGGCGGACGAGGCAGCGTGCAGAAGCGGTTGCTGCTCCCCGGCTCCATACGCCTTCATGGCCGCTTCCACTTCAGCGAGGTCGTGCTCCAGGAGAGGCAAGCCCTTCCGCCTCCATCGAGGACCGCTCGGATGATCGGGCGCCGTCTCCAGTGCTTTACGAATGCCCTGAACGAAGTCGGCGAAGGTCGATGCGAAGCGGTCGGCCGCTGGTTGCGTCACTGCCTTGTCCTCAACCATAGCTAGGCTCCACTCGGCGCGGCAAATTTCTGCGTGTTTTGCGCTCCAGCACTCGATACGGGCGTCCATATCTGCAGCTTGCTCGAATCTCCTCCCGCGGGCGTTCCGACCCACGCCTTCATTCCATCGGAATCGGCAACACTCAACACAGCGATCGCGTCTCCCGAACTCAAATATGGGCTTTCGCTCGCATGGGCAGGAGGCGTCGTGGCCCAGTAGTTTCCAGGCTCGTTCTGGTCGGAGTCGCACGGCGAATAGAGCGTCGTACCCTGCGGAATCGTTGCCGGCTGCACGCTCTGAAACGTAGCCGTATTTTCCGGAGGAAGATCGGGCCATCCCGGCTGTTGCAGTTCGATCGGCGGCAGGCTCGGGCCCTGCGTCGCAACCGTCGCAGTCGTGCCATCCGGTTGTAAGGTGGCTTGCACGGGAGCCTGTGCCGCCGTCTGCATCGGCACCGGGACGCCCATACTCTGCAAGCCCGCGGACATGCTGACCATTCCGCCTGCACCCGCCATGCCGACCAGTACCGTGGGTACGCCCATCACGGCAACGTCCGGAGGCCCGACACACACCAACTGATCCGTCACCCGCGACTGCGGCATCATTCCAACGAGAACTGTGGGAGATCCCAGCACGAAGGGTCCCCCTACATGGGGAACGATGCCCGTTACCATCGGACAAGTATGCATATCTCCGATGCGCGATGCGGGCTTCCCTCCAATCAGCACAGTCGGAAATCCGACCATCACAACTCCGCCGTGCGCGGTCTGCGAAGTGATGGTGCAAGCTGGCATTCCCATCGGCTATCTCCCCTGCTTCTTCCGGTCTCTGCGACTTAACTCTCTACTTCGCTTCAGGATCGTCTCCCGGCCATGTTGGAGCCTTTGGAGCCTCAGGCGCTGTCGGCGCCGTCGGGTCCTGCGTCTGCGCCGGAGATCCTGACATCTGCGCGCCGCCGCTGTTGATCTTCACCAGCATTCCCTGAATAGAAACACCGCTGGGATCGATCGTAATAAATCCGCCCGGCCCTTTGAGACAAAGCCCCATGCCCCCCTCAATGACAACCATCATGCCGCCCTTGATGTGGACCTCCTGCCCGGAGTCCACGACATAGACCATGCCTGCCTTGTTGTACTGGTTCATTCCGACGTTCAACGAGTAGTTCATCCCAACCTTCTCGTTGAAGTCCTGTCCCACGTTGCGGCTTGCATTCTGGCCCACTTTTTCCATGTGGTTCCCTTTGATGTTTTGCTGCTTATCCCCTCCTACCTCTTCCACTTGTTTTTTCTTCACCACAAGATTGCAATCGTCATCCATCTCGGCAACGTGCTTCTTCACAATCTTCAAGTGCGACTCGCCATTCAGTTCAACAAACTGATCGGCCCCCACCTTCACATGATGCTCGTTGCCGATCAGCGTATGCGCGTCATGCTCTACGTGGACGTCATAATCCTTCTGTGCATTGAGAAAGATCTGTTCCTTATCCTTCAAGTCCTCGAAGCGCAGTTCATTCGCGGTAGAAGCGTCTCCGTTTTTAGAACTCCGTGTGAGGATTCCCGCGCGCGTATACTGCGTTGCCGGGTCATACTTCGGCATGTTGACGCCGTTGTAAACCGAGCCGACCACGATAGGCTGGTCCGGGTCGCCCTCGATAAAGTCGATGAGAACCTCGTCGTCGATGCGCGGCCAGAAGTACGTACCCCAGCCTTTACCCGCCCACTGCTGGGCAACACGAAGCAAGGTGTTGTCCGTCTGGTTCGGCTTCCGCAGCCGGTCCCACCAGAACTGCACGCAGACGCGGCCGTACTTGTCCATGTGCGACTCTTCGCCTGAAGGCACAACGACCTTGCCGGTGTGCATCCCGTTCACTCTTGGCCGTGCGGTCTTGCGTTCCGTTCGATAAGGAATCGACGAGGGAATTGCCGTGAACCGGCTCGTGTAAGGCACCGCATGAGACGTCGCCCTGGTGCGAAACGAAGGAGCCTGCTGCACTGTATGTTCGACGCTCGTCAAGAGATACTTCGTGTTCAAATCGTCCTGCGGATATTCTTTCAAGGTAAAAGTAAATCCACTCTCCAGCACAACTGCATTCGACTTCCCGGTCACCTCAACAGCGGCGGCATCGACGATCTGCTGCTGGATATGCTGAAAGAAGTTCTTCATATCGGGAGTCTTCTTATCGCCTTCATCAGTCTTCGCATAAGCGCTGGCGCTGTCGGCATAATCGTAGTTCTCATGCGCATTGATGCCGAGCGGCCCCGCCGTCGAAGCCCCTTCGCCTCGCAATTCAAGGTAGGGGGTCCAGCGATAGTCCCAGAGTGACGTCTTGCCAGTCACCAACGTAGACTTCGACGAAAACTCCTGAATGACAAAGTCGTAATAACCCTCTGCATCTCCCTGTTGTGGGGCATATCGAAACGAGTCTTGTTTGGAGCAGGTTGCCAACTGCTGCGAGTTGTCTTGAAGGGTCAGAGCGTGATCGTTCTCGGTGTGGACGAAGTAATAAAAAATTCCGTGCTGCTCCATCAGCCGCGAGATAAACGCGAAGTCAGTCTCGCGATACTGCGTGCAATACTCCAGCGGCTTATAGGTCGCATGCGTCTTGTCTTCAAGCGTGATCGTGTACTTCGACAGAACCGCCTTGATCACCTCTAGCACTGTCTTGCCCTGAAAAACGCGCGTGTCCGTATTGCGCGTTAACAACCAGAGGCTCGGAACAATATAAGCGCGATACACATTGAACTCGTCGTCCCCGCCGCAGAACTCGAAACTACTTACAATCCCATTCAAATTGCGGACGGTCCCCCCGTCATCGACCTGAATATCGACGGTCACTTTTTTGCCGACGATCTCCTTGGCCGACACAGCGGTAGTCTTCTGTGCCAGCAGTTCCACCTGAAATTCGAAGAGCTGTGAGATCCCCTCGGTGCCGCGGAACGACTCCGCCAGCAACACATCGGCACCCAGAGAACTCGTGAACTTCAGAAACCGGTCATTTTGCGAGAGGCTAGGCATGGGCGTCGTCAGAATACTCCGTGCAATAACGTTGAAAGAAGGCAGACGGCGCGTGCGGCAAAACCGCGCCGTCCACAAACACTACCACGTATACGTGAAGCGCCCCTCCGGCGAAACGCTGACCGCAACCTTCTGCGTCAGCGACTCTTCGGCCATCCGGCCCAGCACCTGCCGGGAGATCTCCGGCAGCATCGTATTAGAGAGGATGTTGTCGACGTTACGCGCGCCGCTCTCCACCTCGGTGCAACGCTTCGCGACCTCTTCCAGCAGCGCGTCGTCGTAGTCCAGCGTAACCTTGTGGTTCTCCAGCAGACGGCGCTGGATCTTGCCAATCTTCAGCCGAATGATCTTCTTGAGCGCCTCATCGCGCACAGGGAAGAATGGCACAATCAACATCCGTCCCAGGAATGCCGGCTTGAAGATCTTGTTCAACTCAGGCTTCATGGCCAGCGCGAGCCCTTCGCTGTCGGGCGTCGTCTCAGGGTCGGCCGTCAGCTTCATCAACGTATCGGTCGCCGCATTGCTCGTCAAGATGATGATCGTGTTCTTGAAGTCGATCGATCGGCCTTCACCATCCTCCAGGTTGCCCTTGTCGAACACCTGGTAGAACAGTTCGAGCACATCCGGATGCGCCTTCTCGACTTCATCCAGCAGCACGACAGAGTAAGGTCTGCGCCGCACAGCTTCGGTCAGCACTCCGCCTTCCCCGTAGCCCACATAACCCGGAGGCGAGCCTTTCAATGTCGAAACGGTATGTGCCTCCTGAAACTCCGACATATTAATAGTGATAAGGTTTCGCTCGCCGCCGTACAGCAGGTCAGAGAGAGCCAGCGCAGTCTCCGTTTTGCCGACGCCGCTCGGTCCGACGAGCATGAAGACGCCGATCGGCTTGCCGGGATCGTCTAGGCTTGCGCGCGACGTAATGATGCGCTGCGCAATCGCAGCCAGCGCGTGGTCCTGTCCAATGACACGCTTCTTCAGCACACCATCCAGTTCCAACACAGTCGCGATCTCGTCCTTCACCATCTTGCCCAGCGGGATGCCGGTCCAGGCAGAAACCACTTCGCTGACAATATGTTCATCCACGCAGACGCGCATCAGCGGAGCCTCGCCCTGCACCTTCTCCAACTCCTTCTCCGCGGCAACCAGTTCCTCAAGCGTAGGCTTCTTCGTTGGAGCCTCGCTCTTCGCAGCGCCATCCTTCGCCTCAGCTTCAGCTTTAGGAGTCTCCCCCGTTTCCAGCGCCTCGCGCATCGTGCGGATGCGCTGCACCAGTTCCAGCTCTTTCTCCCACTGCGCTTTCAACTTCTCAAGGCTGGCCTCGGTCGCTGCCAGTTGCGTCTCGATGGTAGCCAGCCTCTCTTTGTGATCGGCACCCACCGTCGTCTCCCGCTCCAGAATCTGCTTCTGCACGCGAAGATCGTCAATTCTACGATTCGCATCTTCAATCGCCGGAGGCGTCGCATTTTGTCCCAGCGCAAGCCGCGCACATGCCGTATCGAGCACGCTCACCGCCTTGTCAGGAAGTTGCCGGCCCACGAGATAGCGATGCGTGAGCCTCACCGTTGTCGAAACGGCCTCGTCGAGAATCCGCAGCTTGTGATGCTTCTCCAGCGAAGCGACGATGCCGCGCAGCATCGTGCAGCACTGCTCCTCGGAAGGCTCCTCCACCTTGACGACCTGGAAGCGCCGCGCTAACGCTGCATCCTTCTCAAAGTATTTCTTGTACTCCGACCAAGTCGTCGCGGCAATCGTCCGCAGTTCGCCGCGAGCCAGCGCCGGCTTCAACAGATTGGCAGCATCGTTCTGTCCTGCCTGCCCACCCGCGCCGATCATCGTGTGCGCCTCATCAATAAAGAGAATGATGGGGTGTGGAGAAGACTTCACCTCATTAATCAATCCCTTCAGGCGATTCTCAAACTCGCCCTTCACGCCCGCACCCGCTTGCAGCAACGCCAGATCGAGACTGTGCAACTGCACATTCCGCAGCGGAGGAGGCACATCTCCCTGAGCCACCCGCAGAGCGAAACCCTCCACCACAGCCGTCTTGCCAACGCCTGCCTCGCCAGTCAGAATCGGATTGTTCTGCCGCCGCCGCATCAAAATGTCGATCACCTGGCGAATCTCATGATCGCGCCCCAGCACCGGATCGATCTTACCTGCCTTCGCGTTGGCTGTAAGGTTGACCGTGTACTGATTCAGATGTTCCGTCTTCGCCGGGCCGCTTGGACGAGGCGCTCCCGCCTCCCCAACCTCGGCGGAGGGCGCAGCCAGCGTCGTCTGCTGTTCCTTCGAGTTCGCCAGCACGGCATAAAAATCCTTACGCAGCGTCTCCACAGGAATCAGTTGCAGCTCCTTGCTGATGTCGCGCGTCACGCGGGCAAGCTCGTCGCCGGTCAGCAACGCCAGCAACGTGAAGCCGGTACGAATCTCCCCGGCGTCATAGTCGATCGTCGCCAGCGTCCACGCCTCCGAGAACATCTTCACCAGCAGCGGACTGAACGCCGGGCTGCGCGCATTGCCCGTCTTCAATTTGTCGAGACTGCGCTGCAACTCTGCTGTCAGGCGAGAGCGATCCACGCCATACTGCTTCAGAATGAATGCAATATCGTTCTCTGAGCTATCCAGCGCTTTAAGAAGATAGTGTTCGATCTCGATATCGTAGTGCGTGCGTGCCAGGCAGAGACCCGCTGCCGCTTCCATAGCCTGACGGCTCGTATCGTTCAGCTTGCCGATGAGTGCTTTCAGATTCAGGTTCATCAATCGCTCCAGTTCTTGGTGGTGATAGATACTAGTTCATCCGGTAAGTCGCCTCATCCGGATCGCGCTCCAGGGGCCGGTTCTTGATCCAGCTCACCAGTCCCAGTCGCGCTGCGTGTTTACCAATGTCGCCAAGCTCCGTGCCCGGAGCCTCAGCTCGTTCTAAAACCAGTTGCACAACCGAATCGAACTCCCGATTCGTATAAAACCGTAGCCACGAGCGCAACTCCCTGTGCGCTGTTCCACCCGGCAGGAACTGCTCATACCGGTCAAACTTCATCGGCCCCAGCCGGATTGTAATAGCTCCATGCTGATCCCAAACCTCGTCCCCAACGATCGTCCCCATCCCAAGTCGCTCTGAAAACGTCTGCGTCTCACGGAGAAAGGTTTGGTTCGTTGGAGGCAGCCGGTTCCACGATCCAGTAAACTCCTCGATACTCACCGGCACAGCAAAATAATCCTCCAGAATCTGCTTCAATCCCTGAGACGTTCGCGTCGTATGCGCAAGGATCCCTGCATAGTAGAGACAGGCGTCATCCGCAATCTCCATGCGGTCCCTGAGCCCCTTCGTCCCCAGCCCGAGCAGATGATACAGCGTAGACGTCACCGCATCGTCGCCCTCACCGCCTCGCTCATACGCCACATAGAACCGGTACTTCTGCCACGCCCGATAGAACAGCGAGATCACCCGATGATTGAACAGGTCGAAGAACTCAGCCGCTGCATGGTCTTTAGCTCGCGCACGCTCCAGCAGAAATTCCGTATAAGCATTCGGCAACGCGCCCACGGCAGCCGAAAGCCCCATGAAGTTGACCGCAAGTTCACTCTGTCCATCGTCGCTCCGATCGAACGACTGAATCTCGCTGGCGGGAAACGACAGCGTCGGCACAGAAGAAAACCGCACCACCTCGGAGTCGGGCGTCACAAACAGTCCAACCGGATGACGCTCCGGATAGAGTCGCTCCAGCAGGCGCACCGCCTGAAAGAAGTGCACC
>Ga0207667_10005957_pt1 | contig 14841 bp, 11 predicted proteins | sample KBSCornC52_FD_184301 | JGI IMG/M metagenome (GOLD analysis project Ga0207667, IMG submission 184301) | Corn rhizosphere microbial communities from Kellogg Biological Station, Michigan, USA - KBS Corn C5-2 (SPAdes) (version 2) | ecosystem: Host-associated > Plants > Roots > Rhizosphere > Soil ... | reverse complement strand
GGTGCGATCCGACGCAACTGGCAACCTACGACAAGCAGCAGTGGAGCACCCAGCTCACCACGTTCCTGCCGAACGCACACGGCAACATCAATTGCATCACGAACGGTATTGCCTACACGCCCACCGCTGCGCAGATCGACATGCGTCCGCCTTATGCGGGGACTTGCACCATGACGCTGACCTGGAACGAAGCCGGTTCTGCCGGCGGCGCCAATCAGGCGTCGACCGACGCCACCAGGCTCGGCCAGAAAGCGCACTCGTTCCAATGGGTATTCCAGCCATGATCCACGTTCCCTCCATGGTTGCGCGCCGCCACATGGCGGGCCTTTCGCTGATCGAAATGATGATCGCGCTGATCATGGCGCTGATCGTCGCGGCCGGCATCATCACGGTGTTTGCGTCCACTTCCAGCAGCAACAAGGTGCAACAGCAGATGGCCGCGTTGCAGGAAGAAGGCCGCTTCGCCATCCACAGTCTGCGCAACGACCTTGCCAATGCCAATGGCACGTATTGCAGCAACTCCGGCGGCAATGCGATGGATACCGGTTCAACGGGCGGCTCCGGATTGTATCTCGATGCGCTGCGTTCGCCGACGGTATATGCGAAAACCGCGATTGCGTTCACGGACAACACGGTTGCGTTGCCGGTGCCCGGCGGAGCCTATTCGCTGCCCTCGTCCGTGTTCATGCGCGGCTACGAATGCACTACCAGCAGCTGCACGCCGAATGGGCTGGCGGGCCTAGTCGCAAGCGGCATACCTGCGATGGACACGGCGGTGGACAGCCGCGTGAAGGGTGCCGACGTGCTGACCATCCGCTATCTGAAACCCGGCGCCGGATGGGCCATCGTGCCCAGTGGCGGCAGCATTCCTGGTACCACCCTCGACGCTCCAGCCAGCGCAACCAGCAGCGCAACCGTCACCGACATAAATCTGGTTCCAATGACGGGCGAACCGGCCGTCAACACGTTCACCGGCACCCTGGCCATGCTGGCCGATTGCTCGAATGCGCAGGTATTCACCGTCAGCGGCGCGGGTGGCGCCACGCTCACGCCCAACAACAACTACGCACCTCCGCTCGACATCAGCACCGGCGCGGCGCCGCGCCTGTTCGACTTCACCAACGATTTCCAGACCGTCACCTATTACCTGAAAGTGGTTTGCGCCGACGGCAGCAGTCCCTGCGCGCACACGACCGGTGCGTTGATCCGCCGCGTCAACGGCCAGGAAAACGTCGCGGGTGCCGGCGAGTTGGTGCGCGGCGTCGAACGACTCGATTTCCGCTACGGCATCATCGACGCCAATGGCAATACCCAGTTTCTGACTGCCGACCAAGTGGATACGCGCAATGGCGGCGCCATTCCTTGCCCACCGGGCAATCCGACAAACCTGATGCTCGACCCCGACAGTTCGTCCCCGCCCCAGGAAAAAGGCTGCCTGTGGCGCGCGGTGCAGACGATCGAGGTGCACATTCTCATGGATGGCCAGACGCCGCTGTACACGTTGACGCCAAACGAGATGGCTTACATCTACACGCCGGATAGCGGCGGCGCCACGCCTACTTTGCCAACGACACACACGATCCAGCCGAATGCGGACCAGGGCTTCCCGAATCCGCTGCTCCGCCGCGAATTCACCACGCTCGTCGCGCTGCGCAACTTCAACCCGTGATGACCGAGTCCGCCGCCATGTTCGTCCACCGCGTACAACCTCGATTCCCGCAGCGCGCCCACCAACGCGGGGCGGTGCTGCTGGTGGCGCTGATCTTCCTGATCCTGCTGACGCTGCTCGCGATCGGCGCATCGTCCGGCTCGCTGTTGCAGCAACGCATGGTCGCCGCCACCCGCAGCGCGCAGCTAGCTAGCCTGAGTGCGGACACCGCACTGCGGGGCGCGGAATGGCGGATCTGGAATACATCGAGCGTGGTCGGGGGCACTCTGCAGTGTGACACCACCGCCATCAACGCCACCACCGGTTGCGTCAAGTACGACCCGGAGTCGCCGCTGTATGCCACGGGCGGCGCGGTTGCGCAGTTCCGCACCGGCAACAACGCATGGCTGTCCACGGGCATCGCCTACACCGGCTTGCCCGGTGCCAGCAATGACTTCACGAATGTGCCGATCCCGAGCAACGGCTACACCGCCAGCGCCAACGTTGCAGAAAACCCGCGCTACATCATCGAGGACATGGGTCTGGTGAAGCCGCCGGGCGCCGGTCCCCAGCATGAATCCGGCGTCACCGGGCCCAACAACGGTGGTGCGGGCAACATGAACATCCACATATACCGCATCACCGCGCGTGCCACCGGCGGCAACCAGAACACCGTGCGTGTCGCGCAAAGCACCTTCGACGCGCAAGCCAGCAACTGACACCACCAGCCGTTTGCCCCGCACTGTCGACGGGGGAACGCCAAAAGCAACAAGGAATCCGCGGGGAACCGCCATGTTCACAACTCGTCAAACCATTTTGGCTTCACGACCCGCCGCCATGGTGCTGGCGCTGACCTTGGTCGCCGGCTTATCCGCGCCTTTCGTGATGCTGCCGCGCGCGAAAGCAGCCACCACGCCCCCCGCGTGCAGCGAGAACAACAATAACGGTTGCACCGAACTCAGCCCCACTCCGCCGCAGGACACGGTGGCGGTGCCGCCCAACATCGTGCTGATGCTGGACGACTCGGGGTCGATGAGTTGGAACTTCATGCCGGACTGGGGTTCCCTGAGCAACACCACCAGCAACGACGCCGTAATCAATGCCAGCAACAACGGCGTGTATTACGACCCGACGGTCACCTATCTGCCCCCGCCCAAAGCCGACAGCACTACGGCCGCGCCGGACACCTACACGTCGCAGACGGACATGACGAGTGTGCCGGAGGACGGTTTCGGTGTGCGCACGACGGCGAGTGTCAGTCTGTACACCTACACCGGCAATTACGACTATTACGCGTGCGGTGGCGGAGTGTGTTCCGGCAGTGCCATCGATTACAACGCTTCAGTGGCCGTGCAGACGCCGGCAGTGTTGCAGTACGACAACACTGTCAACGCCGTGTACAACCAGCAATGCGTGTCGGGCTATAGCTCGGGCCAGAATGGTTGCAATAAGGTTCGTGGCAGCTTCCAAGGCCACTACGTAAACGTTCTGACTGAAGCCGCGGACGCGGTGTGTACCGACCAATTCAATTCGAACAATGGCGTTGCAGGAACACTCGTGTTCACGGGCAACCACACGGACGGCAGCGGCAACTGGACGGATGGCGAGTGCAAATTCAGCTACAACGGCACGACCACCACCACCTACAATTTTTTCCAGTATTCAACGGGTGCCGCATCGGGCCCGTACACCGTGCATTACATTGCCGCGAGCACGTCGGATTGTGCGCATGCGCCGACCCCCGCCAACTGCGTTGCAGCAAGCGACACCTCCGGCACCTCCGCTCCGACGGGCGTGACCGTTGGGACCAACGTCGCAAACTGGTTCGCGTACTACCACACCCGCATCCTGATGGCCAAAAGCGGGTTGATGTCTGCCTTCCTCAATCTGTCCCCAAATTATCGGTTCGGGTTTGGATCGATCAACGGCAACAAGGATGGCAACTTGCCTTCGCCCACTGGCAACTATGGTCAGAAACCCAACACCCTCGCCCAGGTGCAACCGTTCGGTGATGGCACGGCAGGTACCCAGAAGGCGAAGTTCTGGACTTGGATTGCCAGCGAGACGGCCAACAACAGCACGCCATTGCGGCGTTCGCTGCAGGCCATTGGCGAGTACTACAAGACCCAGCAACCGTGGACTACTATGTCCAGCGATCCCGGCTGGACAAGTGGCAGCACCACGAAGTATGCCTGTCGCGCTTCGTACGCCATCCTGACCACAGACGGCTTCTGGAACGGCACTACTCCGACGACTCCGAGCGGAATTGCTGGCGCTGCTGCTGTCAACGGTCCGACCTATACGCCCCCATCGGGCGACACCTACACCATCACGGGTTACGTGGCACAGGCGCCCTATTCCGGGGGCGCGTCGAGTAGCGGCGTATCCTTGGCCGACGTCGCTACGTATTACTGGGAAACCGATCTCCAGGACGGTTCTGGCACCAGCTTCAATCTTGCCAACGAAGTCGCGCCCAGTACCCCGGATCCGGCGTTCTGGCAGCACATGACCACGTTTACTATGGGGCTGGGTTTCGACCCGACCGGGATCAGTCCTTCAGGTACGACGATTCCGCAGATCTTCGCGTGGGCTCGGGGCGGCACGGCAATCAGCGGCTTCAGTTGGCCGTCGCCATCATCCGATAGCATCAACAACATCGCCGACTTGGCGCATGCGGCCGTCAACGGCCATGGCGACTTTTTCAGCGCCAAGAGCCCGCAGGAGCTCGCAGCCGGTTTCTCGAGCGCCATCGCCCAGATCAGTTCGCGCACCGTAACGCCGACCACAGCTGCGGTAAATGCCAGCGTGGTCACCGTCGGAGCCCTGAGCTTCAGCACCGGCTACAACACAGGCGACTGGAGCGGCACGTTCTGGGCAGTCACCATCAACAGCGACGGCACCGTCGATACCAATCCGGCCGATGCGCACTGGAAGGCGGAAACCACGTTGAACGCCGACTATCACACGGCCACCGGAACGACCAACTACAGCACCCGCAAGGTGTATACCGATACCTACACGTTGGCCACCGATGCCTCCGGCAACGCGACCGCGACTTTCAATGCAGGATTGCAGTTCACCGCAGCAAATGCCACTTCGCTTGATAGCATCCAAACCGCAGGGTTGCAAAGCCCTGCGCTGGTTACGGGCGGCAATGACACGCTAGCCCACCGCATCAATTTCCTGCTGGGTGACCCCACGTACGAGGGGAATGGTTACCGAACCCGTACCAGCCTGCTCGGTGCGATCATCCGTGCGCAGCCGGTTTACGTATCCTATGCGAGCAGTGGTTACTACGACACTTGGCCATCCGGCTCACCGGAAATTGCCTCCGGTGCGCAAACCTATGACGCGTTCGTGACTCAGGAATCCACGCGCCCCGGAACGGCGTACGTGGGCGCCAACGACGGCATGTTGCACGCGTTCGCCGCACCCGCACCAACTGGTTGCGCCGCAGATGGTACGGGTTGTAACTATGGCAACGGCGGGACGGAACTTTGGGCCTTCATTCCACGCGCGGTGTACGCCAATCTCGGCAACCTCACCAGCACAAGTTTTTCGTATCGTCCGACAGTGGACGAGACGCCAGTGACGCGCGACGCGTTTTTCAGCGATCAGAAGTGGCACACGATTCTGACGGGCGGCGTGGGTTTGGGTGGCCGCGGCGTGTACGCGCTGGACATCACCGACCCGACCACGTTCTCGGAGTCGGACGTGCTGTGGGAGTTCGACTCCGACATGACAATCCCATCGGGCGGCGCTGGCGACTGCGTATCGATCGTGGGCACGTCGCAGAGCGGTACCTGCAGTGCCAGCGACCTCGGTTACACCGTCTCCCACCCCAACATCGGCCGCCTTGCGCTGAGTCCATCTTCAGGGGTAAATGGCACGTGGGTCGTTTTGGTTCCGAACGGCTATTTCCCGGACTGCGGGACCCCGGATACGCCGACCAATGACACGACCAAGTGCCAGACGATCGCCGCGCAGGCGCCCAAGAACGGGTCCGGCAATCCGTACAGCGCGCTGTTCGTGCTGAATGCCGAGACCGGCAAGGTGATCGCGGAGCTGAAAACGCCCGATATTGCGGGTGTCACCAGCTTTGGCCTCAGCACGCCGGTGATGGGCGATTACGACAACAATCAGGTGGACGATGTGGCTTTTGCGGGCGACGTCCAAGGCAATCTGTGGCGTTTCGACTTGCAGGGTTCCAGTGCGTCCAGCTGGAAGGTGACCCTGGTTTACCAGGCGCCGGTGCAAGGCGCGCAGCCCATCACCACGATGCCGCGGCTGTTCCCCGATCCGGCGACCAACCGCTTCATGGTGGTATTCGGCACTGGCAAGTTCCTCGGTATCGGCGACAACAGCGACAACACGGTGCAGGCGATTTACGGCGTGAGGGACGATGGCAATACCCATGTCCAAGGCGACCTGACGCCGCAGTACCTACATGAAACCACTCAGACGCTGAGTGATGGCACTACTGCAAGCCTGCGTTGTGTGACGGGTGGTGCAAGCGACACCTGCGATACGACATCGACGACTCATCCACCGTCGCCCGTGAACGACTCGAGTGGTAGCGGCGGGTGGTTCATCAACCTGCAGACTACAGACAGTGGTGGGACAGTGAATGATGCCGGCGAGCGCGTAGTCGTTAGTCCGGGAGCGATCTTCGCCAGCAACACCGTTGTATTCGAGACGCTGATTACCGGTTCGGCCAGCAGCGATCCGTGCAGCCCAACCACGGTGGGCGCGGTCATGGCCATCAATGCGGTCACCGGTGCGCCCGCGGGTGTGTCCTCATTGGGCGGATGGCCGATGGTTGGTGGGCGCATAAGCAATGCACGAACCAGCGGCAGCCTGCCCCTCGTTTCGGCACTGGGCGGCGGCCAGGCGTACCTGCCGGGCACGACGCTTGCGCCATCGGGCACGAAACCGCTTTCGATCGATGCGCCGATCTGGCGTCGTCGTTCGTGGCAGGGCATTCAACAGAACTGATGTAGTGACAGGGGCGATGACGATGCGACGCACACGTGGTTTCACACTGATCGAACTGATGATCGTGGTGGCGATCATCGCCATCCTCGCGGCCATCGCAGTGCCGTGGTGGGGGCGCTATACCTACCGCGCGCGCCGCGCGGATGCGCAAAAATTGCTGGTGCACGTCGCGCAGGCGGAAGAGCGCTTTTACACCGATTACAACCACTATCCGCTGACGGCGTCGTCGCTGGGTTACGCCAACAATGCGCCGCTTTCGGAAAACGGTTACTACCAGTTGTCGCTGGCGCTGCCTGCCGCCAGTTCCGCCGGGCAGGGCTACACCGCGACGGCCACGCCGCAGGGCGTGCAAGCAGACGACAAGTGCGGCAACCTCAGCATCGACAGTACCGGCCAGAAGCTGCCGGATCCTACCAACACCTCGGCCAACTCGAACGGTCGTTGCTGGTAGGCGTCGCCGGCACGCGGAACACGGAATCGGTTTTTGTCTGGGACCCGGACTGCGGGGACCGATTCCGGATCGCGCTGCGCGCGTCCGGAATGACGATTGGGGAGCATCCTGACTGCCCCGTGTGCATCAACTCCGTTTGTCATTCCGGGGCCGATCACGCGAAGCGTGAGCGGAACCCGGAATCGGTTGAGTCCGAGAATCCGACTGGTAACTGATTCCAGATCGCGCTGCGCGCGTCCGAAATGGCGACGAAGGGGAGCGCTCGGATTTTTGCAGGCGTTCGGAATGACGATTAAGTAGGCGCCAGGCGCCACGACCATCTATGTCCGTTTCGTTGAAGGAGCGGGCGGTGGCGGCGGCGGAGCCGGTGGTGCAGCGACCTTGGGCGCGTTCGGCGGCACAGGGGGCGGCGGCGGTGCCGGCGGTGGCGGTGGCGGCGGCGGGAGCAGGTTCCAGCGCGGCGGCACTTTCATGTTCAGCGCAAGGGTCTTGCCGTGCCGGCGCACGGCCATGCGCACCTGCTGTTCACCGGTCGCGCCGCGCAGCGCGCGCTGTACGTCTTCGGGTTGCGCCACGGGTTTGCCCCCGATGCCGGTGATCACGTCGCCGGGCTGCAATTCCGGAAATTGCTCGTCGCTGCGGGACAGCACCAGCACGCCCTTGTCGGTGCCGAAGTAGCGCCCGAGGTCGGGGTTCAGCGGCGTCAGGTTCAGTCCCCACCACGGCGACGTGAAGAGGGCCCACTGGCGGGCGTGCTCGCGCGCCTTGACGGCGGCTTCGCGTGCGGCGGTGGCGCCTTCCCGCGCGGCGGCTGCGCTCTCGCGCGCGATAGTGGCGCGGTCGAGTGCCGCGGAAGCGCTTTTCATGGCGCTGTCGATACTCTGCTGGATGCTCTTCTGGAATTCCGGTGATTGCACCGAGGTGGTCGCCTGCTCCGCGGCGCGTTCCGCCGCGCGGACCGTGGCCTGCCAATCACCGGGTTGCATCCGCTCCGGCGTGACATCGGCGTGCAGTGATTTGCCGTCGCGGGTCACGCCGAGCCTGATGGGTTTGCCGGCCTCGGCCGTTCGCAGCGCGTGTTCGGACGATGCATCGAACGCGCCCACCGCTTTTCCGTCGACGGCGGTGATCGTGTCGCCGGCTTTCAGGCCGGCGCGCTCGGCGGGTCCGCCGGGCGTCACCGCATCCACGTGCAGCCCGTGGTCTTCGGCACTGACGGCGATGCCGAGCATGCCGCGCTTGCTGTCGGCGAAATAATGCAACGTGCTGGCATTGGCTTCGTCACCGAGTTTCGCGGACAACGCGGCCATCCGGCCGGCCAGCGCATTCATGCGCGCCTGCAGCGCGGCCATCTGCTGCTGGGTGGCCTGCTGCTGGACAACTGGGTCAGGTTCGGCGGTGGCAGCAGTCGAAGCCGGCGGCGCGGCGAGCAGTGCGCCGGAACACACCGACAGACCGGGCAACATCAGGCAAAGGGCGAGTGTTCGTTTCATGGCGATTCTCTCGATCACATGGAAATGACGTGGTTGTGTGCGGGGTGCGTCTGTTCGGCAACCATGTACGGTTGCAAATGCAACAGGCCGAGTTGCTGGAGCAGGGTGATGCGTTGTTGCCACAGCCCCGCGGCGGTGGCGGGGCTGCGGGCGGCGCTGAGTTGCAGGTCGACCATGCCGATCCGGTCCTGCAGCGCCACCGCGCTGGCGAGTGCGCGGCCATCCAGCGGCGCGCCGTCGTGGCTGAGGCTTTGCACCCAGTTCTGCCATTGCGCCGAACTGGCCTGCAATGCGGCGACGTCGGGCGCGGGTTGGGTGTCGGGCTTCGCGCTCGATGGCGCCTGCGCGACGCGCGCGGGCGGTGGTGACGGGGCGCGCAGATGCAGGTGCGGCCAGGCGAACGCCAGCGCGGCCCCGGCCGCGAATGCGGCGGGCAGCGTGAACCAGACGGTCCGGCGCACGGTGCGGCGTCGGCCGATTCGCGCCGACAAGTTGCGCCAGGCCTCTTGCGGCGGCACGCTTGCCGGCAATGCGCGCAGCGCCGCGGTCAGCGAGGCTTCGTCGTTCATGCCGTGGTGGTCGAGCCGATCGTGCATGGCGTTTCCTCCACTTTCGGGGTCAATATTTCGCGCAGGCGTTTGGTGGCGCGCGCGAGTTGCGATTTGGAAAAACTCACGGAACGCCCGAACTCGTGGGCGATCTCGACATGGGTGAAGCCTTCGACGTGATACAGCCACAGCACCGCCCGCGCATCGTCGGGCAACCGGTTCAATGCGCGATCCAGCGTGGCGGCGTCCGCGGACGTCCAGGGTTGCGGCGCGCTGTCGTCGCCCAGGGTGTCGTCGAATACTTCGATGACGTGCAGTCGGTCGTGGCGAAGCTGCATCAGTGATTCGTTGACCACCAGCTTGCGCAGCCACGCCGCGAACGGCGCATCGCCGCGATACTGACGGGCGCGTTCGAAGGCTTTCAGCATCGCGTCCTGCAGCACTTCCTGGGCGACGTCGGCGCGGCCGGTCAGGTGCAACGCCAGCGTCCATGCGGCGCGTTCGAACTGCCGGTACACGCTTTCGAATGCGGAAAGGTCGCCGCGCTTCAGGCGGGCGATGGTGTCCGGTTCGACGTGCTGCTGGAAGTTGGAATGCGCGTCCACGACACAAGGATGCACCAGAACGCGAAAGGGTCGCAGGCAATTGCTCCCCTCTCCCTCCGGGAGAGGCGGAGCGGAGCGAACGTGCGCGTGGCGCGAGGGGTGCGGGTTCGAATCCGCGAGCGGTTCCATATTGGCGACCCCGAACCCTCACCCGGCGCTGCGCGCCACCCTCTCCCGAAGGGAGAGGGGAACAGAATCCATCCATCTATCCGCGGTGTCCGCGAACTGTCCGCGGACACCTTTCCCGCCCGCGCCATTTTTGCAAACCACTGAATTCAAAGACGAAATGCGGTCCGCGCGGGTTGGCATCGCACTTGCTCAATAGATGGCGAGGCCGCATCGGCGAAACGCTGCGGCAGGGAACGGAAAAAGCATGAACATTCGCGACACATCCGCGCAGGACCGCATCATCGAGAAACACGTCAGCAAGAAGAAGCTGGCGATCTTCGCCGGCATCGGCCTGGCGGTGCTGATCCTGCTGGTCTGGCTGGTGCCCGGCGCGCTGCGGCTGTTCTCGGCGGGCTCGTCGGTGAGCGCCTCGCGCCTGCAGATCGCGACGGTGGAACGCGGCGCGTTCGTGCGCGACATCGCGGCGGACGGGCGCGTGGTCGCGGCGGTCAGCCCCACCTTGTATGCGCGCGCGAACGGCGCGGTGGTATTGCAGGTGCACGCCGGCGACAAGGTGAAAAAGAACCAGGTGCTGGCGGTGATCGCGAGTCCCGAACTCACCAACAAGCTCGCGCAGGAAGAAAGCAACGCCGATGCGATGCAGGTGGCGTATCAGCAGGCCAAGATCGATGCCAACCAGCAGCGTGCCAAGCTGCAGGAAACGTTCGAGAACGCCAAGATCGACGAGCAGAGCGCCAAGCGCGATCTGGCGCGTTACCAGAAGGCATTCGACAAGGGCGCGGTGTCCAAGCTGGAAGTGGACCGCCACAACGACGCGCTGGAGAAGTCGCAGATCCAGTTGAAGCACGCGCAGGACAACCTCGGCATGGACGATTCCAGCCTCGCGCTGGAAATCCAGGCCAAGAAGCTGGCCTACGAACGCCAGAAGCTGATGGTCGCGGACCTGAAGCGCCAGGTCGAAGAACTGAACGTGCGCTCGCCGGTCGACGGCCAGGTCGGTCAACTGTTCATCGCCCAGACCGCGACGGTTCCCAAGGATTCGAAGTTGTTGACGGTGGTGGACCTGTCCGCGCTGGAAGTGCAGGTGAACGTGCCGGAAAGCTTCGCGCGTGATCTCGCATCCGGCATGCCTGCGGTGATCAGCGGCAACGGCAAGGACTGGAAGGGTGCGGTCAGTGCGATTTCGCCCGAAGTCGTGAACGGCGAAGTGGTCGCGCGGGTGCGCTTCGAAGGCAACAAGCCCGAGCAGCTGCGCCAGAACCAGCGGCTGTCAGTGCGCATCGTGCTCGACAAGCGCGAGAACGTGCTGACCGTGGCGCGCGGTTCGTTCGTGGACGAATCGGGCGGCCGCTATGCCTACGTCGTGCGCGACGGCATCGCCACCAAGACGCCGGTGACGCTCGGCCCGAGTTCCATCGACAAGGTCGAGATCCTGCAAGGCCTGAAGGAAGGCGACAAGGTCGTGATTTCCGGCACCAGCAATTTCAACGGCGCGGCGAAAGTCGCGATCAGCGACTGACGGATTTTCCCCTCTCCCTCCGGGAGAGGGTGCCCCGAAGGGGCGGATGAGGGTTCGGCACCCGCGGAACATTGCACAAGTTCCGAACCCTCACCTCCGCGCTACGCGCGCGTTCGCTCCGCTCCGCCTCTCCCGACGGGAGAGGGAGACAAGCATCACCACCACCGAGGAACCTGAAATGCTCAAGATGACCCACCTGTCCAAGGTTTACCGCACCGAAGTGGTGGAAACCTACGCGCTGCGCGACTTCAACATCGACGTGAAGGAAGGCGAATTCGTCGCGGTGATGGGGCCCTCGGGCTCCGGCAAGACCACGTTCCTCACGATCGCGGGCCTTTTGGAAAGCTTCACCGGCGGCGAATATCTGCTGGACGGCGTGGACGTCAGCAACCTCGGCGACAACGCGCGCTCGAAAATCCGCAACGAAAAGATCGGCTTCGTGTTTCAGAGCTTCAACCTGATCCCCGATCTCAACGTGCACGACAACGTGGAAGTGCCGCTGCGCTACCGCGGGATGAAATCCGCCGAGCGCCAACAGCGCATCAAGGACGCGCTGGAGCGGGTGGGCCTGGCCTCGCGCATGAAGCATTACCCCGCCGAACTGTCCGGCGGGCAGCAACAGCGCGTGGCCATCGCGCGCGCGCTGGCGGGTTCGCCGCGCCTGCTGCTGGCGGATGAACCGACCGGCAACCTGGACACCCAGATGGCGCGCAGCGTGATGGAACTGCTGGAAGAGATCCATCGCGGCGGCGCGACCATCGTGATGGTCACCCACGATCCGGAACTCGCCACGCGCGCGCAACGCAGCGTGCACGTCATCGACGGCCAGGCCGTGGACATCGCCGAAGAACCGCGCTTCCACGCGCAATCCCGGCGCGCCGAGGCGGCGGCCGAGGGCGGCGCGCACTGAAGCCTGCATGTTGAATCAGGGGTCGCCGGGGATGTCGTTCTGATTGGCAACAGGGGATGAAAGAAGTACATCGAGGACCGCAACCATGAACATCCAGAAACTCATCGCCATCGTCGCCGCCATCCTGATCAACTGCGCCGTGCTTGCGTGGTTCCACGCGTGGACGTCCGGCGTGGCCAGCGCTGCCGCCGCGGCGGCGTCCTTGCAGGGCGCCGTGATGCTGCCCGTCATCAACGTGCACCCGAGCGCCGAACAATTGCGCGAACTGCACCACCTGTCGCCCCGGCAATCGGCTCAGGCCGGTGCCGGCGTGAGCCTCGCGTGTTTCGTGGCGCCGTACTACTCGTTCGACACGCAGTGCGGCGCGGCGGCGAACAGCTGACGCCGGGCGTGGCGACAAGGAGTGTTTGATGTTTTGTCCTTCTCCCCCTCGGGAGAAGGTGGCCCGCAGGCCGGATGAGGGTCCGGTTTTACGCGGCTGGTTGCGCAAGACCCGAACCCTCACCCGGCCCCTCTCCCGGTGGGAGAGGCGAGCAAAAGCGGAGTGAATGAAAATGTTCGCCTATTACCTCGATCTCGCGCTGCGCAGCCTGAAGCGACACAAGGCGCTCACCGGCCTGATGATCATCACCATCGGCTTTGGCGTGGCTGCGTCGATGACGACGTGGTCGGTGTTCCGCGCCGTGTCGGGCGATCCGATTCCCTGGAAATCATCGAAGCTGTACGTGCCGCAGATCGACGCGTGGGGGCCGGCGGTGCAGAAGAACAATCCCGACCCGGAGAAGGGCCCGCCGGATGCGCTGAGCTACGGCGATGCCGTGGCGCTGATGCGCGACCATCGCGGCAAGCTGCAGTCGGCGATGTACATGATTTCGCCGTCCATCGTTCCCGCCGTGGCCGGCCAGCACCCCCTCAACACGCTCGGGCATGCGGTGTTCAGCGAGTTCTTCCCGATGGTCGACGTGCCGTTCAAGTACGGCAGTGGCTGGAGTGCGGCCGACGACGAGCATCGCGCGCAGGTCGCGGTGATCAGCAGCAAGATCAACCGCAAGGTGTTCGGCGGCGGCGACAGCGTCGGCAAGACCATCAACATCGACGGTCACGATTACCGCGTGGTGGGCGTGATGGACGAATGGAATCCGCAGCCGCGCTTTTACGACGTCGTCAACACGGGCGGTTTCCTGCAGCAGGACGAAGGCGTGCTGCTGCCGTTCAATACGGCGATCGCCGCAAGCATGTCCAACGATGGCAACACCAACTGCTACGAGTCGCCGAAGGAAACCGGCTTCGTCGGCCTGCAGCATTCCAGTTGCATCTGGAACGAATACATGGTCGAGCTCGACAGCGCGTCGGCAGCGCAGGAATACAAGGCGTATCTGGAAGGATTCGCCCGCGAACGCCATCCCGGCTGGACACCCAACGTGCGCCTGCGCGGATTGATGGCCTGGCTCGACCATGCACACGTGGTGCCGCCCGACACACGCATCTCGCTGTACGTCGCACTGGGCCTGCTGCTGGTGTGCCTGGTCAACACCGCGGGCTTGTTGCTGGCAAAGTTCCTGCGCCGCAGCAGCGAGATCGGCGTGCGGCGCGCGCTCGGCGCTTCGCGTCGCGAGATCTACACGCAGTTCCTGGTCGAGGCCGGCATGGTCGGGCTTGCCGGGGGCGCGCTCGGCCTGGTGTTGACGGGACTCGGCATCGCCGGCGTGGGCTGGGTGCTGCCGCGCGACATCGCTGCGCTGGCGCGGCTCGACGTGACGCTGTTTCTGACCACGCTGGCCGTGGCAATCATCGCGACGATGCTGGCCGGACTGTATCCCACCATGCGCGCGGCGGCGGTGCAGCCGGCGTGGCAGTTGAAATCGAACTGAGGATCGCGCCATGACCCTTCCCCCGATTCTCGCGGCGCTGAAGAAGCACAAGGCCGGCGTCATGCTGATCACGCTGCAGATCGCGCTGACCTTGGCGATTGTGTGCAACGCCGTGTTCATCATCGGCCAGCGCATCGATCGCATCGAGCGGCCGAGCGGCATCAACGAGAACAACCTGTTCCTGATCACGCAAAGCTGGGTGGGCGCCCCGACCGGCGACGATGCCGGCAGCGTCGACAAGCTGGATGCGATGCAGCAGGAGGATGTCGCCACCTTGCGCAATTTGCCCGATGTCGAATCGGCGATCTCCATCAACACGTTGCCGCTGCTCAACAGCACCTGGAGCGGCGGCATCGGATTGAAGCCGGACCAACAGAGTTCGACCGCGCAGGCGGCGTTCTATTTCGGCACCGATGAAATGATTCCCGCGCTCGGGCTGAAGCTGGTGGCCGGCCGCAACTTCACGCGCTCGGACGTGAACCACATGGGTTTCCGCGGCCACAACCGGCCGCCGATCGTGATCGTCACCAAGGCGCTGGCCGACAAGCTGTTCCCGAAGGGCGACGCACTCGGCAAGACCATCTATGTCGATCGTGATACGCCCAGCACCATCATCGGCATCATCGAGCGGATGCAGGTGCCGAGCCCCGACAGTTGGGCCAACGACTGGTT
>Ga0207667_10005956_pt1 | contig 14842 bp, 10 predicted proteins | sample KBSCornC52_FD_184301 | JGI IMG/M metagenome (GOLD analysis project Ga0207667, IMG submission 184301) | Corn rhizosphere microbial communities from Kellogg Biological Station, Michigan, USA - KBS Corn C5-2 (SPAdes) (version 2) | ecosystem: Host-associated > Plants > Roots > Rhizosphere > Soil ... | reverse complement strand
AATTCCCTGGGTTTTGCTTGAGCCGGACCGAGGGTACGCGGAGAGCCAGAACGCATCCAAGCAAAACCCAGGGAATTCCTCCTACGAGCAAAGCTTCCAGTTACGATTACAACTAAGCGGTTCCAGTGTCTGGTATTAAGAGATGCCAGCAGGTAAGTGCTGCCCAAGATTCCGGGCAAAGCCCCCAGCAACATCAGCTTGAGATAGGGAAAATGCACCGGCTTACCGGCCAAATAGAAGGGGGCAGCCACAAGGCGTACCACCATCGAATACACAAACGCTGTGCCTACGGCCTCAGCCCCTGAGAGTCCTCCGATCAGGATCAGGGCCGGCGCCGTAAAACTGCCGCCGCCGATGCCGGTCAACCCCACACAGAGAGCAATCGCGAATGCGATTAAGACCTGCATCATTGCTCCCGCTTGGAAAATGTATGGATTCCGCATTCAAGTTTTTGTCCGGCCCATCGGCCGGAGGCAGCCGCCGAACGGCCAGCCACGACGTGGTCCAGCAGGTCTTCCGTCGATAAAGTCTCGTCCAATTGTGGGAGTTCTGAATTCATGAATGCTTCTTTTTGGCGCGTTCCGTCAGGCCGCGCAGCCAATCCATCATCGTTGTGAACAATTCCGAATTCGAGGCGGATGGTTCCTCGATCATCACCGAATCCGCTCCGAAGATGGATGTAATTTCTCGCGGCAATTCCGTATCTTCACCGGGAATGAAAAAAACAGCGAGCACCCGCATGCGGCGCAGAACCTTTGCAATGGCTTTCAATTCGGCCGCATTGAACTCCAACCCTGAGATCCATTGCACTGGCCATCTTCCCTGGAGGGTCGCGCTTTCCAACTCGCCAGCCAAGGATGGGCGCGCGGTAATCCAGGCGGCGGATAAATTTTCCGTATGCATTCTTCCATCGGCCGGGCTAAACCCGCTGTCGGGAAAACCGGCGGGCGGCGGCGCATGGGGAGAATGCTGGCGGCCGCTTGCTTCAATCATGCCTGCCGCCACGGTCGCGTTCGTAATAGGATCAATGAGGATAAAGCTGCCGGTGGAGCGGTTTTGCCGGTAAGCATCGAAAAAGAGCGGCTGAGCAGCTTCCATCTCTACTACGGCAATGTCGTTCATCCGAAGTGTAGAGACGGCAAGGTGTTGCAGCGTGGTTACGTCCACACCATAGTGGATTCGCCACATACGCACGCGAACCAGCCTGGTCGTGTGCTTCAGCAGATAATCCTGCTCCGGCCGGCTGGGATCGGAATGCAGCCATACAAGATGGGCAACGAATTGATTTGCGATTTGCGGCAATTCGTCTTCTTCTACCAGCAGATCACCGCGGCCCAGGTCAATTTCGTCTTCCAAGGTAACCGTAATGGACTGGCCGGCTCGCGCGCTTTCCAGTTCGCCGTCCCAGGTTACGATTGATTTCACGCGTGTCTGGATGCGCGATGGTAGGGAAACCACCTTGGCGCCGCGCCGGAGCAGACCAGAGACAATCTGGCCAGCGAAGCCGCGAAATTGCGAGTCGGGCCGAATCACGCATTGGATAGGCAGCCGCAGAGGCAATCCAATGTCTTCTGTTCTGCTGGGGAGGGTTTCCAAGTACTCCAACAATGGAGGCCCGTCAAACCAGAGCATATTGTTGCCATGAGAGACAATTCCGTCGCCTCTGAGAGCGCTGACGGGAATAGCATAGGTGTGCGGGATCCCGAGAAGGGCGGCCATCTCCCGGAAGTCGCTTGCAATCCTTGCAAAGACCTCTTCACCATATTCCACCAAATCCATCTTGTTGACGGCGGCGATAACGTGTTCAATACCGAGGAGAGAAGCAATATAAGCATGCCTGCGGGATTGCGTGAGCAGGCCCTTTCTCGCGTCGACAAGAATCACAGCAGCATCAGCGGTAGAGGCGCCGGTGACCATATTGCGCGTATATTGCTCGTGGCCCGGCGTATCCGCGATAATGAACTTTCGACTCGCCGTGGAGAAATAGCGGTAAGCCACATCAATCGTGATGCCCTGCTCCCGCTCAGCGCGCAAGCCGTCCGTCAAAAGTGAAAAATCAAACGGACCTTCAGCCCGGTTAATCCTGCTCTTCTGGATCGAGAGCAACTGGTCTTCATAAATGGATTGGGAGTCATAGAGGAGGCGCCCAATCAGAGTGGATTTGCCGTCATCCACGCTTCCCGCCGTAACGAAGCGAAAAACCTGACCCTGCCTTTCCATGGGAACGGCGATGCCATGCGTTTTCTGTTCGGCCGCGTTCGCTGCCATTCAGAAGTATCCCTCTCTTTTCTTGGTCTCCATGGAACCTTCTTCGTCATGGTCAATAACCCGGTTTTCACGTTCCGATTTGCGAAAACTCAGCATTTCTCGAATGATCTTCGGCACCGTATCGGCATCCGAACGAATCGCCCCGGTGCAGGGGACGCAGCCAAGGGAGCGCATCCGGCATTGAATGGTTTGCGGCTTTTCGCCAGGCAGCAGACGAATGCCATTTTGCAGAAGAAGAACCGAACCTGCTCGCACTATGACTTCCCGCTCCTTGGCAAAGTAGAGCGGCACAATAGGGATGTTTTCTTCCGCAATATAAAGCCAGATGTCCAGCTCGGTCCAATTTGAGAGAGGAAAGACCCGGATGCTTTCGCCTTTGTGATGTAGGCCGTTGTAAAGCCCCCACAACTCGGGCCGCTGATTTTTGGGGTCCCATTGTCCCTTGGTGTCACGAAATGAATAGACGCGCTCCTTGGCGCGGGATTTTTCTTCATCTCTGCGGGCGCCGCCGAATGCGGCATCAAATTCACCATTCGCAAGCGCGTCCAGCAGCGCCTTGGTTTTCAAAAATCCGCAGCATTTCTGTGTGCCCAGATCATATGGGTTGGCGCCGTCTTTCAATGCCTTGTGATTGGTATGAACGATCAGATCAGCATTGATTTTCTTGACATACGAGTCGCGAAACTCGATCATTTCAGGAAATTTATAGCTGGTATCGATATGCAGGAGCGGGAAGGGGATCTTTCCCGGATAGAACGCCTTTTGCGCCAGCCGCAGCATGACGGAAGAATCCTTGCCGATGGAATAGAGCATCACCGGACGGGCGAATTCTGTTGCGGCCTCGCGCAATATAAAAATACTTTCTGACTCAAGCTGCCGCAAATGCCCGGTTTGAAGGATGGATCGCATTTATATTCCGAATGCCATAAGCCGATTAACCATCGAAATTGTAAAATCGGCCATTGGCATGGCTGAAGACTACTAGCGAGTAGATTGCTTGTTGAAAATGTCACGCATATATTCCTGAGATTATTTAGCTCGCCTGTATGTTGTCTTGCGCCGATTTTTTTCATGCAGCTTACAAGCAGTCACTCTCGATGAAGGATCGTCTGTTTGTTCAATGATCTATATCTTAATCCGGCTAGAAGACATCTCTTAATTTATTTACTTAGCTTGGCTATGAATTTTTATTTCCAAGTTGCTGCTTGAAGTGGATTGCGTGAGCCGGGTCACAGATGTCCGAATAAACAAGAAGATATTAAAACAATCTTAAGCATCGCATTACGATCAATCAGGTTTCCCGAAATGAAACAAGTTCTAAGGTTCAGGGCTCAAAAATTCTTCAAATTTTATATTGAATATTAGTATAATAGTTATTAGTAAGATAATAAATAACCATAGTCCGGCTATTTACAACGCATGGTAGTTACAGAAAAGGAGATATTTGTGAATCCAAAGAATAATGTTCCTAGTTTGTCTCTTAGCGACCTGGAAATTCCCGATGTCGATATTTACGGATTGACCAAAGAAGATTCTCTGGGCGTCCCCGAATTGGGCGCTTCGAGAGGAACCTATGGGTGCTGTACAAACAACCAACAACTTTGCACCGCGTAAGCATCTTTAGCAGGAGCCTGGCCGTGCAGACTAAGTAGCTTTCAGACGGAAATGCGGTGTCAGGCTCCAGATTTTAAGGAAAACTGGAAACCAGAGAAGCTGCGTATTCACGATCTATGTTGCACAAGAAGGATTCGCCCGCTAGAAATACCTCTTACTTTTAGATTGAATTGACTGACCCAATAGCATCTCACGTAATACTGTATCGAAGGACTAGGTAAGGCGTGGATATAAATATCTCTGGAACAAAGTAATAAAAGAATTAAAAACTTCAAATGATGAATGCAAGTTGATCATTATTCCCGAAATGAACCATTATGAATCCAGCTCACAAAAAACCGGCAACTTTTAATTGATTATTGGCATATTAGTTTACATGAACTCAAAAGTAACTCAGGATAGAGTTGCTTTTGCAGCTCATGGTAGTTGTTATAGAAAAGGAGGATTTTTTGTGAATCCAAAGAGCAATATACCGAGTTTGTCTCTTAGCGACTTGGAAATTTCCGATGTCGATATTTACGGGTTGACCAAAGAGGACGCTCTGGGCGTCCCTGAACTGGGCGCTTCACAGGGCACCTATGGATGCTGTACAAACAACCAGCAACTTTGCACCGCATAAGTATTTTTAGCAGGAGCCTAGCAGTGCAGACTAAGCAGGTCCGGCCGGAAATGCGCTGTCAGGCTCCTATTTTTTAAGAGAAACACTGACAAATCAGAGAAGATTGCGGATTTCATGATCTATGTTGCACAAGAAGGATTGCTGGCCTCGGCAGTGCATGCCTCACTGAAATCATCTCCGTTAAAGGAAGAGACGCATTGGGCCGCTAACAGAGTTTTTAGCCAAGACAACGACATTCTTGTGGCCTGTAGCGAAAACTGCAATCTGGAATTCCTTCTTCATTGGCAGCGGGTGGCTTCGGCGTGGCAAGCACGGCTGTTCTGCATTCATATACATGGCGGAGAAGCGGTCATTGGGCCGCTAGTGAAGCCGAAAGAAGAAGGCTGCGTGCGCTGTTGGTTTACGCGATACTACAGTGGACGAGACATGGCCCAGCGGTTCGCGCAAATGTCTACCTTGAATTGGGTGCCGGCGAAACCGGTCCCGGAATTGACCCACCCGGGACTTGCGATCATCGCTGAGATTGCCGCTGGCATTCTGACGGGAATGGGGTCCAGCAACACCGATTCCCGGCAGGAGTGGGGAGTCTATTACTGGGATCTCAAGTCATTGGCCGGCAGGCATGTTAGGCTCTTGCCCGATCCGGCTTGCCCCGAGTGCTCCCAGTCTCCTTTCGATAGTGCTGAAGCGGCAGAGTTCTCTCTGGTAAGCAGGCCGAAGCCCACTTCGCAAGCCGACCGTTTAAAGTCTCTCGCAGAGTTCCATGCAGACGTCCAGAAGACATTCGCCGAATACCGTGCTGGCATCGTTCGCGAGGTTAGCACGGCGTGGCGACTGACCTACGGCGCGGTTGCCATCAGCACTGTCGGCTTGTTCGAAGGCAGTCTGGAAGGCTGCGGGGGATTTTCGGACCGTTATAGCTCGTCACGAACCATGTCTGCCCTTGAAGCGGTAGAGCGCTATTCGGGACTCAGACCTCGGGCACGCCGTCCTGCAATTCGTAGCACTGTTTCCACCCTACGCGAGTTGGCTGTCGATCCAAGACTTTTTGGCTTATATCGGGATGAAGATTACAAAAAAGACTTAAAATCAATTGTCCCGAATCACTTCAAATCGATTGTTCCTTATCATGATGGGCTCGAGCTCGAATTTGTATGGGCTTATTCCTTCGCCAGCAACGCGCCCGTGCTGGTTCCCCGCCAAATGGGCTTTTACTCCTATTCTGAATCCGGCGAATTGCCCTTTGTGGTCGAAGGATCCAATGGGTGCGCATTGGGCAGTTGCCCTGAGGAAGCGCTGTTCCACGCCATTCTGGAGGTAATCGAGCGGGACGCTTTCCTGCTTACCTGGTACGCGCGGAAACGGCTTCCACAACTTGATCCTATGGAAAGCACCGACCCGGAAATACGCGCCCGCTGCAGGCGATTGCGGGCTGCCGGATACGACCTTACCGTAATGGATGCAACCGTTGATTTCGCCATTCCAGCGCTTTGGGTACTGGCCCGCAGCCGCAAAGGCGATTTGCCCTATGCTGCGGCGGTCGGGGCTGCGCATATCCATCCGCAACAGGCCCTGCGAAAAGCGCTACGCGAGTTGGACAATTCCATCAACCGCCTCATGCTGGAGATAAACGATCCGGAGAAGGTGCAACGCGCACACTTTTTAGCGGAAAATCCGGCAGAAGTGCATTCCATGGGGGATCATCCATTGTTGTATTGCTCTCCCCAGTCCTCTCCGGAGCTGAATTTTCTGACGGAATGCCCTGAACAGACCTCGCTCCACGCCATGGAAAATTCCGCGCGCGAGCTTTATTCCCCGGATCTGAGCGAAGAACTGCGGCGGATCATTCGCCGGATCCAGAACACGGGTAGCGAAGTAATCGCGGTAAACCAAACAACTCCAGAGCTGTCCCGCCTTGGATTATGCACATATAAGGCGTTAATTACAGGCGCTGTGCCCATCAGTTGGGGCCAGTCTTTCCGGCGGCTCGCAGGTCTTCCGCGCCTTGATGCAGCGTTGCGAGCGGCTTCATTATCTACCCCCAATGCGGCGCCTCATCCGTTTGCTTGAATGCGGCAGCAAGGCGGCTTGGACCGAGCAGTGGCAATCTCGACCGAAAGGAAGTAAATGAACAGCTTGGCCGTAAGCATCGACCTAGACGTTGGCTATGACCTTTTGCCATACCTGGTGATTCGTCAAGCCGGCGGTCGGGCCGCCGGCATGGACAAGCTTCTGTTTCTGGATACTACCACCCTCATTGATCAATGCCTTGCTCTTGAAATCGATTGCCTGCAACAAAAAGATACCATTGCCGGTTTTCTCGAAAAAATCATCGGAAACATGCAGGCTTCTCCGGTGCGAACCGAATTGATCCATCTCCGGCGTGATATTCATAATGACCGCCTGCCGCGGAAAGGATTAGGCCAGCAGGCCCTTGCGACAGTGGAGCGGGCGCTTTCTTCAACCGAATTTCAGGATATGAACCGCTGGCTTGATTCCCGAAGCCGCAGAGAGTCGCTGTCGCTGGCCGTTCAGGCTGCCTTCGAAAAGGAACTTGCGCATGCCAGATCCAAGTTCAAGCTCCTGGTTCGAGGCCCGGCTTTCCGCCAGGCACTAATGCTGGCAAGCCCGACCCTCGCTTACGAGCTCGACCGATACATAACTGCCGCGGGGGAATTGAAGCGCCTGCGGAAGACAGAGCTCTCCCTGATGCGTTATTACTCCCGATGCGCGTTTAAATTGAGCCCTTTCAGCAGCTTCATGCTCACTACGCTGATTCGGCTACAGGAATCCCGCGCATGCCTACAACCCTCAGGTCCCAAGCGGATCAAGCGTTCAGGTCCCAAGCGGATCAAGCGTTTTATGGCGCTCAATCGCGCGTTGATCGGCCACCTAGCCTATCTGCTGACCCAGCATCCGGAGTTCCGAGACCACGCTTCATTGTTCCGCTCCGGCGCAATTCTGGAAAAAGACGGAACACTTTGGATCCTCCGGCGGCAGTATCGGGCCGCGGTGCCTACCCGCATGCGGGTCCCGCGCGAGACTGTCCTCGTCTTGCCTCAATCTCCCGCTCTCAAATGGATTCTGGAGAGCTTCAATCCCGACGGGAGAATCAAGCGCAAGGACCTCATTTCGGCGCTCAGCCAGCCGCCCAACGATGCCCAGCACGCCGTCTCCTATATTGAAAGGTTGATTGAACTGGGCATCTTGGTTCCCAGGGTGCCCATGCGCGGCGATTCCAGCGACGTGGAATCGATCATCCATTTTTTAGGCGATATTCCTTCGCCTTCCGCAGGCAGAATCAAGGAATGTCTTGAAAACCTCAGCCGGATCGAAAAAATGCTTATCTGCGCGGACCATTCTACAGGACGCGCCTTGCTGTCACAGGCAAAGAATGCATTCCAGCAATCATTTGCAGAAGTAGGAGCTAGGCTGGACGAGAACTGGAACGGTCCGCTTCTCTACGAGGATTGGCTGCATAGATCCATTGGAACCGGCTTTTTTGCCATGGAAGAATGGAAGCCGGCGATCAACGACATCCGGGAATTTCTGAGTTGTTATGGGAGCTTATTGGATTCGAATCTAAGCGTGCGCGAAACAATCCATTACCTGGTCCGCGAAAAGCATCATGGCGGTCCGACGCCGGTTTTGAGCTTTGTCCACAGCCACAAGAGTATTTTTGGAGGCGATCCCATGCGCGAATGGAGCTGGAGTAGCTTCACGGTCAATCCCTGCGGCTTGGAGAAGTTGCAGTTACTGGCGGTTTTGCGCCGGCAGTTCGGCGGGTACATCTCGTATCCTTTCGAGCTTGAAGAGATGGATTTGAAGCTCCTGGCTGAGCGCTGCCGTTGGTCCAGCCATGTTCATCAGTTTCGCCTGGCTCGTTGCGCTGAGGATACTTTTTACGTTTCCTGCAACTGCCAACCGGTTTGGCTCTCCGAACGCGACACCGGTCTGATGGTGAATGTAATAAGCGAGGGACCGTTTCGCACGTTCCTCAGGTTCTGCAACGCGCTTGGCCCAGGAAAAGAACTGGATGAAACCATTTCCGGGATCCGGCGATTGCTGGATGAAACCTGGCCACGGGCCGAAGCTTGCGAACTGTTTGCTCCTTTCGACTACAACGCAAATGAACATTCCCGAGTCACGAACCGCCGGATCTGTTATGAAGACAGCCCGGTCCGCCGTCCCTGCGACATCGGCCTGGGAGATCTGGCCTTTGAAGCCCAGGGAGACCGCCTGCTCCTCAAGCACCTTTCTTCCGGAAAGGTGCTCCTTCCGCTCGATTTCGGCATGACTGCCAGCGCTTTCCATGCGGCCGTGCAGCATTTTTTGTTAAGCGCCGGAAATCCCGACTTTGTGCTCCACAAAAACCTATTTCATCCCTATTACTGGGAATCGGGGAGCCGTGTACGGGCTGCGGTTGAGAAATTTCCTCGTCTTTGCTTTGGCCGCTGCATCCTTCGTCGCAAAGGTTGGTCAGTGGCGCGAGACAGCCTGGTTCAACGCATCCCCGGCATGAGCGATCCCGAATACTTTTTTTCCGCGCGCCGCTGGCAGCTCGGCATTGGCCTACCGAACGAGGTCTTTGTGTTTGCGGAAACTCCTGGGGAGGCGAGGCCGGAAAATGGGAACAGGCTGAGTCGCCGGGCCTGGAACAATCGCAAGCCGCAATACATTCATTTCGGCAATCATTTTCTACTCCAGGTGCTGGAGAAGTTTATCGACGAAACTCAAGGCAGGCTTTATTTCGAGGAAATGCTGCCGGACCGGACCAGTTGGAGGCGCTGGAATTTTCAGCGGCCCACGGAGTATGTGTTAGGCGTTTCTATGAAGTCCAGCCCGCCGGAACCCGCGGCCATGGACGTATTGAAGTCTGAATAGGAAGGAGTTTGCGAATGGAATGCTCAAAAGTCCCCTCCCGCAATTCCGCATGGCAATGGATGCGCGTTTATTATTTCGAGGATTGCAAAGACAATCTGATTCTGGACGCGATCAAGCCGGCTCTGAACAGGATGGCGGCGGGAAAAAATACAGTTGAGGCTTATTTTGAGCGCGACTGGATCGGCGGCCCGAATGTTCTGGTAGGCATTCTTAGCGCGCCGGAAGACGAGCGCCTTGAATGGGCAGTCCAGCCCATCCGCGACTATCTGGTCAATTATCCTTCCCGAGCCTGTCTTGAGCCCACCCAATTCCGGCAGCAAAATGAGATTTCCGCCGCGCTGGAATGGCGGCGTCCGGCAGATGTCGCCATGAGTTTGGCCCCGAACAATACGCTCGTCTTGAATTGTGCGGAGCCATTCAGCCCGCTGCTTGAATCCGGACTTCTACAAGAAGCGGTGCGGCATTTCTTGTGCCGCAGTTCCGGCCTCGTAATCAACTGGCTGGAACTGGTTAGGAGCGGCCAGTGGAGCCGGCAGCTCATCGCCATGCACGCGATGATCGCTCTGGCATGGGTGGCGAACCCACAGACTTTGCGCTCGCACATCTCATTCAGATCGCATGCTTTTGGCTTCTTACGATTTATGGACCGGCGGTCGAACATGCATTGGGAGAAAAAATTCGCGCGTCATTATGCCAATGGAGAAGGTGAGGCCACCCGGCAACTGGTGTCCGATTCGCTTGACGGGCTGCAACAGCAGGAGCACCCGCTTCCGGGCATGAATGAGTATTTATTTTTGCTTCGTGAAACCATGTCTGCTATGCATGCCGGGCTTGCAGAGGGCCGGTACACAGCTCCCCCTCTCGGGGAGATTAGCCCGGGCGATGCGGTCCCCTCTGACCCGCAGGAGCAGGCCAACCGGCAGGTAAACCAAAAGACGAAAAAGATCATGGAACGGAGCACGGTGCTCCAGACCTGGCGTATTGCGGTGAACCTTGTCTATCTCATGCTTAACCAACTGGGCCTATCGGCTCTCGAACGCTATCTGGCTTGTTATCTGATCACGCGAGCGGCCGAAGAGATATTCCATGAGCCCGCCACCGGCATTGTGCAACGACTGGCCGACACCGGAGATGTCGACCAGGTGATTTCATTTTTTCTTGAAAATAACAGAGTTCTGGCAAATGGCTATCAATCGACGCTCATGCGGAGGTGAAGCGATGGAAAGCGGCTGTTGCACAATCGTACAGATCCAGGGCCCGACTGCCGCTTCGCCGCCGGACTGGCTTAGGCACATACGCATTGAACTCGCGCGCGACGTCAAGCTGATCAATATTGATGCGGATAAATGGCTCCTTGTTCAGAAAGGCGCGAGTGTAACTTTCCGCCTGCCCGCGGGCAATCTTCCGGCGGTATTTTCGAATCTTGCTCAGGAGGGCTGCCTGATCGCCGACCTGCTCCCTCTTTTTGGCGATCATGGCCCGCTTTCAGTGCAGGAACAACTTCTGCGGCTTTGGCGGCAAGGGCTGCTGATAGAAACCATCCGCGCCGGCGAGGAGGTGAAAGCGATTTTAAGAACTTCCGGCAACATGCCGATGATGCCTGAGTTTGTGCAGCCGGAAGAAATCCTGGGGTTGTCTGAAGACATGTGCATCCGGATGCAAGGCGGGATCCTCCTTCTTGAGTCATTAGAATATGGGGCTGTCGTCGAATTCAGGGACGCTCATCTTCTCCAAGTCCCAGCATTGCTGTCAACCCCCATCCGCTGCGCCGAACTAGTACAAAGCGTTAGTGCACCCGAAGACTTCGTTATGTGCGTGCTGAATTGGTTGTTACGCATGAAGGCGGTCCGCAATCCGCAGGCATCGCGTTCGCACAATGAAGAAACCAATACCTGGCAGTTTGCCGACCGATTGTTGCATGCGCGCAGCCGCAGTGGTCGGCACCTCGGAGGATATGGGGGCACATATCGTTTTGTCGGGCGCGCCATCGCTCCACTGGATTCCCAGCCAAGCCGTTGCGGCCTCCGCACCCTGCTGCCCAAGCCCGATCTTCAGGCAATTGCTGCGGCAGACCGGCCGTTCACCTACGTTCTCGAGGAGCGGCGCTCTATCCGCGAGCACAGTCAGGAACCGATCACCCTGGAAGAGCTAGGTGAATTTTTGTACCGCAGCGCCCGTGTGAGATTCCGGAAGAGCGCTCAAGGCGAAGTTTTTGCAACACGGCCATTTCCCTCCGCCGGCGGCTTGTATGAACTGGAGTTCTACGTTCTTATCAATCGATGCGCCGGGCTGGCCCCCGCTCTTTATTATTACGACGGCGCAGATCATGCTCTCGAACGAGTCTCCAGTGCGAACCAGTCTACGCAAGCCATCCTGGTCGATTGCATTCGCTCCTGCGCATTCATCGGCAACCCGCAAGTGTTGATTGTCTTGGCAGCCAGATTTCCCCGCATCAACTGGAAATACGAATCTATTGCCTACTCCTTGGTCCTGAAAGACGTCGGAGTGGCATACCAGACAATGTATCTTGTCGCGGCAGCCATGGGATTGGCAGCTTGCGCGGTGGGTGGCGGAAGCGCCGTCTACTTTGGTCAAGCAACAGGGCTGGGCTATTGGGAAGAAAGCGCGGTAGGCGAGTTTGTCCTCGGCCGGCCTCCCAGGAAAGCCGTGGCTTTTCAGGAAATTGAAGCTGCTCGGCAGAAAGGCCCACACGCCAAGGCGGGCGTCTCGGGTGCGCAAGGAAGCCAAGAATGAGGTCCTTATGACTACCCGGCAAAAAGCCCCTGGTGATCCCAGCCGGCTCTGCGCGGCTTTGAACACCCATTTGGAAAAATTGTTGGCGGACGGAACATTGACTTGCGGGAGATTGAATGCGGCAACCTTTGTTGAGCAAGCTGGCGCCATTATTTATCAGCTGATGCTGCGCAATTCAGACGAAGAATGTTGGCTGTATTTCCGCATTGCAGTACAGTCCCGCCAGCAGGCCAACCATCTTGTGGCTCACCGGATTGCGCCGATGATGGAAGAGTTACGAAGCGGCTATCCCATCCTGGACTGGTGGTGGCTCAACAAGAGCGATGTATGTGGAAGCGCCTTGCGCTTAAGAATCAATACGGGCGACGCGCGGATTGATTCCGGAGATGAGATCGAAAAGCGGCTTTGTGATTTGGGTTGCCATGTATCCCGATTGCTCTATGAGCCCGAACTCTGCCTTTTCGGCGGACCGGCGGGACTAAAGCTTGCTCATGCTCATTTCTGCTTTGAAAGCGAGTTCCTCGCGAGATGGATGCGGCATGGAGATGAGAGTGGCCGGGCACTGCCGGAAGGCTTATCGCTTGCAATGATCCTGCGCACTCTCCGCGCGGCGGGACTGGACGTGTTCGAATGCTGGGATGTCTTCGACCGGCTTTGCCACAAGCGTCCGCACAGCGGGAGCGCGAATGTGCCGGCTGGCATTCAGATCATGGTTCATAAAATTATGGATGCCGGACCGCATCGTGTATTCAAACTCTATGATGCCGAAAAAGCCAGGATGCTCCAGGAATACGGCGAACGCCTTGATTCCTTTGGCCAAAATCTGACTCGCGCATACATGGCAGGCCATCTGGAATGTGGACTGCGGGAATTTTTAACGCCGCTAGTGCTCTTTCACTGGAATCGGGCCGGGTTCTCACCCGTCCTTCAGGCAGTTCTCTCCTGGGCCATGGCCAAAGAGCTGCGGGAGTTGAGCCGTAAACCGGCGACCCGAAATAGACAAGAGGAAAATCATGGGATTACGATTGCGTGATATTGTCGCCTACGTGCCCACCTCCGAGGGTTTGCTTTTCCGCATGGGAGACTCGCATCTCCCTGTCCGTGGGATCGATGCTTTTAGATGGTTTCAGCGGCTGCGGCCTTTTCTGGATGGAAAATGGAACCTCGACCAGCTTTGTGCAAATTTAGGCGAGCAGAAGAGAAAAATCGTAAGTTCGGTGCTGCAGGCCCTTAGAGACGCGGACATGCTGTATGAAGCGGGGGATGATGATCCCGGTATTTTGCCGGAGCGCATCCGTCAACTCTATGCCGGAGCCATAGCCAGGATAGAAGCTCAGAATTCCCGCCCTTTTCAAACATTCGCGGAACTCCGCAGGCTTCGAATTCTCATTCTTGGGTCGTCAGAAATGGCGTTGCAGCTCGTGCAGGCTGGGCTGGAGGCCGGAGTCGGCAAAATGACGCTCTGCCCATTTGATTGGAATGAAGCCTGCGGCAAGGAACTTGAGGATCTTCGGAATAGGCTGCTGGCCCAGGACTCTGGAGTTGAATACATTCCCCTGGCGCAAAAAAGGAGCTGGGCTGAACTTAGCAGCGCGCACGCAAGCGTGATTCTAGCCGCAGAGGCCGGCATCGGGCGGGAAATGATTGAGACCATCGCGGGCGCAATCATGGATTCGGGGACGCCTCTGACATTTTTGCTGGCACACCCCAACCGTGTGCTGGTCGGGCCGGTGGAACAAGAGCAAACTGCTGGTTGCGTGCACTGTCTGCTTGAGTCCTGTGAACAAGCAATGCCGTCAGTTCCTCCACCCCAGGCGACTGATAAATTTGCCATTGTGATCGGCGCCAGGCTACTGATGCAAAGACTGATCGACTCATACACTGCCACGGTGTCCACCTCGATTGCCGCGATGTGCACTGAAGTCGATGCGCTTTCTCTCCAAATCTTGCATCGGCCGCTGCCTCCATCCTGGTGGTGTCCACTCTGCAGGCGCATCCAAGGCACGGAACACGTGAAGGCCATTTTCAATGCGGACGGCCCGCCGCAGAAGTTCGAAAATGAACCATTTCTGGAGGAAGTTTATAAACGGCTGGTGGATGCAAAGACCGGCATCATCCAGAAAATCGAGGAAGGCGATCTTCTTCAGTTGCCACACCATCAGTCCGCTGCATTGTTGCGCTCTCCTCGGGACTGGAAGCAATGTTTCTGGATGGTCGAGATCGGCGACAATGCAATGGCAGCCAGGGTCGCGGTAGCGCGTAGAGCACTCGAACAATATGTTATCGAAGGGATGGCTGCTGGCCTGGATCCGGAACTGGTTGTGCCGGTGTACTCTGCCCAGGGCGCACCTATGCCGGACCTGCCTCTCCGGGACCTGCGCAACGGCGTGGCGATTTCCGGAACTCATTACGAGGAGTTCATTTCCTGTGGGTTCTTGCAGGCGCTGGCGCGCTTCGCGCATGGCTCGAAAGGATGGGAAGAAATCCCTCTGCCCGCCATGGAAGCCGGTACAGAGGAAGACATTACGGCGGGCTATCTTGAGGATATCGGTTCGCTAAACAAGGTGCGCGTGATGCGGCATGCCGGCCTTCGAGGAAAAGAATGGGAAATTCTGCGGTTCTATCATGAAAAAGAGATTATTACGATCGTCGCGGGCCCGCCGGGTCCGGAGATGTGGTTGTTGGGGTTGAAAGACGTGTGGC
>Ga0207667_10005954_pt1 | contig 14847 bp, 12 predicted proteins | sample KBSCornC52_FD_184301 | JGI IMG/M metagenome (GOLD analysis project Ga0207667, IMG submission 184301) | Corn rhizosphere microbial communities from Kellogg Biological Station, Michigan, USA - KBS Corn C5-2 (SPAdes) (version 2) | ecosystem: Host-associated > Plants > Roots > Rhizosphere > Soil ... | reverse complement strand
AGGCGTCCGCATCCAAGTCGGCGAAGCCTTCCGCCACGAAATCGGTGACGCTCGCGACGAATCCGTCGGCGCCGCCCACCGCGCTGGCCACGGTTGGTGCTGTCGTGGCCCCGATGATCAGGCCGGTCGATTCGACGAGCGTCGAAGTCCTCGCGGGATTGTCGAAGGCCGGATATCTCAACTACGACAAGCAACCGCAGAACTATGCCGACATGGTGGTGATCGTCAGCGCCGCCGCGCCCACCAAGACCGCAACGCCTTCGCCGTCGTCCGACAACTCTTTGCTCGACCTGATTGCAGCGCTGCAGCGGGCCGGGTCACAGACGGTCGTCGTGGGCCCTGCGGGGTCGGCCGATGCGGGCGGACTTGTTGCACAGGTTCGCGGTGACAGTTCATTGTCGAAGGTCGTCTCGGGAATCGACAACGCCGATACCGAGGCCGGGCTGATCACGATGGTGCTCGCGCTGAGCGGTGAGGCAGCCGGATCGTTCGGTCAGTACGGCACTGGCCAAGGAGCGCAGGCGCCGGCTCCGACGGCGGTTCCGGCTGCGCCAGGCGCAGCGGTCGCGTCCGGCGCGTCGTGAGATCGGACCTCGGCCGCACGCTTTTTCGAGCGGCCGGCACGGTCACCGTTGCCCGGGGCCTGCAGCATGGGCTGCGGCACGGGCTTGCCCGGGTGGCCGACGAGGGGCGTTGGAGACGCGACAACTACCGTGGCCGGGCTGTGAGTTTGGCCGGCGGCCCGGCGGCTGCGGTAGCCGTCATCGGCGCGGTGGCGCTGGATCGGCGTACCGACCGGCGGGCTCGCGACGCCGCCATCCTCGCTGGCGGAATCGCTGCGGCCGCGGGCCTGGTGGACGACATGTTCGGGTCGCCCTCGGCCCGTGGCATCCGGGGGCATGCCGTGGCGGCCCGCCGCGGTGAGATCACCACTGGCGCCCTGAAGGTCGCGGCAATTGGTGCGGGTGGCCTTCTCGCGGGGTGGCGTCTGGGCGACGGCGGCGCCCGGCGTCGGCTGGCGGCGGGCGCCGCGATCGCGGCATCGGCCAACCTCGTCAACCTGCTCGACCTGCGCCCAGGGCGAGCGCTGAAGGGCATGCTCATCATGGCAACGGCGAGCGCCGCGGTGCGCGGGCGCGGGCGGTTCCTTGCCGTGGCCGCCGCTGCGTGCGCGATCGGCTCGCTGCCCGGTGATCTGCGAGAGCAGACGATGCTTGGCGACGGCGGCGCCAACTGTCTCGGCGCGGTCCTCGGCGTCAGCTTGGTTGCCGGCGCACCGGCGCGGCGGGTGGGCACGATCCTCGGTATTTTCACCGCATTGACGATCGGGAGCGAGGCCGTGAGCTTCTCGTCGCTGATCGAGCAGACGCCTGTGCTTCGGTGGCTCGACCGGCTCGGCCGGCGCCGAGAGATCGGCTCTTCGAAGAGCCTCAATGCCTGACCCCGCTGGATTTGCCAAGCCCCCGCCGGGCGCGCAGATGAGCGCCATAGCAGCGCCGCGCGTCTGGCTGGCGAGCGCGGTCGGCGCGGCCATGAGCATCGCCGGTGTTGCGGCAGCGAGCCGCCTGGTGGGCTTCGGGCGCACGGTCGCGTTCGCGCGAACCGTCGGCGCTACCTGTCTCGGTGACACCTACGTCACCTCGAACACGGTGCCCAACATCGTGTTCGAGGTTGTCGCGGGCGGTGCGCTCGCCAGCATGGTGGTGCCTGTTCTCGCCGGTGCCGCCGAACGAAATGACGTCGAACAGGCGGGTCGCACGGCGTCCGCGCTGGTGTCATGGGCACTGCTGGTTGCCGTACCCGTGACGGTTGCCGGGTTGCTGCTTGCCCGTCCGCTGGTCTCGCTGCTTGTCGGATCGGGAAGCACCACCTGCGATCGCCATGCAGAGGTGGTGGTCGGCACCCGGATGCTGGTCGTGTTCATGCCACAGGTGGTGCTGTATGCGTTGTGCGTCGTCCTCGGCGGTGTTTTGCAGGCACACAAGCGGTTTCTTGGGCCCGCGCTCGCGCCACTGCTATCGAGCCTGGTCGTGATCGGCACTTATCTCTTTTTTGCGGCTCTGCATCAAAATACCGATCTTTCGTCAGTCAGTTTGCGTGCCCAGCTTGTGCTGTCGGTCGGCACCACGCTTGGGGTCGTCGCGCTCGCGTTGCCGCTGCTGTGGCCGGCGTCGCGCCTCAAGCTACGGTGGCGGCCCACGCTCTCGTTCCCGCAGCAGGTCGGACGCCGGGTTGCGGGGCTCGCGGTCGCGGGGGCGCTCACCCTGGCCGCGCAGCAGCTGTCGGTCGGGGTCGTGCTTCGGCTGGCACACCGCGGCGACGGCGGCACGCTCGTGCTTTACAACCTCGCGTGGGCGGTGTTCTTGGTTCCGTGGTCTGTGGTGGCGGTTCCGGTCGCGACGAGCGCGTTTCCGCGCCTGTCGGCCCGGGCCGATCGCGGCGACGAGTCGGGCTATGCGCAGGCTACTGCGGCCGGGTTGCGAACCCTCGTGCTGACGACCGCGGCGGCAACGGCTGCGCTCGTCGCTGTAGCGGTACCCGTTGCCCGCGTACTTGCATTGCGCGTGCCCGGCAACGCCGATACGGTCGCGCTGGCCTGGACCCTGGTGGCCTTCTCGCCAGGGCTGATTGGCTACGCATTGGTCGCCTACCTCGGCCGTGCGCTATATGCCCGGTCCGACTGGCGAATCGCCGCTGCCGCGATCTGCGCCGGATGGGGGTTGGTCGTGGTGGCGGATCTGGTGTTGGTGCCAGCTTTTCCGTCGCGCTGGCGTGTGGTGGCACTTGGCCTCGGCAATTCGGTCGGGATGGCCTTGGCCGGAGTCCTTTTGATCGCGGGAATCCATCGGGCGAGCGGACGCGACGCGCTCTCGGGCGTCGGTAGGACGGCGGCGGCGTCGGCTCTCGGCTTAGCCGTCGGCGGCGGGCTCGGCTTGGCGATCGTTGCCGGTATGGGACAGCATTCAGCACTGTGGTCGGTGCTCGTCGGGCTGCTCGTGGCGGTCGTTGCCGGGTCCGGCTGCATCGGCGTCGGGCTGATCTGCGAATCGCCGGCGGAGCGAAACCGCTTGCGAGCACTGGTTTCTGGGGCCCGGGTCGTCAGTTCGTCGAGGTTTTCCGATGGCTGACGTCGCTGATCAGGAGCATCGCGCTCTGCGGGTCGCGTTGGTGCTGGCGACGAGCACCGGGGGAGTAGGGCGGCACGTGCGGGCGCTGTCGAAAGGGCTCGCCGAAGCAGGCCATCACGTCGCCGTGCTTGGTCCGGCGGCCACCGACTCGAAATTCGGCTTTGCTGCTGACGAAAGCGTGTCCTTTCGGCCGGTCGAGATCGCCTCGGGGTTTCGGCCATTGCCCGACTTGCGCGCCGCCGTCCGGCTGCGGCGGCTGACTCGCCGCGCCGACGTCGTACATGCGCACGGGTTACGCGCGGCTGCCGTCACAGCCGCCGCCATGCTGCGCAACGGCTTCGGACGTGGGCGGTTTCGTCGTCCGGCTCGTCCAGTTCTTGTCGTCACATTGCACAATGCCCTGCTAGGCAACGGTTTTCGGCACCGGGTGCTCCGTCTCCTGATGTACCGACTGACGCGCGCAGCCGACGCGGTGCTGGTAGTGAGCGGCGACCTCGACTCAGAACTGGCCGCATTGGGCGTAGCGGCCGACCGAGCGCTTATTGCTGCGATATTGGAGCCACCTTCACGTGATGCTGAGTCGGTACGGTCGGAGTTGGGCATCGATGCGCGTGCCCCCCTTGTCGTCGCCATCGGTCGGCTGCACCCGCAGAAGGGCTTCGACGTCTTGGTCGAGGCAAGCAGCTTGATGCAGGCATTCGTGCCAGGGCTATCCGTCGTCGTCGCAGGAGAAGGCCCTGAGCGTCTTGCGCTCGAGCGGTCGATCGAGGTAGCAGGCAGCGGCGTTCGGTTGCTCGGCGACCGCGACGACGTATCGGATCTCGTGCACGCCGCCGACGTCGTCGCGATGCCGAGCCGATGGGAAGGTTGGCCGCTGGCCGCCGCCGAGGTCCTCGGTGCCGGGCGCCCGCTCGTCGCGACCCGTGTCGGTGGATTGCCCGAGCTCGTCGGCGACGCCGGATTGCTTGTCGAACCCGAGGATTCGGGTGACCTTGCCGATGCGCTGGTGCGAGTATTGACCGATCCGCAGCTGGCGGCCGACCTCGCCGCGCGTGCTCGATTGCGGGCAGCGCAACTGCCCGACGACGTCGACGTGGTCAGACAGATTCTGCTGTGTTACCAGCGTGTTCTCGGTTCGCCGTTGAGGGACGGCGTCCGATGAGATGGCTTGCCCGTTTGATGCTCGTCGGCGCGGTGGTGCCACTCCTGCCTTCGAATGCGGGCGCGGCAGCTGCGGCCCGACCGCCGTCCGATGTGATCGTGGTCGGCAGTCCGCAGCTCACCTGGTCCGACGTCTCGGCCTCAAGTACACCGAGCCTGTGGCATCTTGCGGGGCATGCAGCACTGGGTTCGCTCTCGGTGAAGGCCGCCCAGCCGGTGAGCTGCGTTGCCGATGGCTGGCTCACGCTCGGCGCCGGTGATCGCGCCGACGCCCAGGACCGCGATGGTAATAGCTGTGGCTCATCGGCACTGCTCGTGCAAGAAGACGGGACGTCGGCCACAATCGCGGGCTTCGCGGCGGCCTATCAACACAACGTGCGTCGCGTCGACCAAACCCACCTCGGTGCACTCGCAGACGCATTGAAGGGACGTGGCGACTGCATCTCTGCGGCCGGTGCACCCGCCGCTTTGGGTGCGGCTGACGCCGCTGGTGACGTGCGGTATTACCGTCCCGACGTTGCACTGGCGGTTGCTGATCGTGACTTCTTGGCCCGCTGTGCCGTGACGCTCGTGAGTGCGACGCCCGCCGACATCGACTCGACGGTATCGATGGTTTCCCGCAATGCTGAGGCCGGTGCGGTCGTGATCGTGATCGGCTTGAGTGAGCAAGCCGATGCTCCGGCGCACCTGCATGTCGCGCTCGCGCACGGGGGCGACTTCGACAGTGGGCAGCTCGTCAGTGCTTCGACGAGACGCACGCCATTCGTGCAACTCGTCGATGTCGCGCCGACCGTGTTGTCGCTGCGGGGGATCGCCGAACCGGCATCGATGATTGGCGAGCCTTGGCGTCGATCAGGTGGGCGCGCAGCAAACCTTGCTGGCGAAGTTACCAAGCTCGCGCGGCTCGATCGCGCGGCACGGCAGCAGGCGATTGCGGTGCTGCCGTTCTGGATCACGCTGGTGGCGCTAATGCTGGGAGCTTGTGGGTTCGCCGCGTGGGTTGCATGGCGGCGCCCGGCTGGCCGGTTGCCGCGAGTGGCGGCGCTCGCCTGTGCTTGGTGTGCACTACTTCCGGCGGCCGGGTTCGTCTCTGGTGCGGTTGCCTGGTGGGCGTCGTCGGTGCCGCTGGCGGCGCTCGCGGCAGCGACGGTGATCGCCGCGACAGTTTCAACGGCCGTTGCGGTTGCACTCGAGACCGTCGTCTGGCAACGCCGTCCGTTCGGGCTGGCTGGTGCTGTCGGCAGCATCACCTTCCTGGCTTTGGTGGTCGATCTCGCTACGGGCGCGAGGTTGCAGATCTTCACGATGCCGGGCTACTCGCCACTGGTAGCAGGCAGGTTCGCCGGAATCGGCAACGTCGGGTTCGGGGTTTTCGGGGCCGGGGCGGTGCTGGCCGCAGCCGGGCTCGCGGCCGCGGTCGGCGCTCGTGGTCGGTTGCCCGGCGGCGTGGCGCTTGCACGACGGGCCGCCTTTTCGGCCGCCGCCGTCGGGCTGGTCGCCGTCGTGGTCGACGGTGCGCCGAGTCTCGGCAGCGACGTCGGAGGCGTGCTTGCCTTGGTACCGTCGTTCGCCGTGTTGTTCTGGCTTCTCGGCAATGTGCGGATTTCCTGGCGGCGGGCGCTCGGCGGTGCGCTGGCCACCGTAGCGGTCATCACGGCATTTGGGTTGGCGGATTACGCGCGCCCGGCGTCTCACCAAACCCACCTCGGGCGTTTCGTCGGTGACGTCGTTCACGGCGGTGCTTGGGGGATCGTGCGCCGCAAAGCGCTGGCCGACCTGCATTTGCTCGCTTATAGCGTGTTGACGCTGCTGATCCCGCTCATGGTGGCGGTTGCGATCTGGGTGTTGTGGAGGCCGCCCCGGTCGTTGCGCCTGGCTTTCTCGACGCCGGTGCTACGGCCGGCTCTGGTGGCGTTGCTGGTGCTGACGATCGTCGGTGCAGTGCTTAACGACTCGGGCATCGTGATCCCGGCCCTCGCCGTCCTCGTGGTACTCCCGGCCACGATGGCCGTGGTGGTCTCGACGCGCCCGGTGCCGAGGCCGCAGGCGGCGGGCGAGCCTGACCGACCGAGTCCCGGCCTGTTACGCTGAGAGTCCGTGGACAACGAAAACTTCGGCCGGCCTCGATCATCGATCGGGTGCCGGCCGTTCGGCTGTCTGACGCCGCTTCTCCCAGGCTTCACCCGGGCCTTACTCAGGCCGCACCTGTTCGAGTCCGACGTGGCTGACCCGGTCCATCCGCGACCGGGCGCTTGACAATCACGGGAGCCCCCACTTGGCAACGCCGCAGCAAACCAGGCATGTGTTCGTCACCGGGGGCGTTGCCTCCTCGCTCGGGAAAGGCTTGACCGCGTCGAGCCTTGGCAACCTCTTGAAAGCGCGCGGCCTTCGGGTGGCGATGCAAAAGCTCGATCCGTATCTCAACGTCGACCCCGGAACGATGAACCCGTTCCAGCACGGCGAGGTGTTCGTGACCGACGACGGGGCCGAGACCGACCTCGATATCGGCCACTACGAACGGTTTCTCGACACCGATGCACACGGGTCGGCGAACGTCACTACCGGCCAGGTGTATTCGACGGTCATCGCCAAGGAGCGCCGCGGCGAATATCTCGGCGACACCGTGCAAGTAATTCCGCACATCACCAACGAGATCAAGTCACGAATCCGCCGCATGGGCGGTGCAGATGTCGACATCGTCATCACCGAAGTTGGCGGTACGGTCGGCGACATCGAGTCATTGCCATTTCTCGAAGCCGCGCGGCAAGTGCGCCACGAAGTCGGTCGCGACAACGTCTTCTTCCTGCACGTGTCGCTGGTGCCCTACATCGGCCCGTCGGGTGAGCTGAAGACCAAGCCCACCCAGCACTCGGTGGCGGCCCTGCGACAAGTCGGTATCCAACCCGATGCCGTCGTGTGCCGGGCGGATCGACCGATTCCGGCGAATGTGAAACGAAAGATCAGCCTTATGTGTGACGTCGACGAAGAGGCAGTCATCGCCGCGGTCGACGCACCGAGCATTTACGACATCCCGAAAGTGCTGCACGCAGAAGGGCTGGATGCATACGTGGTGCGTCGGCTCGGCTTACCTTTCCGTGACGTCGATTGGACGGCGTGGGACGACCTGCTTCGCCGTGTGCATCACCCGAAGCACGAGGTCAGTATTGCGCTGGTGGGAAAGTACATCGACCTTCCCGATGCGTATTTGTCGGTGACCGAAGCATTGCGGGCAGGCGGATTTGCCAACGATGCCCGGGTGAACATTCGCTGGGTGCCCTCAGATGATTGCCAGACACCAGAGGGCGCTGCTGCAGCTTTGAGCGGTGTCGACGGCGTCGTCATTCCCGGCGGGTTCGGCGTGCGCGGCATCGAGGGCAAGCTCGGTGCGCTTCGCTTCGCTCGCGAGAATCTGCTGCCTACGCTGGGATTGTGTCTCGGTCTGCAATGTCTGGTGATCGAAGCCGCGCGCGACCTGGCCGGGCTTGAGAACGCCAACTCGGCCGAGTTCGACCCAGCCACGCCGCACCCGGTGATCGCCACGATGGCCGACCAGCGCGACGTCGTCGCAGGTGAGCGCGACATGGGCGGCACGATGCGGCTCGGGCTGTATCCGGCCGAGCTAGTCGATGGTTCGATCGTGCGCGAGGTTTACGGCGAGCCGTACGTGAAAGAGCGGCACCGGCATCGCTACGAGGTCAACAACGACTATCGAGGGCGACTCGAAGCCGCCGGACTCGTCATCTCGGGCACCTCGCCTGACGGGCGGCTAGTCGAGTTCGTCGAGTTGCCGCGCGAGGTCCACCCGTATTTCGTTGCTACACAAGCGCATCCTGAGTTGCGCTCGCGGCCGGCACGCCCGCATCCGCTCTTCAAGGGATTGGTGGCGGCCTCGTTGGCCCGTGCCGCCCTTGTTGCCACCGACCACGTCACGGTTCCCGACGCCGAGCCTGTGGTGACGGCGTGAGTCAGCCGGCAGGCGCGCCGTCCGAGGAGATGGAAGACGGGGTGCTGGCCGATGTCGCTGTTTCGCGCGAGGTCGTCAGCAGTACCCCCCGCTTCGCGGGCACGGTATGGAGTGTGCGCACCGACGTCGTCAACCTTGGTGACGGGCAACAGGTCTCGCGCGATGTGATCACGCACCCTGGCGCGGTCGGGATTATTGCGATCGACGATGAGTTGCGGGTGCTGCTCGTGCGGCAATATCGGCATCCGGTTGCCGCCTTGCTGTGGGAACCACCAGCGGGCCTGCTCGACATCGACGGAGAAGATCCGCTCGAGGCCGCGGCACGAGAGTTGTACGAGGAGGCTGGCTACCGGGCGGCTGAATGGTCGGTGCTGGTCGATGCGTTCACTTCCCCCGGAGGGTCGAACGAAGCGGCTCGGATCTACCTCGCGCGCGACCTTTCGGCGGTAGCAGACGACGACCGCTTCTACGGTGACGGCGAAGAACGCGACATGCCCTCCCGATGGGTGCCCTTGATCGATGCGCGTGACGCGGTGATAGACGGCCGCCTACACAATTCTCTGGCCGCTATGGGGATTCTGGCTGCGGCAAGCCTGTTTCTGCCACCGCGCGGTGCCGGCCACGGGGTACGTCCGGTCGGGGCGCCCTGGCTTCGTCGTCAATCCTCGTAGGTTCTGGATCTAGACTCCAATTGGCCTCACCACACCGAGGTCATCGGTGTCGCGACAACCAGGTCGTCGACCGAACGAGACGGAAGGCAGCGCGTCGTGAAGATCGGCGTACCGCGGGAAGTCAAGAACAACGAGTACCGAGTCGCGATGACGCCGTCGGGCGTGCACGAACTCGTGCGTCGCGGCCACGAAGTCGCGGTCGAAAAGGAAGCTGGCGTAGGCTCGTCGATTCCCGACGACGATTTCGTCGCGGCCGGTGCGCGAATGCTGGCAAGTGCCGACGACGTGTGGGCGTTCGGCGACCTCGTCTTGAAGGTCAAGGAACCGATTGCTGAAGAGTATGGCCGGATGCGCAAGGGCCAGGTGCTCTTCACCTACCTGCACCTCGCTGCCTCCCGAGCCTGCACCGATGCACTCATCGAGTCCGGCACGACCGCGATTGCTTACGAGACCGTGCAACTGCCCGACCGCACGTTGCCACTTCTGGCGCCGATGTCGGAGGTCGCGGGTCGCATGGCTCCCCAGGTCGGAGCTCGCTGTCTCGAACGCGAAGCTGGCGGGCGTGGCATCTTGATGGGCGGCGTCTCCGGTGTATATGCGGCGAAAGTCGTCGTGCTCGGAGCGGGTGTCGCAGGCATGAACGCGGCCGCGATTGCGCTCGGCATGCAGGCCGAGGTCCTGCTGCTCGACAACAACATCGACAAGTTGCGTCAAGCCGACCGCATTTACCAGGGGCATTTGCAGACCGTGGCGTCGAACGCCTACGAGATCGAGAAAGCTTGCCTCGACGCAGATCTGGTGATCGGCGCCGTTCTCGTCGTCGGAGCTAAGGCGCCGAAGTTGGTCGATGACGCGTTGGTTTCGCGAATGAAGCAGGGTGCGGTGCTCGTCGACATCGCGATCGACCAAGGTGGCTGCTTCGAAGCGTCGAAGCCGACGACGCATGATGCCCCGACATATCGCGTGCACGACACGCTTTTCTACTGCGTTGCCAACATGCCGGGCGCAGTGCCGCACACCTCGACATACGCGCTGACCAATGTGACGCTGCCGTATGCGGCAGCGATTGCCGAACGAGGGTGGCGCGAAGCCTGTCGCACCGACCCGGCATTAGCACTAGGGCTCAACGTGCACGAGGGGCAAGTCATCAGCGAACCGGTCGCACAGGCGCACGGTCTGGAGGCGACGAGCGTCGCTGACGTCGTCGGTTAAGCCGGGATCACCTGGCATTGCCGCAAGACGGACGGCGCCGACGGTAACCTTCGCAGTGCCAGCCTGGGAGGTGCCTGCGATATGACGGTCGACGCCGTGATCCGCAGTTATCTCGATCACCTAGCTGTCGAGCGCGGGCTCGCCGGCAATACGTTGACCAGCTATCGCCGTGACCTCCGTCGCTACGCCTCGTTCCTGGTGGGCGTCGACCGCGTCGAGCAGTCCGGTCTGGGCGCCGTGACCGAGGCCGATGTTGCAGCTTTCCTGTCGGCGCTTCGACACGGTGACGACGAGCACCCGCCGCTTAGCGCCACCTCGGCGGCTCGGACGATCGTCGCGGTGCGCGGACTGCACAAGTTTGCCGTTCGTGAAGGCGCCGTCGACAGCGACGCAGCGGGCGGGGTTCGGCCACCGACGCCCGCGCGGCGGCTGCCCAAGGCCATCGCATTCGAAGACGTCGAGAAGCTGCTCAATGCGGTTGCCGTAGCTGACACACCACGTGGACTGCGTGACCGAGCGCTCCTGGAAATGTTGTACGGCACCGGTGCCCGCATCTCCGAGGCGGTCGGGCTCGCGGTTGACGACCTCGATCTCGACGCCGGGGTGGTCCGACTGCTCGGCAAGGGCTCGAAGGAACGCATCGTGCCGGTCGGCAGCTTCGCACAAGACGCCCTGCGCAGGTACCTACAGTTCGGGCGCCCCGCGCTTGTGGCGGGTGCATTCACAGGACGTGCCGGTCGGGCGGCGCGGGCAGCGGTCTTCGTCAACGCGCGTGGTGGCCAGCTCTCGCGGCAGAGCGCTTGGACCGTGCTGCGCAACGCCGCCGTGCGAGCGGGCTTGTCGGAGACGATTTCCCCACACACGCTGAGGCACTCTTTCGCAACGCACCTGCTCGATGGTGGAGCAGATGTGCGGGTGGTGCAGGAGTTGTTGGGCCATGCTTCGGTGACCACGACGCAGATTTACACCCTGGTGACCGTTGATCGACTGCGCGAGGTGTACGCAAGCGCACACCCGCGCGCCCTGGCTTGAAACCGATTGTGACGGACCGCTCGCGCGGTTGCCCGGCAACCGGCTAGGGTCCTATCGTTCTCGACTCGTCGGCATGACGGCACAGCGATTCGTCTGCCCATCGGCTCATCGGCAGAGAGGCTCATCTATACATGGCTAAATCGACAAATGGCCGTGCGGGCACGGGTGCCGAAGCCGGTCTTGGTGACCGGAGTCGAATGGTGGCCGTCCGAGGTCGCGACGCGTCCGATGGCGAACCGCTTGAGCACGACGGTCTCGATGCAGCGGGCCGGCCCATGCCGGTGTTTCCCGATCCCGACCCCGTTGACCAGCACGGGCCGGCTCAGGTCATCGCCATGTGCAATCAGAAGGGCGGTGTCGGCAAAACTACGAGCACGATCAACCTGGGTGCGGCGTTGGCCGAGTGGGGACGTCGGGTATTGCTCGTCGATTTCGACCCGCAAGGGGCTCTGTCGGTCGGGCTCGGGGTCAACCCGCATGAGATCGACCGCACGATCTACAACGTCTTGATCGAACACGACGTCGCGGTCGACGACGTGCTGCTGAAGACGAATACCCCGGGCATGGATCTGCTGCCGAGCAACATCGACCTGTCGGCGGCCGAGGTGCAGCTCGTCAACGAGGTGGCGCGTGAGCAGATTCTCGGGCGGGTCCTCGCGCCGGTGTTGCCCGACTACGACATCGTGCTGATCGACTGCCAACCTTCGCTCGGCTTGCTCACCGTGAATGCCTTGACGGCAGCCGACAGCGTGATCATCCCGCTCGAATGCGAGTTCTTCGCACTACGAGGTGTCGCCCTGCTCATGCAGACGATAGAAAAGGTGAAGGAACGGTTGAACCCTCAGCTTGAGGTTGAGGGGATTCTCGCGACAATGTTCGATCCTCGGACACTCCACAGTCGAGAGGTGCTCGCTCGCGTGACCGAAGCGTTCGGCGACCGGGTGTTCCATACCGTCATCGGCCGCACGGTACGTTTTCCCGAAACGACGGTGGCCGGAGAACCGATCACTACCTATGCGTCGAGCTCGACCGGTGCTCGTGCGTACCGCGAGCTCGCGAAGGAGGTGTTGGCTCGATGAACCGCCGCCCGCGCCTCCCTGGTGCCGACGAACTCTTCCGCTCCACAGGTGGCCCAAGCACGCGACCGGGTCTAGTTGAGGTGAGTCAACCCGATCGGGCAGATCGGACGCCGTCGTCGTCCGATCGCGACGGCGACAACACAGTGGTAGGCGCCCCTGCGGGCGGGCGCGAGGCCCGCGGTGCCACGCAAGCGATCCGCCGGTCAGCGGTAGCGACGAGCGCGGCAGTCGAGCCGTCGTCCGACGACCACTGGGACTTCGACGAGCCGGCGCCAGCACGGCCGGTGCGTATCGCAAGGCGGGGCGCGGACCCGAAGCCGACCGGACGTGAGCGGCACGATGAGAAGATCACCGTCTACTGCTCACCCGAGGAGTTGCTGCAGATCGAGCAGGCGCGGCTGACCTTGCGCGGCTCGCACGGGGTGGCGGTCGACAGGGGTCGGATCGTTCGCGAAGCGGTCGCTGTCGTGCTGGCAGACCTCGAAGCCAAGGGCGACTCAAGCATCCTGGTCCGTCGGCTGCGTGGGCGCTGATCTGTGCTTTACGCGCTGCGCTACCCCTTATCGTTCGCTGTCCTCGTGGGGGCGTTCGTGCTCGGACTGTGTGCCCGCGGGGTCGTGCAGCGGGCGATCTCTGGGCAGCATCGACCGGCGTGGGCCCGCAAGCTAACGCGTCGACGTAGCGTGATGTGGCTTAAGCCATTTGTCGACCCATACGGCTGCGTCGCCGCAGTAGTCGCTGGCCCAGGCTGGGGGAGTCCGGTCGAGGTGAACTCGAGCATGCGACGGCCACCCGGAAGGGCGCTCGCACAGCTTGTGGCCGGGCCGGCCGTGCTAGCTGCAATGGGCATCGCCGCACTAGAGGGTTTCCGGACGTGGACGGGCGGCCGCGTCGTCGCCTCGGGCATCCTGTCGGCTGTCTACCACGGGGACGTGTTTGTGGGACCGTTTCTTACGCAGGGCGGTAAGCCGTCCGACCCGCATTTTCACTACGTCATCGGGTTCGGCAAGGTCGCGCTGTTTATCGCGGGCGTCGAGTGGCTCACGATGGGAGTGCTGGCAATCATGCCGTTGCCGCCGCTCGACGGAGGTCGGCTGCTCTTCGCCCTAGCGCCTCGCACGATGGGTTGGCAGCAGGCGCGGTTCCGCCTCGACGACGAGAACTGGGGCGCGCTGATCTTGCTTGTGCTGGCCTTGCCGGTGCTCTTCCGGGTGCCGTTGATGATCAGCCTTCTCGACTACATCATCGACCCGCTCGTACGGTTGGTGGCGTGAGCATGCCAGTGTGCGGTGCCCCCGTTGCGCCGTTGCGCGGCGACCGGGAGGTTGCTCGCCGATGATGGCCGTGGACGACGTCGTCGCCGCGAGCAGCGGTGATCCCCACGCCGATACGGGTCGTGGGTTGAGCGAGCGAGCGGCGGAAGACACCGGTGGGGGATTCCGGGTGCACCTGGAGCAGTTCGAAGGCCCGTTCGATCTGTTGCTCGGCTTGATTGCCAAGCACGAACTCGACATCACCCTGGTGGCACTGTCGAAGGTGACCGACGAGTTCATCGGTTACATCCGAGAGTTGGGCGGCGCCTGGGATCTTGGTCAGGCAAGTGAGTTCCTGGTGGTCGCGTCGACGCTGGTTGACTTGAAGGCGGCCCGGCTGTTGCCTACTGCAGAGGTCGAAGACGAGGAAGACCTCGCACTGCTCGAAGTTCGCGACCTGTTGTTCGCCAGGTTGCTCCAGTACAGGGCTTACAAGCAGGTAGCGGCGATCTTGGCGGCACGGTTCGCGACCGAAGGTAAGCGGTTCCCGCGGTCGGTTGGGCCAGAACCGCGCTTCGCGGGTCTGCTCCCTGAAGTCTTGATTGGCCTTGGGCCACAGCAGTTCGCGATGATCGCGGCGCGCGCACTGACTCCGAAGCCGCCGGCGGTCGTCTCTGTCGATCATCTGCACACCCCGACGGTGAGTGTGCGCGAGCAAGCGGGGATCGTCAGCGAGCGGCTCCGCCGCACCGGCACCGCTACCTTCCGGTCACTGATCGCCGATTGCGGAGCGACGATCGAGGTCGTCGCGCGTTTCCTCGCGCTTCTCGAGCTCTTCCGGGAAGCACTCGTGTCGTTTGAACAAGTGACGCCGCTCGGAGATCTGCTGGTGCGCTGGACGGGTGCAACGGGAGCAACTGTCGTTCCAGGCAGCGATTGGCTAGACGACACACCGCAAGGCGACACACCGCAAGGCGAACCGACTGACCGGACGCTAACTGGTGACGCACTCGACCACGCTGAACCTGGGGGCGAGGTAGCCGCGGAGCCTGTCGATGAGACAGCAGACGATGGCCCAATCGCCCAAAATCTGTCGCAACCTCATATCGAGGCTTAGGCGAATCACCATCCAGAAGACGAACGCGTGGTAGGGGGCTCAGGACCTCACTGCGCACACGCTACAAAGTCCGCCTAAGGTCTTCTTCATTGTTCCGCGCAGTCGTGCGCATGGAGGCAACCGATGTCCGATGGCCCCGAGACCGGCCATGAGTTCGACGAAACGACCGATGTGCTCGCCCATGGCGACCGTGACGAGTCGCTAGATGACCATGTCATCGCCACCGACGG
>Ga0207667_10005949_pt1 | contig 14852 bp, 12 predicted proteins | sample KBSCornC52_FD_184301 | JGI IMG/M metagenome (GOLD analysis project Ga0207667, IMG submission 184301) | Corn rhizosphere microbial communities from Kellogg Biological Station, Michigan, USA - KBS Corn C5-2 (SPAdes) (version 2) | ecosystem: Host-associated > Plants > Roots > Rhizosphere > Soil ... | reverse complement strand
GCCACCTAGTCGTAAGTACTTGAGATTCCATAACAAATTTAGCAACGACGGAATTGTGCCCGCAATTCCGGGGCTTTGCCACGGCCTCAGTGCGAGTGCGTGGCCAGAGACTTTTTTGGCGGCGCTGATCTCGCAAAATCTGGCTTTTGTCTCTGACCCCCGAAAAAGTGGCTTCGCGGATGCATGGATGTTCTGAAGAGCGAGTAGGCCGGAAGATAATCGAACGCCCTTAAGAAGCAACGTCAGGAAACAAGGGATGATCGCCCATGAGGCGGTACTGGCCTGTGAGGACGGTGATGGCTGATGAGCTCAGGCGAATCCGAGAACGCGGCGCTGCTCTTTCCAGCTGATCGGAAGATTGGGCACGCGCAGCAGCGTGCGGGCGGTAAGCGCTTTGGGCTGCTCGCCCTTAAGGATCGCGGAGATGATGCTGGGCGCCAGAAACCCGAGCCGGGCAAGCCGTTCGAGATAACGCTGATGGAACCCGGCGTCGATCAGTCCAGCCGACCCTTCGCCCAGCAGCAGCCGGCGGGCATCCAGCGCCTTCAGGACCAAGGTGACCAGCGCGGGATCCCGTTCCCGACAATTTTGTTCGGCCGGCGCGATCACAAGGCGATCCTCCTTGCCGCGACGGACCAGCACCGATTGAATCGGAACATCGATCGTCGCATCATGCAGCAGCGATTGGTCCGACGCTTGCAGCTCGACACCAAGCTCACCCATCAGGCTGGTCAAGTCGATCGTGGCGGTGATGCCGGTATCGCCAACCAACACTGGCCTGCCCCATTAAGCGGGTCCACCGGCTAAGTTAGAGTTCCGGCGGTTATGATCGCCCTGGTGGGCTGACCGAAGCGAAGCGTAGGGTAGACCAGCAGGGCGAGGCAAGATGGCTTCGGGAGCCGGCGGCAGATAGCCGATCGAGCTGTGCGGCCTTACGGTGTTATAATGATCCCGCCAGCGAGCGATCAGGATCTGAGCCTCCCTGAGCGTACCTATGACACGGACCAAGGCGGTTATGTCGTCGATCTCGACAAGGAGGTGCTGGAAAAAGCGCCCCATTATCGTTCGGGTGGTGAACCGACGTTTGATCGAGATTATGGCCGTGACGTTTCAGATTATTACGGTGTGACGTACCCATATTGATCGACGCAGGGCCGGCGGAGTTGTGTACGCTTCGCCGGCCCTCTCCTTCGATCCTGGCAGATTAACGCGTGAGCAGCGCTCAATTGAAACTCCGCCTGGTCGGCTTCATCAACCGAAAGTGACGAGGCAGGAAGCACTTGACCTCCCGGCTCGCAGGCCGACGGCGGTGGCGTTAGCCGGCTTGCTTCTCTGTTAGCCGAGAACGGTTATCTCATGATCAAACTCACAGGTCGATACCGTTCCATAACAATGACAGTTCAGAGATGCGGAGCGGCACAGATCAGTTGTTCCATCTCCGCTTCCAGTGCTTCTATCAGCTCGCCGATCATCCAGTCGCCGCCGTTGGACCGCAGACTCTTCTTGCGGGCGAACTCGATCAGCTGCCGCCAATAGCGAACCGTATCCGGATAGACGTGTTGGCCCCGCAGCCGGCGTGCGCTCTTGATCGCATCCCTGAGATTCTGGGCCACGCTTCCGCTCAGTTCCATCGGACGGCCTCCATGAGTGAGCGTCCGATCTGCCGATTAGGCGATTCGATCAAGTGGGATGGGCGTGAAAAGCCTTTTCCGACGAGTGTTCGCTCTCTTGGGCCGCAGTCGCGCAGGTGCTACGCGTGTAGTCGCCCTAGGCTTTTGAACTGCGCTCGGCAGATTTTTTCATGTCGAATTAACAGCGCTTTTGAGTGCTTCCTCGCATTAAGGGCAGACCAGCCGTCCGCACTGTAACAAAGCGCTGTTATCCTCGACCGCGGCCGGCTTCCCACAACGGGCGAGCTTGGGGCCAAGCAACTGGTGGAGCGCACGGATGAGGGGTGTCCACGAATATTTGCCATCGTTGACCCGGCGGCGGGCATTGGTGGGATTATGCGCAACGATTGGCGCGCCGGCCATCGTTCGAGCGCAGACCATCTTCGTGAATCAGCCTTTTTCATTGGGCGTGGCGTCCGGAGATCCGTCCCCGGATGGTTTCGTCATCTGGACACGCCTTGCCCCTCGCCCGCTTGAGCCCCATGGCGGCATGCCAATGGCGATATTCCCTGTGGACTATGAAATCGCCGAGGATGCGCGGTTCGCGAAGATCGTCGCCAAGGGGCAGGAGCTTGCCCGTCCCGAGCTTGCGCATTCGGTTCATGCCGAGGTGGGCGGCCTGAATCCTGACCGGCCCTATTGGTATCGCTTCATCGCGGGAGGCGAGCGCAGCAATCCGGGCCGCGCCCGGACGCTGCCTCACCCTGACGCAATGCTCGATCAGGTCCGCTTCGTGGCCTGCGGCTGCCAGAATTACGAGGATGGCTACTATACCGCCTATCGCCATATCGCCGCCGAGGAGCTGGATTTCGTCTGGCATTATGGTGATTATATCTATGAACAACGGGGACGAGCTACGATCCTCGGCTCGGATGGCCTCCCGATCCCGATCGTTCGGGAGCATGTTGGCGATGAGATCTACAGCCTCGACGATTATCGGATGCGCTATGCACAATATAAGCTTGATGCCGACCTGCAGGCTGCGCACGCCGCGCACAGTTGGTGGGTCACATGGGACGATCACGAAACCGATAATAATTGGGCGGCCGATCACGATCAGGACGGCACCCCACCCGAGATCTTCGATCTGCGGCGGCAGGCTGCGGCGCAAGCCTATTATGAGCATATGCCGCTCAGGCGGACCGCCTTTCCGCGCGGCACCGCGACCCAGATTTATCGCCGCGCCAATTACGGCAAACTGCTTGACGTGCATCTGCTCGATACGCGCCAGTACCGCATGGATCAGCCATGCGGCGATGGTTTCAAGCCGCTCTGCCCCGAGGCTGAGACGCCGGATCGGACCATCATGGGCACCGCCGAGGAGAAATGGCTGCTCGAAGGACTGAGCAGAAGTACCGCCCAATGGAAACTGATCGCCAACCAGGTGATGATCATGCCGCTGGATCGCCGGACAAGCGCAGGCGGCGAGCCGGCGTTCAATCTGGACAGCTGGGCAGGCTATCCGGCCGCGCGCACCCGTCTGCTCAACCACATCGGGCAGCACGGTATTCGTAACGTCGTGGTGACCACGGGTGACGAACATCAGAACTATGCTGGCGAGTTGTCAGCCAGTGACGGACCGGCGGTCGCGGTGGAATTCGTCTCGACCTCGATCAGCTCCGGCGGCGATGGCTCGGACCGGAGACCCGGATCCGATGTGATCCTGGCCAACAATCCACATCTGAAATTCATCAACGATCAGCGGGGCTATGTGGTGTGCGACGTTGATCAACAGCGCTGGCGCACCGATTACAAGGTGCTGGAACATGTTCGCAGACGTGATGCGCCGGTCACGATTCGGCAAAGCTTGACGGTAGGTGCCGGCGAGGCTCGCCTCAGCTCTTCGTAAAACCGTCCCAGAACGCCCGGCGAGCTGGACTCAACCGTGAGCGCGCAATCTTTCTGAAGAGATGGACAAGGTGGGACGCCCATCCCCCTGCCTTTCCCTAGGCATCGCTTCGATCCGCCATCCGAGGTGATGGAGCGCGCGCAACACCACTTCTTCTTCGACATATGCATCCGCAGGGCTATGGCTGTTCAGGAAGACGAGGTGATTTTCGCCACGACCACGCAGCGTGACGATCAGCCGAGCGACCTTTTGAGGCGTGCATTCCCATCGTTCGCTGGCCTTAACGACATGGAGCACCTCGCTCGACGTCAGCAGCATGGCGAAGCGTTTGGCGAAGCCGTCATCCTGCATGGCCAAAAGGAGCGTTATGCTCTGCGAGAGATCGTGCTCGAATGCCTCGGTCATGGAGGTCAGCGTTAATGCGCGCTGCTTAACAGTTGGTTGAAAGCAAGCGGCATCCCGGCAAATTATATTGGGAAATCGTCGCGGGACGTCCGGGGGCAGAGCTGGCCGCTGCCTCGCTTCCGGTCCAATGCCCATTGGGTAGGAGACCGCTTGTCGGTTTCGGCTCGGGTGGCGTCAGGACGGCTTCAGCCCTGCGCTTGAACGTTCGAGGACAACCCACAGATCGTCGATCGCCTTCGCGGCTGGGTTTTTCGGGGCATAGGAGCCGAGCGGAGCATGGAGCTCGCCCATCAGCTCGACCGCGCTCGCCATCGGTATGACCGGACATTTCGGGTCGCTCCGCAACGCTTCGTGGTGCACCCGGCGGCGGCGGTCGACCATGTTGAAGACCGGGAAGGTCGGCGGGCCGCCCTTGTGGGCCACATCGAGGTGCGCCCGCAGCTCGGCGAACGCGCGCCGCGAAAGCGCGGATGGGATCATCGGCGCCAATATCAGCGTGACGCCCCGAATGATCTGATCGCTGGCGAGCCCCAGGCCCGGCGGGCAATCGAGGATGATATGATCATAGGATCGTTGAAGCTGCTCGATCAGGCGCAGCAGGCGCTTCTTGCGATCAATTTCGGCGAACACCGCATCCAGCGCGCGCAAGGACGCGTCCGCCGGCAACAGATCGAGCAGGGAAAAAGGCGTTTGCTGAATCAGCTGCTCGGGTGCGATGTCCTTCTCCAAGATCGCGCGCGCCTCGTCACGTGCTTTCGCCTTGGGGGCGAGGATGAAGGACGCGGCAGCCTGCGGATCAAGATCCCACAGCAGCACGCGCCGCCGCGACCGCGCGGACGCAGACCAGGCAAGATTCACCGCGAGCGTGGTCTTACCGACGCCACCCTTGGGACTGTATAGCGCGATACTGGCCATGCGCGTCCATAGACTCGGCAATAGCGAAGCGGAACAGCCGAATTATCGCAGCATCGCTATGCGTTCGTTACCGCTGAACAGCGCTGACCTGCACGATCAGCGGATGATCGGTCAGCCCGACATGCACGGAGCTTACATCCCCATAGGCGGCGATCGGCTTATCCGACACCAGCGGATCGAACAGCTGAACGTTCATGTGCTGCGATCCGAAATCGACGATCGTGTCGGCCATTTGAGCAGCGATCGGCTTGTGCACCTTTTCATCCCAGATGTCGGGCTCCCGCCACAGCATGATGTCATGCACGCCATTGGCTTTCTCGAGCAGCAGTGAAGATGCGTCGGCCGGAATATTGGCAAGCGTGTAGAGCAGGTCGTGCGGCTGAAACTGCGTCGCATCCGCACCGGGATCGGCGAGGATCGACGTCAGATTATGGATCGCCGTGGCGGCCTGCTTCGGCTGATAGCTGAGATCGAACAGCCCCATATGCTTGTCGATGCCGGTGCCCGCCGGATCGGGATAGGCGTCGAGCAGCTGGAACAGATAGGTCGATTTATAGCCAAGTGCTGCGGCATCGGCGAGCATGTTGAGCGTCAGCTTGGCCTGGGTCGCCTGGTCCACGCCCTCCCATTGGCTGTTGCCGGTACCGGTGAGATAGCCAGTCTCGGTGATCACGACATCGCGGCCAGGATGATATTTGCTCTGGTTAGCCATCGCGGTCGAGAGCAAGGTCCGCGGCTGGTTGCCGTTGCCGGGATAGAGGTGAACATTGCTGACCGTGGCATTGTCGGCGACATTGGCGCCGGTGAGATCGTATATCTTCGTACCGCGCAGCACCTTCTTTGCATTGACCGCACCAACGGCGGCGTTCACGAAGGCGACGCCGGCATTCACGCCCGTCAGCGCGCCGTAGCGGAAATTCTTGAGATTGATCTCGTTCGGCCCTTCGACCGACGCCACCGCGCCCGGATATAACTGGCCGAACTTCGCGATCTCGGTCACCGCGGCGCCCGGATCGCGGCCGGATTGCAGCACCATATCGAACTTCACGCCGGCCTTTGCGAGCAGCGCATAGGAGGGCTGGCCCTGCAACTTCGTCCAGACTGCCGCATCGCGAACCTGGTTCACGCCCAGATATTGGAGTGCGGCCAGCACCTTCTGCCCCTTGGCATAGCCGCCGTCGGTAAAGGCCAGCCGCACATTGACGCCGATCGTTCCCACGAAATCGTTCGCCCGCATCGAATCGCTCATGATAGTCCCCATTCGCCCGGCCAATGCTCTGCGGGAGGGACGACTAGGCGATCACTAAAAGGGGTGCCTAACGGCGCGTGAGCGATATTTCGCGGCGATACGCTAACGCCGCTTCAACAGCGTCGCACAAGCGTCATGCAAGCGGATTAACGATGCTGCCCGTTTATCCGGGCACGAGGACGACATGAACATCCGAAACAGGTTCCTTCATCTATTCGCATTGGGTCTCGGTCTCGCGCCGCTGACCGCGCTTGCGGCACAGGACGCCAGCACGCCGGCCAATCAGGGGCTCGGCGGCCCTGCGGTTCCCGGCCTGTGCCTGCTTTCGCGCGAGGGGGTGGTCGCCAATGCGGCCGTCGGCAAGGCGACGCTCGCCCGCCTGAAGCAGATCACCGATGCGGCGCAGGCCGAAGTCGACGCCGAGCGGCGGCCGATCGAAACCGATGCCAAGGCGTTTCAGGCCGAAGCGCCGCAGCTGAGTGCTGAGCAACGCAAGACGCGCGAGCAGGCGCTGAGCGCGCGCCTGCAGGCGGTGCAGGCCAAGACCGAGCAACGCTCGCGCGAAATCGACGCGACCCGCGCAAAGGCACTGCAGCGCGTATCGGCTGAGCTCCAGCCGGTCGTCGCCCAGGTCTATAAGCAGCATGGCTGCGGCTTGCTGGTCGATCGCAACAGCGTGCTCGGCGGCAATATGGACAATGATCTGACCGCAGCCGTGGTCAAGGCGCTCGACGCCAAAATCACCACGATCAGCTTCAATCGTGAAAGCCTGCCGCAGAGCGCAGTCGCCACGCGCACGAACTAGGGCAGCATTCGATCCCCGCGCTCGCGATCTTGGGCGGCGCGATCGGCGCAGCGCTCGGCAGCTTCATCGTCACGCTGGTGCTGCGCTGGCCTGAGCCTGCCAGCGCGCTCTCCGGCCGCTCGCGCTGCGATGGCTGCGGCCGCCCGCTCCCGCTGCCGGCGCTCGTGCCGGTGTTGAGCTATGTGCGGCAGCGTGGGCGCGCGCGCTGCTGCGGCGCCAGCGTCGACGGGCTGCATCTCTGGGGCGAAGTTGCAGCCATCATGATAGGCGCGGTGAGCCTTGTGCTGCTCGGCCCGCAAGGTTGGATCGCAGCCCTCTTCGGATGGCTGCTGCTGACGCTCGCGCTTTTCGATCTGCGCTTCTTCATCTTGCCGGACTGGCTTACCAAGATGCTCGCGCTCGCCGCCGCCGCAGGTGTCACCTTGCATGCCGAGCCCATGATTGCCGATCGCCTGATCGGGGGCGCATGCGGCTACGCAACGCTCCAGCTCATCCGCCTGGGCTATCGCGCAGCGCGCGGGCGCGAGGGGCTGGGCAGAGGCGATCCGAAGCTGCTCGGCGCGATCGGGCTTTGGACGGGATGGCAGCCCCTGCCAGCGATCATGCTCACGGCCGCGCTGATCGGGCTGGCGATCGCCGGCACGATGCACCTGCTTGGCCGCCGCGTCACCGCCACTCAGCGTATGCCGCTTGGGACGCTGATGGCCGCGGCGGCCTGGCCGATCTGGCTCTGGGCGCAGTTGCACCCCGGCGGCATTGGCGGATGACGGCCTAACCGATCAGCGTGATATCATGCGCCGCCAATGCGGGATGCCCCGTCAGCGTTGCGATCTGGATCTGGGCGGCCCCGCCCGCGCCATCGGCGTCGTAGAACAAGGCCCCGGAGGTGCTGTTGTAGATCAGGTGCTGGTTGGGGGCGGTCGCCTTGGTGCCGAACGTCAGCTCAGCATCATCGAGCGTGCCGAGGCCATAGCTGGAAAGGCCCGCGAAGGCCGAGACCGAAAGCTGGATCTTGTCGGTGCCGGAGACGAAGTCCTTGACTGTGTCGTGCTGCGCCGACGTGCCAAGCACGTCGAACACGAACGTATCTGCGCCCGCACCGCCAGTGAGAACGTCCGCACCCGCGCCGCCGTTCAGAACATTGTCACCACTATTGCCAGTGATCGTATTTTTGAGCTCATTGCCCGTGCCGTTCAGATTGCCGAAGCCATCGAGCAGCACCAGATTCTCCACATTGGGATCGAGCCGATAATCAATGCTCGAATAAACCCAGTCGACACCGCCGATTTCCTTGCCGGTGCCGGGATCGATCACACTTTGCTCGGTCACGGTATCGCCGGCATCGTCGACCCAATATTTGTCGTTGCCGAGGCCGCCCGCCATAGCGTCGGCGCCCGATCCGCCATCAAGGCTGTCCGCGCCGGTGCCGCCATCGAGCACATCCGCGCCGCCGAACCCGTAAAGCTTGTCAGCCGCCGCCCCACCTTCGATATGATTGGCGAAGTCGTTGCCCTTGAGCAGGTCGGCGAAATTCGAGCCGACCAGGTTTTCGATGCTGGTCAGCGTATCGATGCCCGCGCCAGCCGTATTTTGCGGGCCGGCCAAAGCGAGATCGACTTTCACCGCCTTTAGCGCATCGGCATAGCTCGCCATATCGATCCCCGCGCCGCCGTTCAGGACATCATTGCCGGCACCGCCATTGAGCAGATCGTTGCCGTCCAGAGCATTGAGCGTATCATTTCCAGCCAGACCAACCAACGTGTCATCATAGGCACTGCCCGGGATCAGATCGTTACCGGCGGTACCGGTATAGGTTCCCGAACCGGGAGCGACCAGATCCGTGGCACTGCTCGAAACGCTCTCCAGCGTACCACCGCCGTCGATGTAGCTTGCACTCACGCTGACATGATGGCCGACGTCGTCCAGCGTCAAGATATAGCTGTTGCCTGTCGCGCCCGAGATCGTCGTGCCGTCGCGCAGCCATTGATAGCCGATCGTACCCAAGCCGTCGGGATCGCTGAGCGTGTTGGATGCCGTCAGCGATTGGCCCGCAGCCGCCGCACCGGAAATGTCCACCGTTCCCGAGGGTGCATCGTTCACAGCCGCGAGCGTATAGCCAATGGTGGCAGAGACCGTACCGCCATGCCCGTCGATTACGTCGTAATTTAGTGAGACGCCGCCGTTGAAGTTAGCGGTAGGGTCGATCGTGTAAGTTCCATCGAGATTGTCAGTTATGGTCCCGTTGCTCGCGGAAAGGTTCGAGACTGCCAATGTATCGCCATCGACATCGGCAAAGCCCGTCAGCAGATCGGCCTGCGAAACTGTATAGCCCGTATCCTCGGTGCCGTGCGCGAGCACCGCCTGCGCGCTCGTCAGTGCCGGGGCATCGTTCACGGCATCGACGGTGTAGCCCAGGCTGGCGGGCGTGCTGCCGCCATGACCGTCGGTGACCGAATAGCTGAGCGTCACCGAGCCGTTGAAGTTCGCGGTCGGCGTGACGGTGTAGGTGCCGTCATGGTTGTCGGTGACCGTACCGTTGTTCGCGGAAAGGCCCGCGATGCTCAGCGTGTCGCCGTCAACATCGGTGAAGCCGGTCAGCAGATCGGCCTGCGACACCGTATAGCCGGTATCTTCGGTGCCGTGCGCGAGCACCGCCTGCGCGCTCGTCAGTGCCGGGGCATCGTTTACGGCATCGACCGTGTAGCCCAGGCTGGCCGGCGTGCTGCCGCCATGACCGTCGGTGACCGAATAGCTCAGCGTCACCGAACCATTGAAGTTCGCGCTGGGCGTGATGGTATAGGTGCCATCCAGATTATCGGCGATGGTCCCGTTGCTGGCGGAAAGGCCTGTGACATTCAGCGTGTCACCATTGGCATCGGCAAATCCGGTGAGGAGCTGCGTGGCGGAGACGGTATAGCCGACATCTTCGGTGCCATGCGCGAGTGAGGCCTGCGCGCTACTGAGCGTCGGTGCGGAATTTCCGAGCTGGTCGCTGGCGAACGTGCCGTTGCTGAACTGGAAGGATTCGACATTGTTGACCGTGTCGGTCCCATCGGCGCCGGTGACCGTATACGTGCTGCCCACGCGCACGATATTGTAAGATTCCAAGGTGCCGCTGAAGATGGCGGTATCATTGCCGCTACCGCCATCGATCGCGTCGTTGCCCGCACCTCCGCGGAGCACATCATCGCCGATCCCGCCATTGATCGTATCGGCTTCCGAGCCGCCGGTGATGGTGTCGTTACCATCGCCGCCCGAGATCGAGAGGGAGCCACCGGCCGTCAGCGTTGATAGATCCAGTTGGTCATTTCCGCTCGTGCCGGCCAGGCTCCCCGAAATGGCCTCAATCCCGCTGAAGGTCGCCGAACCAGAGCTGCTGTCGAAACTGCCGTCGAAATTTATTGTGTCGGTGCCCGTGCCGCCAGTGATGCTTCCGTGCATCAGGCTGTTCCAATTGATTGTATCGTTTCCCGCGCCGACATTGATTGCGCCGGTGATCGTGCCGCTGTTGGTCAGCGTGTCGGCACCGTCATCTGTAAAGATCGAGCCGTTGATCGTAGCGTTGTTGGTTATCGTGTCGGCCTGGGTGCCGGTAATGTGGATCGCCTCACCATTGCTGCCGGTGATCGTGCCGTTGTTGGTGAGGTTGAGCGCGCCGAACGCGCCACCACCGTTGCTGTCGTCTACCGTGATCGCACGCTGATCGCTCGCGATCGTGCCGTCGTTGGAGACCGTACCGCCGCCGATCGCCAGTGCTTCATTAAGGCCGTCTACACCGTCGTAGGTGCCGATGGCTTGGATCGTACCATGATTGTTGATGTTGACGAGATAGTCGACGTCGATCGCGTCGCCGTCGGTCGTGCTTGTCGCGTTGCCGGTGATGACGCCGTGGATGTTGTTCGTGATGGTCGACGTGCCGGACAAGGTATCGAGATTGATGCCGGCGCCCTGATTGCCGGTGATCGCGCCGTCATTGGTGATCGTCTGGGTGAGATCGCCAGTGATGCCGTGGCGCGCGCCGATAATCTGTCCGCCTTGATAATTGTTGATCACCACCCCGGCATTGGCCTGCGCGTCGATGCCGTCATTGCTGCTGGCGTTACCGGTTCCGGAAGCGAACTTGGCTTCGATCTTGCCATAATTGTCGATCAGCGCGTTGGCGCCGGTCCGGATCGCATCGGCGTCAGCAGCCTGCATCAAGCCGGTTGCCTGGTTGGTGATATGGATGTTGCCGGCAACGCTTTCCTTGACGTCGTCAAGATCAATGGCTTGGCCGCCGCTGCTGCCGGTGCCGGTGCTTTTGATCGTACCGCTGTTGTTGATCGTCACCGTACCCGAATAGGCCGAGCCGGGGCTTGCCTGGCTGGTGATGCGGATCACGTCTCCGGTGCTTTGAAAGATCGAGCCGCTGCCATTGCCGGTGTAGCTGAAGGAGGCCAGGCCTGTATATTCCTGCACGTTGATACCGCGGCCGGTGCCGCCGGATATCGTGCCGCTGTTGGCGATGGTGATCGAGCCGCCGTTGAGCGCTTTCTGGATCCGGGCAAAATCGCTAGCGGCGGACATGGTTGCGTTGGCATTGTTGGCGATGGAAAGGCTCTGGGCGCTGGTTGCGTTGCTGCTGGAGCTATCGATGGCGCGCCCGCCGGTGCTGGTGAGAATTCCACTGTTAGTGATCGTCGCCGTGCCGGCGATGCTGCTCGTCGTGTCCCATGTCACCGCGACGCCTGAAGGATGCAGGTTTCCCGTCGAGGTGATCGTTCCGGTCTCGCCGCTCTTGAGTGTCTTTCCGCTGGTGTCGCTACCGGAAACCGAAAAGCTCGTCATATCCTGTCCCCCCTTTCAGCCAGCGCTCTTCCGCGTTGGCTGGAAACTGGAGGTCGTTAACCATTCGCAATGACCTTGAGATGACGGGCGTATGACGTTCCGACGACGCATTCACGCAGCTGTCAAGGAAGCGGCCTAACCATCAGCGCCTATCGACAGAGGCCTCGCCATAGACATTCTTTTTCTTCACCAGAACATGCCCGGCCAATATCGGCATCTTGCGCCTGCTTTGGCGCGGAACGCTCAGCATCGTGTCGTCTTCATTACCAAGCGCAGCGATGTGGACCTGCAGGGCATCCGCCGCATCAGCTATGGCCAGCCAAAGCCACCCGCAGCCGAAACGCACCATTATCTACGGCTGCTGGAATCGGCCGTGCGGCATGGCCAGGAAGCCGCCCGCCGGATGATCGAACTCAAGCGCGAGGGGTTCAACCCTGCGATCGTCATCGCCCATCCCGGCTGGGGCGAGGCGCTGTTCGCGAAGGATATCTGGCCCGCCGCGCCGTTGCTCACCTATGCCGAATATTATTATCATGGCAACGGCGGCGATATCGGCTTCGATCCCGCGAGCCCGGCGACACTCGACATGATCTGCCGCGCGCGCGTCCGCAATTCGCATCTGCTCCTGAGCCTCGAAGCCGCCGATGCGGCGGTCAGCCCGACTGAATGGCAGCGATCACGCCATCCGCCCGCGCTGCAGCCGAAGATCGCGACCATCTTCGACGGCATCGATACGCGCTCAGTGCGGCCGAACCCTTCGGCGCGGCTTGCGCTGGGCAACGGCCTCGAACTGAGCTGCAAGGATGAGGTGATCAGCTATGTCGCGCGCAATCTGGAACCGCATCGCGGCTTTCCCGAGTTCATGCGCGCGCTGCCGCGGATCCTCGCCGCGCGCCCGCGCGCCCATGCCGTGATCGTGGGCGGCGACGAGGTGAGCTATGGCCAGGCGCCTGCTGGGAACCATAAGAATTGGCGCGAAGCCATGCTCGCCGAGGTGGATCTGCGGCCTTTCGCCGGCCGCGTTCATTTCACCGGCAAGCTTCCCTACGATCGCTATCTGGCGCTGCTGCAAATCTCCTCGCTGCACATTTACCTGACTTACCCCTTCGTGCTTTCGTGGAGCTGCCTCGAAGCAATGGCGGCTGGGTGCCTCGTGCTCGCGTCCGATACCCCACCCGTTACCGAAGTGATCGATGACGATCGCAACGGCCTGCTCTTTCCATTCTTCGATCACGCGGCGCTTGCGGAGAAGGCGACCGCGGCGCTGGCGGCAGGCAAGGATCTCGAGCGCCTGCGTACCGCCGCCCGGGACACCATCATTTCGCGCTACGATCTTCAACTTTGCCTCAAAGCGCAACTCGATCAGGTCGCACGACTTGTCAGCCGTAACAGTTAAGTCACGAAAAAGCCTCCGTTTCGCAATCGATCTCTGCCATCGTTAACCAAATGAAGCGTGCGTCGCGTTGCATGGAGGAGTTCGCATGACAGGCATTCGCAAGGCCATCGCAGCGCTGTCGCTTGCAGCCGCAGCCGGAGCCGCGCATGGCGCGATCGTTTCCGGCACGATCACCGGCGGCACCGTCAAATCCGCTACGCCGGCCGGTCAGTTCATCCAGCTCGATCCCGCCGCCGGCAGCTTCGCGGTCGGCAAGGACAACTTCAGCACAAACAATCTATACGGCTTCAACGAGCGGCAGAACGTCACATTGCTGTCCGATCTGGCGGTGTTCCTTGGCGATGGGCGCGGCACCGGATCGATTGCAGCGGGGACGCTGGTGAGCAGCCACTTCTTCGATTTCGACACCGCAGGCTCTCAGACGGTGGCGGCGATACTGGCGTTCGATCAGCCCATTCTCGGCTTCGCCCGATCGAGCGCGCAGCTCGGCGCCTCGAACGGCCTCGGCATGCCGCAGGTGACGTACAATATGCCTGCCTATGTAGGGCTTGAGCCGGGGCTGGATTTTCTCACCTTCAATCCGGCCACGCCCAACCAGGTGAAGATCTTCTTCCAGGACGATACGCCCGGCGATGTCGTTCGCGTCATCACCGCGGGCGTGGCGCAGGGCAATCCGGGCGGAGGAAGCGGCCCGGGAAGCGCAGTGCCCGAGCCCGAGGCTTGGGCATTGCTGATCGCGGGTTTCTTCGCCGCCGGATCGGCAATCAGGCAGAAACGGCGTACGAAGACAATGCTGGCCTGATCGCAGGTTCGTCGCAAAGCAGCAAAATTACCGTAACATGCGCGTGCCAACGTCCGGCCCAGAGGGGCGTTAACCATGAACGAGTCGGGCGCGCAAAGGCTGGGATATCTTGACGGCCTGCGCCTTGTCGCTGCCTGCGCCGTGGTCGCCCAGCATCTTTTCGAACGCTTCCACACGCCCTGGGCCAAGGCAATCATTGCCCCCGCGCCGGGCGTGTTCGGAGTCGTGCTGTTTTTCATGATCAGCGGCTTCGTGATCCCCTTTTCGGTGAGGAAGGGGCTTGCGCTACGCAGCTTTGCGATCCGCCGCATCATGCGAATCTATCCGGTCTATCTGACCGTGCTCGCGCTGGCGACGATCGCCGGCATTTCCGGCCTTATGCCGCACCTCGCCTTCATTCCCACTGCGGGAATGAGAGCCTGGGCGGCAAACCTGCTGCTGGTTCAGGATCTCGTCTCGGCACGGAATTTCTATTCGGTGAGCTGGACGCTGACCATTGAGCTGATCTGGTATGCGTTGTTCGCGCTGCTGCTCAAGACGAGCGGCGCGCGCGCGGGCGACGTCAGCGCAATCGCGGCGCCGGCGGCGATGATCGCGCTCACTCTCGCCTCGCTCCTGACGGGGAGCCGCATCCCGCTCGGCCGCCCCGGCATGATCTACGCGGCCGTCATCGGTTACCAGACCTACCGCTTCATGGCCGGCGAGGTGAGCCGGGGATATTGGCGGCGCAACCTCATTGGCTTTCTGCTGGTGACGCTGGCCAGCAACTTCGTCGCCTTCGGCATTTTCCATCATCCGAATATCACGGTGGCGCAGGCGATCGGCCCGTGGACGCTCGCGCTGCTGCTCTTCGCCGCAAGCTTCGCCCTGCCTGGACTGCGCGGGCCACGCGGGCTGGGCCATCCCGTGCTCGTCGGCTTGGGCGCGATCAGCT
>Ga0207667_10005947_pt1 | contig 14855 bp, 10 predicted proteins | sample KBSCornC52_FD_184301 | JGI IMG/M metagenome (GOLD analysis project Ga0207667, IMG submission 184301) | Corn rhizosphere microbial communities from Kellogg Biological Station, Michigan, USA - KBS Corn C5-2 (SPAdes) (version 2) | ecosystem: Host-associated > Plants > Roots > Rhizosphere > Soil ... | reverse complement strand
GCCCTCGCGTTCCCAGCGCTGCAGCGTCTTGACCGTGATGCCCAGCAACCTGGCGGCCTGTCCTGTGCCCATCGTGTTCTCCATGATCACGATTGGACATGTTCAATCACGTTTAGTTCGACTAGAGTCGCGCTCCTTTGATGCCGTCGATCTGCAGGTACACGTCGATTGCCATTTTGTGTTCCCCAGTTGAAGGTGAGGTAGCGGCTACGTGATGGAACTTGCTCGTGCATGTGATGCCGCTTGAAGGGTCAGCAGACCCAAGAGGGAATTGTCACGCCGAGCTGATCTGTATGGTTTGGTAGCGGTCAAGCTCCCCTCCCCTGAACGTCCAATGAAAATATTGCAGATACTTCATCGAACTGCGTGCATCACGCAGGATGGTTGCATTAATGTAAACGTACGCGGCCAGAATCCATGTCGTGCTAATATCGTTTGATGATCATTCGACATCAAACCGTATGAACGTAAGCAGCTACAGCAGGCGTGAAGGCAGGCTCGACCTCGTCAGGCAAGTCATCACCTTCCTCTGTGTCGGCGGTTTCGCCACGGCGCTGCATTACGCCGTGATGTTCACACTGGTCTACGTGCTGGGCTGGCATCCGGTGCCCGCTTCCACCACCGGATTCATCACCAGCGCCGTGGTCAATTTCGCGCTGAATGCGCGTTTCACGTTCAGGTCCACCCGGTCGGTCCTCCATACGGCCCCGCGCTTCGCCATCGTCGCGGTGACCGGACTGTTGTTGAACCGCTACATCCTGGCCCTGTTGCTCTCCCTGGGCATCCACGTCCTCATCGGCCAGATCGTGGCCACTCTCTGCGTACTGACATGGAACTACATCATCAACGCCTTATGGACGTTCAGAGCGAAAAAAAGCTGAGACCGGCACCCGTCGTCAGCCTCATTCTTCCATGCTACAACGAACACGACGTCTTGCCGGAGACGACGAGCCGCCTGCTCAAGCTGGTGGGCGATGCCATCGACAGGGGAGAATTCGCTCCGGGCAGCGCCATTTACTACGTCGACGACGGCAGCCGCGACGGCACGTGGGACATGATCAGCGAGTTCTCGCGCCAGCATGCCCCGGTGTGCGGCATCAAGCTCAGTCGTAATCGCGGGCACCAGAACGCCCTGTTGTGCGGACTGATGACGGCGCCCGGCGACGTGTTGATCAGTCTCGACGCCGACCTGCAGGACGACCTCGACGCCATCCCGCGCATGGTGCAAGCCTATCGCGAAGGGAACGAGATCGTGTTCGGCGTGCGCAGCGCGCGCGCCAGGGATACGTTCTTCAAGCGCTTCACGGCCGAAAGCTATTACAAGCTGCTGGCCTTCCTCGGCGTGCAGATCGTCTACAACCACGCCGACTATCGCCTGATGAGCCGGCGCGCCATCGAAACGCTGCGCGAATACGAGGAAACGCATCTGTTCCTGCGCGCGCTCGTGCTGCAGCTCGGGTTCACGTCGACCGTCGTCGAGTTCGAGCGCGCCGAACGCTTTGCCGGCGAATCGAAATACCCGCTCAAGAAAATGCTGGCGCTGGCCTGGCAGGGCATCACGTCGTTCACCGCCTACCCCCTGCGGATAATCACGGGCGTCGGCTTCCTCGTGTCGCTGGCCAGCCTCGGGCTCGCGGTGTGGGCGTTATTCATCCGCATCTTCACGGACCACGCGCTGCCGGGCTGGGCATCGGTCGTGATCCCGACCTACTTCCTCGGCGGCGTACAATTGCTCAGCCTCGGGGTCATCGGCGAATACCTGGCCAAGATCTATGAAGCGTCGAAGCGGCGTCCACGCTTCCACGTCGAAACCCTGTGCGGCGCGACGTTCCGCCACGCGCCGGCGCAGCCGGCCGTGCTGCAGGAGGCCGTGCGATGAAGCGCGCCTCGTACGGCACCCTCCTGGCCCTGTTGCCGATCGTCGCCCTCGCCGTCTATTACTTCGCGAGCAGCCCGACCAATGGGGATTTCTGGTGGTATGACTCGTCGCGCCACGCGATGAATGGCGTGTTCCTGCGCGATTTCGTGATGGAAGGCGGCCTGCTGCATCCGATCCATTTCAGCAGCACGTATTACGAGAAATACCCGGGCATCAATATCGGCTTCTATCCGCCGTTCTTCTACATCTCGTCGGTGCCGTTGCTGCTGCTGTTCGGCGCCAGCCACGCCGTCTCGCAGGCTGCCGTCGTTCTATACACGCTGGCGCTGGGTGTGATCGTCCTGCTGCTGTGCCGGCGCGTGATGGATGACCTCTCCGCCGTGGCGACGGCGCTGTGCGTGCTGGCCCTGGCGCCCATCTCGCTGTGGTCGCGCCAGGTGCAGCTGGACGTGCCGGCACTGGCCATCTTCGCATTCACGGCCTACGCGCTGCTGCGGCACCTGGAGGATGGCAGGCAGGGCTGGCTGTTCATCGCGGCGGTGGCGATGGGACTGGGTGTCCTGACGCGCGTGCAGGGCGTGTTCATGGCCCCGGTCTGGCTGTACTTCATCTTCATCCGCGACTATCCGAACCGTCCGCCGCTCAAGCGCCGCGTGCTCGCGACCCTCCTCGCTGGCGTGATCACGCTGCCGGCGATCGTGATGGCGGCGTACTTCGCGCGCGTGAACCAGGCGCTGTCCACCGCCATGCCGAACATGCCCGCCTTGTGGAGCGTCGACAACTGGACGTTTTATGCGGAGAAGTTGCCGGAGCAACTGGGCTATCCGGCCCTGGCCGTGCTCGTCGCCGGCCTGGCCGCGGCCATCTGGCTCGGCGCGCGCAGCAAGGCCAGCCTCGAGATCAAGGTCATTGCCGCGTTCGGCGTCGGTGCCTGGCTGTTCTTCACCATCGTGTCCAACAAGGACCCGCGCTTCAACCTGCCCGGCATGGTCTTCCTGTTCGTGCTCGCGGCATGCGCACTCACGCTGGTCCATGCAAAGGCGGGACGGGTGATCCTGCCGCTGCTGGCCGTCTGGCTCGTCGTGCAGTTGCAGATGCAGCCTCGGGTACCGTATGTGCAAGGCTTCGAGCGCGCCGCCGCGACCGTGGCCGCGGTCGCGCCGCCGTCGTCGAACGTGCTAGTGTCGGCCCACCGCGACGGCAATTTCATCTACGACCTGCGCACCCAGGAAAAGCGCCGCGACATCGGCGTACGGCGCGCCGACAAGCTGCTGGTGGAAATCCGGATCCTGCGCGAACTCGGCGTGCGTGAACGCGACCTGAGTCAGCAGCAGATCCTGCACACCCTGGACAAGCAGCACGTCGAAACAGTCGTGTACCAGCAAGGCTACCTGGCCGACCTGCCCAGCATCCGGAACCTGGAAGCGCTGCTCGAACACAGCGGCAATTACGTCAGGGTGGGCGTCGTGCCCATGGTCGGCAAGACCGATCCTTCCGAGCGCCAGCTCATCATCTACCGCAGGCAGCGGCCGACCGCGTCGTCCTAGCGCGGCGGCAAGCCCCAGGGCACGTCGAAAAACCTGCTGCGCGTTGCAGGGACGCTCTGCGATGCTCCGCGGCGGCGGACCGGCTGTACTGCTCGTACAGCTGCGCTTCTCGAACGCCCCTGCGGCCGCTCGCGACGGTTTTTCAAGGTGCCCCCCAGTCGTCGTACTTGTGCACGATGGCGCGCGCGGTGCCGTCGCGCTCCATCACGTCGAGCGCGTCGTTCATGCGCGCCACGAGGGCATCCGGAACGGCGCGGTTGCAGGCGAGGTAGACGCGGATGCGGTTGAACACCAGTACGGGCGCCAGCTTGCCCGCATAGCCCAGCCGGTCGAGCGTGAGGCTGCCGCGCCGGATGCTCGCCGCCCACAGGTCGATGCGGTCCATCATCAGCTTGCGCGGGTTGATCAGGTCGTTCGGCGCGGGATCGACGTTGAAGCCGCGCGCGCGCAGGAACTGGTCGCGCGCATCGCCGTTGTAGGTGCCGACGCGGTAGGCACGCGCATCGTCGAGGCTGCGCACGTCGAAATGGCGGTCGGCACGCCCCATCAGCACCCATTCCGCCTCGCCGATCGGTCCGATCCATTTGAAATGCCGTTCGCGCTCGGGCGTGCGGGTGGTCGAGTAGACGCAGGCATCGCTGCGTTCCAGGGCGGCCGTGTAGGCGCGCTTCCAGGGCAGCAGGTCGATCGAATAGGCGACGCCGGCGCGGGCCATGATCTCGCGCACCATATCGGTACCGATCCCGGTCACGCGGTCACCGTCGCGCATGCTGTACGGCGCCGAGGTCTCGGTGGTCAGGTACAGCCGCGGCGCCGGCTCGGCCCGCGCCGGCGCGCAGGCCGCCGCCAGCAGCGCGGCAAGAACTATCGTTTTCATACTAGGCGTGTACCCAATGCGGGCGTCCACGGCGGACGGCCCGTTTAATGAGCATAGCAGCAACATCGCAAACCCGGCAACGCGTGGCCCGTCCGCAACGTTTCGTTTTTACGGACCCGGCCGGTGGCGTCTTTGCGACAATATGTGTATTCAGATTCACATTCAGTTCCCGCTGGCAAGACTTTCGCGCGTGAAAGTGCCATACTGCGTGCACGGTATCACTTCAACATTCTCTCGAAAAATCACACGTCATGTTGTCCGTGTTCACGCTCCCCTCCGATCCGTCGCTGCTCAGCTACGGTTTGTATACGCCCAGGCTGGTGGCGCTGTCCGTGCTGGTGGCGATCTTTGCCTCATGGATGGGCCTGCAAATCGCCGGCCAGGCCGCTGTCAACCGCGCCCAGCGCTGGATCGTCCTCGGCACCGGCAGCCTGGCGCTGGGTGCCGGCGTATGGGCCATGCACTTCATCGGCATGCTCGCATTCGACCTGTGCACGGACGTCGACTACGACCCGGCCGCCACCATCATGTCGAGCCTGCCGAGCATCGGCGCCTCGTTCGTGGCGCTGGCGCTGATCGCGCGCGAGCGCCTGGGCGGCTGGGGCCTGCTGGCTGGCGGCGTGCTCGTCGGTGCCGGCATCGGCGTGATGCACTATGCCGGCATGACCGGCATGCGCATGGGCCTGGAACTGCGCTACGACCCGTTCATGTTCGCCCTGTCGATCGTCGTCGCGGTGGTGCTGGCGACGCTGGCGCTGTGGGTGCGCTTCGGTCTGTCGAGCCTGTCGCACCGGCTGAGCGAACCGCGCCGCCTGCTGCTGGCCGCCATCGTCATGGGCTGCGCCATCGCCGGCATGCACTACACGGGCATGGCGGCCGCGCGCTTCGTCGGCCACGCCTCGGCACTCACGCCGCAGAAAGCGACGAACAGCACCTTCCTGGCGCTGGCGATCACCCTGATCACGGTCGCGTTCACCGTGTTCGTGCTGGCCGCCAACGGGCTGCTGCGCTACCGCCAGATGTTCCGCGAACTGTCGCGCAGCGAGGCCTGGATGCGCGCCCTGCTCACGACCACCGTCGACGGCGTGATCACGGTCGACCGCCAGGGCGTCATCCGCGAATTCAATGCGTCGGCCGAACGCATCTTCGGCTGGCATCGCGACGAGATCGTCGGCCAGAACATCCGCCTCCTGATCGGCGACGAGACCGCGTCCGAGGAAATCGGCCTGCTGCGCTCGCTGCGGACCGGCGAGATCACGCCCAGCGCGCGCGGCGCCGACGTGATCGGCCGCCGCAAGGACGGCGGCATCGTGCCGATCCGCCGCGCCATCGGCCATGCACGCCTCGACCAGCAGGACCTGTTCGTCTGCTTCATCACCGACATCAGCGAACGACGCAAGATGGAACAGGCGCTGCGCGCCAGCGAGCAGCAGTTCCGCTCGCTGATCGGCAACATCCCCGGCATCTCCTACCGCAGCAGCCTGCTCGAGGGCGAGGCGCCGATGCTGTTCATCAGCGACGCCGTCGAACGCGTCACCGGCTACACCGCCCGCGACTTCCTCGGCACGACGCCGCGTCGCACCTTCGCGCCGCTGATCCACGCGGCCGACCGTGTGCGCGTGTCGGAAACGATCGCCACCGCGCTGCGCGAAGACCGCCCCTACCTCGTAGAATACCGCCTGCTGCACGCGGACGGCAGCACCCGCTGGATGTGGGAGAACGGCACCGGCGTGCGCAACGAAGCCGGCGAACTGTGCTGGCTGGACGGCGTCATCCTCGACATCACGGAACGGCGCGCGATGGAAGACGCGCTGCGCGAAGCGAAGGAGAATGCCGAACAGGCGGCCGCGGCGCGCGCCAGCTTCGTCGCCAACATGAGCCACGAGATCCGCACGCCGATGAATTCCATCCTCGGCTTCACCGACGTGCTGCTGGATGGCGACCTGGATGCCGACCAGCGCCGCCACCTGGATACGATCCGCAGCGCGGGCCGTTCCCTGCTGCGCCTGCTCAACGAGATCCTCGACACCGCCAAGCTGGAAAAGGGCGCGGTGGAGCTGGAGCAGAACGACTACAACCTGCTGTCGCTGATCGACGAACTATCGTCCACGCTGGCCGCGAACGCGCGTGCCAAGGGCCTGCACGTGGACATCGAATACGATCCCGCCCTGCCCACCTGCCTGCGCGGCGACGAGCTGCGCGTGCGTCAGGTGCTCACCAACCTGCTCGACAACGCGATCAAGTTCACGGAACAAGGCAGTGTCACCGTGCGCGCCGAGCTCAAGGACGACCATCTGCATTTCATGGTGAGCGACACCGGCATCGGCATCGCGCCCGAGCGCCTGACGGCCATCTTCGAACCGTTCACCCAGGCCGACGCCTCCATGACGCGCCGCTTCGGCGGCACGGGCCTCGGCACCACGATCAGCAAGCAGCTCGTCGAGCTGATGGGCGGCCGCATCTGGGCCGAGAGCGTGCAGGGCAAGGGCACGACGTTCCACGTGGTGCTGCCGCTCGTGCTGGCCCGCTTCGCCCCGCAGCAGCCGCGCGTGCGCACGGCGGCCGCCCTGCCCCCGCTGCGCGTGCTGGTGGCCGACGACGTGCCGCAGAACCAGGAACTGCTGCAGTTGCTGCTGGCGCGGCGCGGCCACACGATGACGGCCGTCAGCGACGGCGCCGCCGTCGTCGAACTGGCGGGCCGCGAACGCTTCGACCTGATCCTGATGGATTTCCAGATGCCGACGATCGACGGCCTTTCCGCCACGCGCCTGATCCGCCAGCAGGCCGAAGCCGCCGGCCGCCCGCGCGTGCCCATCATCGCGATGACGGCCAGCGTGCTGGCCGAACACCGCCGCGCCAGCTTTGACGCCGGCATGGACGGCTTTGCCAGCAAACCGGTCGACTGGTGCGCGCTGTCGCACGAGATCGCGCGCGTGCTGGGCCTGGGGCCGGGGCAGCACGCGGACGACCTGCCGGCGCAGGAACGCCAGACCCTCAACCGCCACGCCGGCCTGCGCCGCTGGAGCGGGAAGGAAGACGCCTATCTGGAAGCCCTCGCCCACTTCGCCGTCCAGCACGAAGGTCTCGCCGCGACGCTCGCGGCCCAGGCCACGGCCGCCGATTATCGCGCGCTGCGCATGCAGGCGCACAGGGTACGCGGCATTGCCGCCAACCTGGGCCTGGAGCTGCTGGCCGATGGGCTGGCCGACCTGGAGGGCCTCGTCGACGGCGACAGCGGCAAGCTGTATCCGGGCCTCGCCGCGACGCTGCAGGAGACGCTGGATGCCGTGTGCCTCCTGCTCGACGCGGCGCTGGACGCGGTTCGCGCGACCCGGCCCGCCAGCGCCGCCCCTAGCCTGGGCAAGGCCCACGCCGTGCGTCCCGCGGCCGACCTGGACCGCGCCCGGCGCGCCGGCAACGTCCTGCGCGACGCACTCAAACACGGCGGCCTGGACGACGCCGCGCTGGCCGGCCTGGCCGCCGCCACGAGCGGCCATTCGCTGTCCGCGCGCGTCGCCCAGGTGCATGCCGCCATTTCCGATTTCGAATTCGACCTCGCCCTGCAACAACTTGATGCCGTGCTGGCCGCCATCGACGAGCCGGCACAGGAGACGACAGAATGACCACCGTCACCCACCCCCTGATCCTGGCCGTCGACGACGAAGCGAGCAACCTGCAGCTGCTGCGCCAGATCCTGCAGGACCACTATCGCCTGCGCTTCGCCAAGGACGGCCCGCGCGCGCTCGAACTGGCGCGCGAAGAGCGCCCCGACCTGGTCCTGCTCGACGTGATGATGCCCGGCATGAGCGGCTATGAAGTGTGCGCCGCCCTCAAGGCCGACCCGGCCCTGGCCGCCATTCCCATCATCTTCGTCACCGCGCTGAACGAGACGGACGACGAGCTGGAAGGCTTCGAGGCCGGCGCCGTCGACTACATCACCAAGCCCGTCAGCCCGCCGATCGTGCGGGCGCGCGTGCGCACCCACCTGTCGCTCGTGCGCACGGAAGAATTGCGCGCGTCGCGCCTGGAAATCGTCCAGCGCCTCGGCCTGGCGGCGGAATACAAGGACAACGAGACCGGCCTGCATGTGATCCGCATGAGCCATTTCGCGCGCATCCTCGGCCTCGCGGCCGGCATGACGGAAACGGAAGCGGACGACCTGCTGCACGCCGCGCCGATGCACGACGTGGGCAAGATCGGCATCCCCGACCGCGTGCTGCAGAAACCCGGGCCGCTCGATCCGGACGAATGGAAGATCATGCAGGACCACGCGCAGATCGGCGCCGACATCATCGGCCAGCATGGGCACGGCGTGCTGGCGCTGGCGCGCAACATCGCCCTCACCCACCACGAGAAATGGGACGGCAGCGGCTACCCGAACGGCCTGGCCGGCACCGCGATCCCGCTCGAAGGCCGCATCTGCGCGATCGCCGACGTGTTCGATGCGCTGACCTCGATCCGCCCTTACAAGAAGGCGTGGACGGAACAGGAGGCGCTCGACTTCCTCGTCGAGCAGAAAGGCAGGCATTTCGATCCGGTGCTGGTCGACCTGTTCCTCACGCAGATGCCGGCGATCCGCGCGATCCGCGAACGGTGGGCGGAACAGGAGCCGGTGCCCGCGCCGCTGCCAGCGGCGGCGTGATCGACTACCCCAACCGCGGCGCGGCGGCGAGGCGCACTTCCGCCCTGCGCCCCACGAGCTCCTGGTACAGGCGCGCATAGTTGTCGGCCATCTGTGCCGACGTGAACAGCTGCCAGTAACGCGCCTCCGCGCGCTGGCCCATCTCCTGGGCCATCCGCGGGTCGTTCCACAACCGGTGCATCGCGGCGCGCAGCGCCTCGTGATCGGATGGCGGCACGACGAGGCCCGTCTCGCCGTGTACGTTGATGTACGTGGTGCCCGTGCCGATCTCGCTCGAGATCATCGGCTTGCCGTACATCGCGCCTTCCAGCAGCGAGATGCCGAAGGCTTCCGAGCGCAGGTGCGAGGGAAAGGCAACGGCATAGCTGAGCTTGAGCAGGGCCGCCTTGTCGAGATCGTTCACGGCACCGACGAATTGCACGCGCTTGAGGCCAAGGCGCCGGGCGCGGGCCTTCAGCTCAGCCTCGATCGGCCCGGCGCCCACGATCACGACCGGATAGTCGGTGCCGGCCATGGCGTCGAGCAGGATGTGCAAGCCCTTGTAGTAGCGCAGCACGCCGACGAACAGGAAGAATTTCGGACCGACCCGCGCGCGCCAGTGGTCCAGGCGCGCCTGGTCCGGCTCCGGATAGCTGGATCTGTCGAGGCCGAACGTGATGACGCGCGTCTTGTCGCGGTAGCGGTCGAGCACGGCCGACGACGCCAGGTAGTTGGGTGACGTCGCGACGATCGTGTCGACACTTTCCAGGAACCTGCGCCTCAGGGGCTCGTACAGCTTCAACAGGGCCTTCTGGCGCACGATGTCCGAGTGGTACGTCACGACGGTCGGCTTGTCGATGCGCGCGAGAAAATGCGCCATATCCATGAACGGCCACGGGAAATGGTAGTGCACGACGTCGGCATCGGCTGCCATGCGCGCCAGCTTGCCGATCGCCTGCACCGACACCGCGTTCGACGCCACCTCGAAGTTCAGCGGCATGCGGTGCACCGTATGGCCTTCGTAGTCGAACGGCGCCAGGTGCCGGTCGCGCGACAGCGACAGGACCTGGTTCGTAATGCCCAGGCGTCCTGTCCCCACGCACATCTGACGGATGACCTGTTCGACCCCGCCGACCGAATCGGGGAAATAGGTCTTGTAGAAATGCAGGACACGCATGGGTTGGGACATGGATACGCTCTTTTCAGAGGAGGGAGCGGTACACGGCGGCCGTCTGGCGTGCCGTCGCATGCCAGGTCAACTGGGCGGCACGTGTGCGCCCGGCCGTGATGCAGCGCGCCCGCACGGCGGATTCACGTGCCAGCGTGAGCATGGCATCGGCGATCGCGCCGGTGTCGAGCGGGTCGACGTCGAGCGCCGCACCGGCCGTCACCTCCGGCAGCGAGGTCGTGTTCGACGCGACGACCGGCACGCCGGAGGCGAAGGCTTCCACCACCGGGATCCCGAATCCTTCGTACAACGAGGCGAACACGAACACGCCCGCGCCCGCATACACGTGGCGCAACTGGGCGTTGTCGGTCAGCTGGTTCAGCCAGGCGATGTCGGCGCCGTCCTGCACGGCGGCGGCGATGCGGCGCAACACGTCTTCCGAACGCGTGCCGGCATTGCCGACGATGACGAGCTGGCGCTCCGCGCGCACGGCGGGCGGCAGCGACAGATAGGCGTCCAGCAGCCGTTCGACGTTCTTGCGCGGCTGCAGTGTACCCACGAACAAGAAATACCCCGGACGCAATCCGTTGGCCTGCAAGGTCGCCGCCACGGCTTCCGCCGGCGGCGGGTCCAGCCATTCGTCATCCACGCCGCAAGGCACGACCGTGATACGGCGCTCGTCGATGCCGAAACATTCGACCAGTTCGTCGATGGCGAAGTGCGACAGCGCGATCACATGGTCGGCCTTTTGCGCAGCCTTGCGCTGCAGCCAGTTCTTCAGGCCACGCAGGCTCGGGTTGCACCATTCGGGATGCTTGACGGGCAGCGCATCGTGCAGGCTCGCGATCACCGGGCAATCCATGCGCACGACGCGGTAGTCCGTGACGTGGAAGACGTCGACAGGCATGTGCACGCGGTGCGCGTCGGGTGTGATCAGGTCGACGAGCGAGGTGCGCTCGAAGGAATGCGGCAGCGCCTGGCCGGCCGTAACCGGTGCCGCGCCGCGCAGGCGCGGCCAGGAATACGGCAGCATCGCGCAGCCCGCGCGCGGCAGGTGGCGCAGCAGCGCCTGCGTGTAGACGCCGATACCATCCAGGTGGCCGCCCGTGAAGGCCGGCTCGATCATGGTCGTACCGATGCCGATGCGCAAGTCCGGCAGCGCGTCGGCGTCATTCGCCGCCACAGCCGGGGCCGGTACTGCCCGGATGCAGTCATGAAACGCGTTCGTGTTATCTGCTCGTCGTTTGGGGAGGCCCAGTTCGATCATGGTCTGCTCCAGGCCGATCGGTATCCGGCTCACGCCAGGTACATCCAGCGCAACGTGTCGACCAGCGGCACCGATTCGATGGCGCCGATCGTGCCCACCAGTCTGGCGTTATTGCCCGACAGCGTGCGTACCTCGTTGGCGCGTACGAAGGCCGGGTTGACGTGCACGTCGATACGGTAGCCGGCGATGTCGTTCATCATGTCGATCACGCTCTCGAGCGAGTGCGTGCGGCCGGAACAGATGTTGAAGACTTCCCCGGCCGGCGCCGCCGCGAGCAGGCGGCGGTAGCTCTTCGCAACCGTGCGCACGTCGGAAAAATCGCGCGCAACGGCCACGTTGCCCAGTTCGATGCGACGCGCGCCCTTGCGGAAGTGCGACACGATCTTGGGCAGCAGGAAATTCTCGCTCTGGCCGACACCGGTGTAGTTGAACGGACGCACGATCACGATCGGCAGCTTGTCCATCCACAGGCGCGCCATGTACTCCATCGCGAGCTTGCTGACGGCATAGTCGTTGGCCGGCGCCGGCGCCACGCTTTCGTCGATCACGGGCACGGCCGCATTGCCGTAGATGTTGGCCGACGACGCCAACAGCACGCACGACGGCTTGTGCGGCCCCTGCGCCAGCGCTTCCAGCAGGTTGCGCGTGCCTGCCACGTTGACGCGGTACATCTGCTCGGCGTCGTTGTGGGCCACGAAGGCGATGGCGGCCAGGTGGACGACGACGTCGGGCCGTGCCTGTGCGACCGCGGCCGCCAGCGCAGCGCGGTCGTTCAGGTCGACGGGGAACATGTCCGGTCCGGTTTCTTTGCCCGGCAGCACCGTCCCATGCACGTGGTAGCCGGCCGCGGCCAGCTCCCGCGCCATGTAATGGCCGGTGAAGCCCCGCAGGCCGGTGATCAGCGCGCGCTTGCCCGCGCCCTCACGTCGTTCATTGCGGTCTTCGGTGGCCACGCTGCTCATGTCAGAACGAGAACCCGGCTTCGTTACGACGCAGGTCGGCGTCGACCATCATCTGGCACAGCTGTTCGAGCGACGTCCTGGCCTGCCAGCCCAGCTCACGCTGCGCCTTGGAGGCATCGCCGATCAGGAGGTCGACCTCGGCCGGACGGTAGAACTTCGGCGACACGCGCACGAGCAGCTTGCCGGTGCGGGCGCACCGGCCCGTTTCCTGCTCGCCCGTGCCCGTCCATTCGACGTCCAGGCTGGCGCCGCGGAAAGCCATCGTGACGAAGTCGCGCACGGTTTCTGTACGGTTGGTGGCCAGCACGAAGGTGTCCGGCTGGTCGGCCTGCAGGATGCGCCACATGCCTTCCACGTATTCGCGTGCATAGCCCCAGTCGCGCTTCGCGTCCAGGTTGCCCAGCTCCAGTACGTCCAGCCTGTTCAGGACGATCTTGGCGACGGCGTCCGTGATCTTGCGCGTGACGAACTCGCGGCCGCGCAGCGGCGACTCGTGGTTGAACAAGATGCCCGAGCTGCCGAAGATGCCATACGATTCCCGATAGTTCACCGTCATCCAGTGCGCATACAGCTTGGCCACGCCGTACGGGCTGCGCGGATAGAACGGCGTCGACTCGACCTGGGGCACCGCCTGTACCTTGCCGAACATCTCGGACGTGGAAGCCTGGTAGAAGCGCGCTGTTGGATGCACGATGCGGATCGCTTCCAGCAGGTTGACGGCACCGATGCCGGTGATCGACGCCGTGGCGAGGGGCTGGTCGAACGAAACGCCGACAAAGCTCTGCGCGGCAAGGTTGTACACCTCGTCCGGACGGGTCGATTCGATCAGGCGGATGCTCGAGGAGAGATCGGTAAGGTCGTATTCGACGAGAGACAGGTTGGGATGCTGCTCGATGCCGAGTTCGGCGATGCGCCAGAAATTTACCGAGCTGGACCGACGGAACGTGCCGGTCACACGATAACCCTTTTCCAGGAGCAGTTGCGCCAGATAGGCACCGTCCTGACCAGTGATCCCGGTAATCAGCGCATTTTTTGTTGTCTGCATGTTCTGGAGATCCAGTGACGTAGTCTTTGGTATTCCGGACAACCGCCGGGATGACCGAGGCGGACTGGCATACGGAAACGGAAACCATTTAACAAATCAAATATATTTCCGATAACTTTGTATTATTTGAACGTTTTACTCTTCTTATTGCGAACAAGAAAACGTGCAATAAATGCAACAAATACTCGTCTATTATCCACCGAAACCCGGTAAACATGTCGCGTGATTACGCATTGTTACGTGTCCATCAAACTCCATTACATCTTCGCGAATTGTCAGGAACTTCTACATTTTGACGACAAAAGGGCCGCGAACTGCCCATTCATGCACACTAACTGAAAAAAAAAGGGCCGCAAGCGGCCCTTTCATCGACTTCTGGTAACGGTGGCGAATCTACAACAAATGGCTCCTGTCAGCGCTCCGAAACAGCATCCACGACACACAATGCCGTCATGTTGACGATGCGGCGCACGGTCGCCGACGGGGTCAGGATGTGCACCGGACGCGCGCAACCCAGCAGTACCGGGCCGACCGCGATGCCGTTGCCGGCCGCCGTCTTGACGACGTTATAGGCGATGTTCGCGGCTTCGATGTTCGGCATCACGAGCAGGTTGGCGTCGCCCTTCAGCGTCGATTGCGGCATGATCTTGGCGCGCAGCTTCGAGTCCAGGGCGGTATCGCCGTGCATCTCGCCATCGACTTCCAGGCCGGGGGCCTTCTGCTGGATCAGTTCCAGCGCGGCGCGCATCTTCTTCGCCGACGCGCTGTTCGACGTGCCGAAGTTCGAATGCGACAGCAGCGCCACGCGCGGCGTGATGCCCAGGCGCTCCAGTTCCTCGGCCGCCATCAGCGTGATTTCCGTCAACTCTTCCGCGGTCGGGTTCTCGTTGACGTGCGTGTCGACCATGGCGATCTGGCGGTCCTGCGTGATGATGAAGTTCAGCGCCGCGTAGACGTTGCTGCCGGCTCGCTTGCCCAGCACCTGGTCGATGTATTGCAGGTGCACGTCGGTCGTGCCGTAGGTGCCGCAGATCATGCCGTCGGCGTCGCCCTTGTGGATCATCATCGCGCCGATCAGCGTGTGGCGGCGGCGCATCGCCAGCTTGGCGAGGTCTTCCGTGACGCCCTTGCGCATGACCATCTGGTGGTAAGCCTGCCAGTAGTCGCGGTAGCGCTCGTCGAAGTCGGGGTTGATGACGTCGAAATGCTTGCCCTGCTTCAGGCGCAGGCCGAATTTCTCGATGCGTTTTTCCAGCACGGCCGGACGGCCGACGAGGATCGGACGGGCCAGGTTCTCGTCGACGACGACCTGCACGGCGCGCAGCACGCGCTCTTCCTCGCCCTCGGCGTAGACGATGCGCTTGCGCTCGGCCGGCGCGCTCTTGGCGATCTGGAACAGCGGCTTCATGAAGCTGCCGCTGCGGTAGACGAATTGCTGCAAGCTCTCGGCGTACGCGGCCAGGTCGGCGATCGGGCGGGTGGCAACGCC
>Ga0207667_10005946_pt1 | contig 14857 bp, 14 predicted proteins | sample KBSCornC52_FD_184301 | JGI IMG/M metagenome (GOLD analysis project Ga0207667, IMG submission 184301) | Corn rhizosphere microbial communities from Kellogg Biological Station, Michigan, USA - KBS Corn C5-2 (SPAdes) (version 2) | ecosystem: Host-associated > Plants > Roots > Rhizosphere > Soil ... | reverse complement strand
CTCGTCGACGGCAATGGCTGCGCGACCGATCTACTCTGGCTGCGCAGCTATGAGGCGCATGACGATGCGTCGGAGACGTTCGCTCGGGTGCGCTGAGCGGCGCAGAATTGAATGGGAGCGGCGCCAGCCGTCGCTCCCTTTTTTTCTTGCGGTTGGAAGGGGGCGGACGAAACGAACGGGAAGAGCAGGGGAAGGCAGGGGAAGGCAAGATGAAAGCTGTGCCTCCGAAGCGGCACAGAGTTGGCGTCTGCACGTCATTTTCTTTGGAGGCATGAGGTCCAGACAATGCCTTAACTGCCTCCATCAGGGAGACTCCCGGGCAATTATCCGAGGACTTCCGCCGCGCGCGCCAGGGGCACATCTGGAGGCCCTTGAAGCCGGAGCGGCAGCCCACTGACAAGCGGGGACAGCAGCTGACAACAACTGTCAGCAACGACGGAAAGAGTGCGCCAAATCGCGCAATTCCGTTAACCCGCACGTGGGAAGCTGACCGTGTCGTCCTATTTGTCGAACGAGGCTAACCATGTGGATTGCCATCAGCGGCGGGCTCAGCACTCTTAGCCTGGTGATTGTCGCGGCGTTCAACCGCGCTCAAAGACTCGTGCACAACCTGGCCAACGCCCGCCATCAGATCGAAGTCCAGCTGATGAGGCGTCACGAACTTATCCCCAATCTCGTCAGTCTCGTCCAAGGCGCGATGGAGCAGGAGCGGGCGGTTATCGATGAGATCGTGCAGGCCCGCGTTCAGGCGGTAAGCGCACTCAGCGCGGGCGCGGGCTCCCCTGAGTCCGACCGCGCGGAAGATAAGCTCACCTCTGCTCTTCGAGCCCTGATGCCCATGATCGAGGCCTATCCCCATCTGTCGTCCCTTGAGAATATCGCATCTCTCCAGGAAGAGATCGCCTCGACCGAGAATCGCATCGCCTTTGCAAGGCAGCATTATAACGACACGGCCGCTGCTCTGAATCTCGCCAAGGACCAGTTCCCGGCGAGCTTCTTCCTAAGGAACGCTGAACGTGCCGAATATTGGCAGGTACCGGAAGGTGCCGACATCGTTCCGAGCGCAAGATTAGCTGTCGGCGCGCGGGTCGCGTGAGTTTGTAGTCGACCCAACGTCAGCCGGGCTCGGTGATTCGATGATGCATCGCGCGGCAATCGGACGACCTCCGCGCGCGCTTCGTCGCGAACATTTCCTGGATGCGCAAAGGAGGCATCGCCGCGCAAGCTGGTGGGCCGTGATTGCCGGCGTCCCTTCGCTGCTCGTAGCTGCGTTACCGCTGTCGATCATTGTTGCGCCTCTTCTGCTCGTTCCGGTCATCATTGCGGGGCTGGCGCTGCGTGCGGCCCACCTCCTCCCCGAAGCAGCCGCCCAGTGGCTCTTTGAACCGGCTCACCTGCTCACTGATGCCTTTTTTCTAGTCGCGCGCGGTGAGCATCACGGCGAGCTCATCGCCTGGCCGTTGCTCCTGATGGTTCCGGGCTGCATCGTCCTGCTTGTCGGCTGGGCGGTGCTCCTCCTTGGCTACCGAAAAGCTTGGAGCAACGCGTTTCTGAACGAGCTCGGCGGCCGTCCTGCCGATCCGGCGCAACGCGAGCACCGGATGCTCCTCAACCTTGTTGAAGAGCTCGCAGTCTCCGCGGCGATCCCGCCGCCCCGGGTGATGATCAAGGAAGATTCGAGCTGCAACGCCGTTGCAGTTGGCAGCGGCCATGAGGATTTCGCCATCGTTGTCACATCAGGCTTGATCGAAAGGCTGAGCCGCGACGAAATACAGGCAATTGTCGCCCAGCTTGTAGCTTCAGCGGGTAACGGCGATCTCAGGATTGCGTCCACTCTCTTCATGATGTTTTCCGCATGGGGACTTGCGGGATTGCTCATTGATTGGCCAATGAGCCCGGACGCTCGCTCCGGCCTGGCCGAGTTTGGTCATAGTATATGGAACAGGCTGCGTGGCCGCGCGGACGAAGATCTGGACAAAGCCGCCATCCGCGCCTTGCTCGTCGGTACGGAAATTGAGGCAATAACGGCTCAGATACCCTTGGAGCCCCGCTACGGCATGCTGCGAGAAATCTTCCTAGAGACGCCCGTTCAAGCGTTCGTCGGCTGGACCGGTCTCACATACAGAGTGGCCATCGCACTAATGACTTCACAACTTGTCGGACCAAGGTTTGCGCGGCACTGGCGCAGCCGCAGGCTGCTTGCCGATGCGGCCGCCGCGCAGCTCACGAGGCAGCCGCAGTGCCTTGCAGCGGCTCTTGGGAAGATGCGCGCTGCGAACATGGTCGTGCCCGACGGCCACAAAGTGTTCTTTCTATTCGCCGATTGGAGCCTGCGAGAAAAAATCGATGCCGCGCACACCGATATCGCCAATCAAATGCCGGGCCTGCTCGACGGGGCTGATGAGCGGCAGACAAGGCTGCAGCGTCTCGGCTCGAATCATGAATTCGAGCGGCAAGTGCGCGACTGGGCCTGGTTTCGCAACCAACTCCGCTGGAAGATGAAAAGCATTGCAGCCGTTGCATTTCTTCTTCCCTTTCTAGGGTTCATGACGGCACTCGGGCTGGCGATGACTGGCGGTCTCGTGCTGCTGGTTTGGGTGGCTGCACAGCGCCTTTTTGGCATCGGGTGAAGAGGTGGCCGGCGCCATTCCGTGATCTGCGAGAGCCGAAGCGCAGGAAATTTCGTAGGCTCCCCATGTCATCGAGCCGGATCATCGTCGCACTTTCAAGCCGAGACACATGGTCTGGCAGCCATGGCGTTCGCAAGAGAGGTACGACTGGGGGCTACGAGATTGGAACGGACTGCTTTCTAACGGCCTTGGCAGCAAGGCACGACAGATGGCGGACGATGATTTCGAGCTTTGGCTTGGGCGTATCGCAAAAGATCGGCCATTCCGACATCAGGTCCGCAAGGCGCTCAACCTGGCGGGCGGTGCAAAGCGCAGCTCGGGCAAACGCGTCCGCAGGTTCGACGGGAGCCGCATCGGCCGCGGCTCGGGAACTGGAAGAATTCTCGGTGGATCGAACCATTCGGGACCGCGAAGCCGGCGGGTTGTCGTCAAGGCGAGAATCATGCGTTTGGCGGGTAACGGCAGCAAGGCCGCGGTCGCCCATCTTCGCTACCTTCAACGAGACGGCACCACGCGTGAAGGCGAGCGCGGGACGCTTTACTCCGCCGAACTCGATAATGCCGACGGCAAGGCGTTTCTCGAACGAGGCACGGGCGACCGACACCAATTCCGGTTCATCGTCGCGGCCGAGGATGGCGCCGAATACCAAGACATGAAGCCGATGATCCGACGGCTGATGACGCAGGCGGAAAAGGATCTCGGAACGAAGCTCGACTGGGTCGCTGTCGACCACTTCAACACCGGCCATCCGCACAGCCACATTCTGGTTCGCGGGAGAGACGACCAGGGAAAGGACCTGATCATCGCGCGCGAGTACATCACCAAAGGCTTGCGGCAGCGCGCGGTCGATTTGGTCAATCTGGACCTGGGACCGCGTACCGATCGCGAGATCATGCGCAGCAATCTTCGGGAGATCAGCCAGGAGCGCTTCACCGGCATTGACCGCCGGCTGCTACGGGCCGTCGACGCGGAAGGCTTGGTATCCCCGAGCCATCGCGATGGTGTCGAGCGAAGCCTTCGCACCGGGCGGCTCGCAACGCTTGCACGAATGGGCCTTGCGGATGAGGAGCAGCGGGGCCGCTGGCGCCTCGCCGAAAACCTCGAGCCGACGCTTCGCGAAATGGGACGGCGAGGCGACATCATCGCAACACTCGATCGCGAGGTGCGGTTGCGGTCGCTCGCCGTCTCTCCGATGGACTATGCCGTGTATGATCCGGCTGAGGGGCAAGCGAAGCCCGTCGTCGGACAGGTTGTGAGCCGCGGCCTCACGGATGAGGAGAGCGACCGCGAATATCTGATCGTCGACGCAATCGACGGCCGGACCCATTATGTCGAAATCGGCGAAGGTGGCGGCACCGACCTGTCGATCCGCGACGGCGCCATCGTACGCATCAGCCCCACATCGGTTGAGGCGCGGGAGGTCGACCGCACTGTGGCGGAGATCGCGGCCCGCAACGGCGGCCGCTACAGCGACGACATCCATCATCAACACGACCCGACCGCCAGCGAACGGTTCGTGCAGGCCCATGTGCGTCGTCTTGAGGCTTTGCGCCGCGGCAAGGCCGGAGTTGAACGCAAGGCGGACGGCAGCTGGAAAATCGCTCCCGATCATGTCGAGCGAGCCCAGCAGTACGAGCGCGCACGCGCGGCGCGCGAACCCGTTCGCATGGACATCCTCTCCGTTCTCCGACTGGACCAGATGCCGAACCACAACGGCATCACGTGGCTCGATGAAGATCCGACCGTGCCGCAGCCCGGACGTGCCGGCGGAGGCTTCGGCGTGAAGGTCGCTGATGCGCTTCGCCAGCGGCAGCAGTGGCTCGTTGAGCAGGGGTTAGCCGACCAGCCGGACGTGCTCGAAAAGCTGCGGGCGCGCGAGCTGCAGCGAGTTGCGCGCCAGCTCTCGCGCGAGCTCGGGCTCAGATACACAGAAGCCGTGCCGGGCGATCCGATCGAGGGCGTCTACCGCCGCCGTGTCCATGTCGGATCGGCGCGCATGGCGCTGATCGAGAACTCACGGGAATTCACGCTCGTGCCTTGGCGGCCTGTGCTGGAGCGCCGGATCGGGCGAGAGGTGTCCGGCGTGATGCGCGGCCGCGACGTGTCATGGACATTCGGTCGCGAGCGCTCGGGCCCAGAGATCGGCTGAGCCGGGAGTCATCGAAGACGTATCTTCTTGCACTCAAGAGCGCCTGCCGATCGCGATTGGTTTGCTTCAGGGTCTCGGGCGATGAAAACCTTCAAGACGCGGCACCAATTCTACCTACCTGACGACCTTTCGGAGAAGCTCGAATCGCTCGCAGCCGAGCCGGGCTCATCGAAGACTGCGATACTTACCGATGCCTTCCGCGCTTGGCTGGAGCGCCGCGGCGCCACTGAGCTCGATGAGAGATTTGGCGTTCGGCTTGATCGGCTGAGCAGGGCAGACCAGCGGCTTGAGCATAAGCTCGACTTCGTCGCCGAGGCCTTGGGCGCCTTCGTCCAGCATCACCTAACGGTGACTGCGCATCAACCGCCCTTCGAGGCAGAAACCGGTCAGGTCGGACTTCAGCGCTACCGCAAATTCATCGACTTCGTCGGACAAAGGCTCGCCCGACCGGATCAGTCTTCGGTGGCTGCGGCGATTGCCGGGAAGGAAGCTACGAATGATTGAGCTTCGAGGGATTGAAGACGCACCTCAGCCGATGCCAATCACAGTACGTCTTCGTGAAGCAAGCCGGCTCACTGGAATCGGCCGATCTAAGTTCTACGAGCTGATCGTCGCCGGCGAGATCGAGATCATAAAGGTCGGGACGATTACGCTCGTGCCAGTGGCTTCGCTAGCCAGCTTTCTTCAGCGCAACGCGAGATAACTCGCAGCAAGGACCTTCTCGCTAAGTGGGCTCGAAACCGCCGTTACGAAAGCAGATGCGATGTACTAAAATCGTTGGTCAGCGCGATCTTGGCTGCGCCTTGTCTGCAGCTCGCGATCCGCTCTAAGTTGAGACCCTCATTTGATTTCGGGGAGAGCTCGGTTCTCGATATCGGTCTGAGGGGGAAGCGTTATGTCCACCGAGCAAGAGGCTTCTGGCGCCACAGTCGTTTCATCAGTTGCGCACAAGATCCTCGACGAATTTCTGAACCACCTCGAACAACAAGAGGGATATGGCGACATCGCCAAGCGTCTCAGGACTGCGATTTTCTCGAACTCCGGATTCAATGAGTCCTCGGTTCGCCAGGCTCTGTTCGAGGCTAAGGCGAAATGATTGCCGTAGAGAAGATCCGGGTCCGTGACTTTCGTGGTATCAAAGACATAACTCTCAACTTCAACGGCAAGAACTTCGCCGTCTGCGGTGCAAATGGCACCGGGAAGAGCGGGGTCGTTGATGCTGTTGAGTTTGCCCTGACAGGCAACATATCGCGGCTTAGCGGGGCAGGCACGGGCAATCTCAGTGTCCTTAAGCATGGCCCTCACGTTGATTGCAGCGACACGCCAGAAAAGGCTCAAGTCGCGCTGACGCTGCGACTGATCGGTCACGAGGGCACGGTCGTTCTGACGCGCACGGTCAAGGACGCAAATAAGCCGAAGCTGGAACCCGACACGGCGGAAGCGCGAGCAGCTATCAATGAACTCGAGTCTCACCCGGAGCTCGTGCTCTCGCGTCGCGAACTCATCCGCTACGTCCTTGCCGAGCCAAGTGCCCGCGCGAAGGCTGTGCAAGCACTTCTCCGCTTGGATGAAGTCGAGAGACTACGCGGCATTTTGCTGAGGATCGCGAACGCTGAACGAAAACAAGTCGAGGTCTGCACCCGCGAGATGGCTCAGGACAGATCTCAGCTAATCGCGTCATTGCAGATCGACGATCTCAAAGCTGAATCAATTTTGCCCGCCGTTAATGAAAAGCGCGAGGCGCTGGGGCTGCCCCCGATTGAAGAACTTATAGCCAAAATTGATTTCAAGGAGGGACTCAGCGAAGCCACCCACAAGCAGGTGTCAGCTGGCGTCTCAAAGGCTCAGGCAGTCATCGATCTCGAAACGTTGACGACTGCCTATGGGGCATTTGACGAGGCAACGAAGGAAGGGATCGCAGCCGCCGTCACCAAAGCCGAAGAGCTTTGCTCTGATGCTGACTCCCTGAACAATGTCTCGCGAGAAAACCTTCTCCAACTCGCCCTTGAGCAGTTCAACGATAAAGAGTGCCCGGTTTGTGACACTCCTTGGGACCCGCAGGATTTCCGGGATCTCGTCATCGGCAAGCTGACGCACCTCACCGAAGTGACTAAGAAGCGCGACAAGCTTCGCGACGACGTTGCGCCACTTGCGACAAAACTGTCGGAGCTCCGCCAGGCATTAAAGGTGATTCGGCAGCTAGCGCTGCGTCTGAAACTGCCGGCGCTGGCGCCGGACCTTCAGGCAGCCGAAACGACGCTTCGCGCTTGGGAAGAGCAGTTAGAGTCTTTGATGCCAATGGACGCGACCCTGAAGGTCCTGCAGTCAGTTTCGGCGTTACCGACTGCGAACTCGTCCATCACTGGCGTGACAGAATCTGTAGCCTCTTTACCGGAACCATCAGTTCAGGATGCGGCACGCGATTACCTCGTAATCGCTCAGGAGAAGTTGGCCGCATACCAGAAGTCTCGACGGTCATTTGCTGACGCACGAGTGCGTTCCAAAGTCGCGGATGACGTGTTCGATGCCTACGCTTCGAGGACCACATCAGCGCTCGAAGCGATCTACAATGAGGTCCAAGACCTCTTCGCCGAACTGTATGCAGAAATAAACAAAGAAGATGAGGGCAACTTCAAGGCGGAGCTCAAGCCGGAGCCGGGCAAGCTCGGGTTAGCCGTCGATTTCTACGGGAGAGGGAAGTTCCCTCCCGGCGCGTATCATAGTGAGGGTCACCAGGACAGCATGGGGCTGTGCCTGTACCTCGCACTCATGAGCCATTTGCTCGGCGAGAAATTTCGGTTTGCAGTGCTTGATGATGTGTTGATGTCGATCGACCAAGGGCATCGCCGCGAGGTCTGCGCGCTACTTAAGGCTAAGTTCCCTCAAACGCAGTTCGTGCTGACGACGCATGATCGCATCTGGCTTAATCACATGAAGACCTACGGTCTGATTCAAGGAAAGGGTTTTGCTTATTTTCGGAAGTGGACCGTCGATACTGGCCCGGCCGAGTGGGATGATCGCGACGTCTGGGACGAGATTAGCGCTGCGCTTGATAAGGATGACGTGAACACCGCCGCGGGTGCGTTGCGTCACTATTTGGAATATTTTGGACACGAAGCCTGTCATCGACTGCGCGCTAGCGTCGAATTCCGAGGCGACGCTCAGTTTATGCTCAACGATCTCCTGCCCAATGCTGCCAAGGCCTTCCAAGATGGGTTAAAGAAGGCGAAGTCGGCAGCCAGCTCATGGGGCAATGGGGACGAGGTGAAATCAATCCAGGCATTGGAAGACAAGTTTGTTGACGCGCGGAAGGCTGCCTTCGGTGACCAATGGCAAGTCAATCCGGCAGTTCATTACAATGAGTGGGCGAATTTCGACGCGAAGGATTTCAAGCCCGTCGCGGATGCATTTCGTGAACTTGTCCATCAAATGACGTGCCCAAAATGCGAACAGATTCTGGGTATCAGCCCAGAGCGCGGGCCGAAAGAGGCCCTTCGGTGCGACTGTGCGGCCGTGAACTTAAACTTAAAAGCCAAATGAGCCTCAATCCGCGAGGCTCCGGTTGACCGCATCATTCGACCGCAATCCTGACGGTTGCCTGATGTCCCAGATCGAGCGCCCGCTCTAGGGCCAAGCTACGGACCTTCCGCAAAAGCTCCTTCGGGCGAAAGGGGGAAAGATCCAGCGGCAGTTCTTCCCCCGTGTTCTTGTTTTTCAAGATCAAATTGAACCGCGCCTCCAAGGCATCCTCAACCGCCAGCCGCCAGAGCCACTCATGCGGCACGGTGTAACGATCAATCGCTAGGCCGCCGAACTTCTGCTCGGTCCACTTGTTGCGAAGCGGGTATCCCTGCTTGAGGTACTGCTTTGCCCAGTTAGTCTCTGAGACGAATGAGGAGATCGCATCTGGCATCCGTTCGATCACTCGGAAACGGGGGACGCGGCCCCGTCTCATTACGTCCCAAAGGGCACCATCGATCCTGTCGGTTGGTCGTTTCACCGCCCTGCCAGCCGTTTTCAAACGATCATCTACACGGATCCCGAACTGCTTCGACTGCCCAACGTAAATGATCATGGTGTTGAACTCGCCGATGGTGTCCGGCGTGGTTGGGTCATGGATTGCGTAGGTGATCCAGCCGCCTTCCTTCGCTACCTCCGTCGCCCGCGCAATTTCGCGATCCATGGCGGTCCTAAATGCAGCGTCGGTGAAGTAGCGGTTGTTGCGTTTCATCGGCGCGATTCAAGCCGCAAGCGCTGCGGGCTTGCTGTTGGGGAGTTGCGGTAGTGGCGACCATAGGATGGGCGGGACAATCGGATACCACAGTGCCCCGGGGGCATAGAACGAGAGTCGAGTCCCGTTTGGTGTCTCTGTGGTGGTCAGCTCAAACCTTAGGGTGGCGAGAAAATGCGCGCCCCACCGCGCGACGACTTCGAGGTTCGCAGGAGTGAAGAACCCTCGGCAATCCTCCACCGCCTTTACTAGGAGAGGGTACTGTCGTTCGACCTTAAGTAGCTCCCGGCAGGCTTGCCGCCGGCGTGGTCCGACTGCCGTGATGAACTCCAGTTCTGCGTCTTCGCTCGACTGTACATGAGGGGCCGTTAGCCCCGCGAGCATCTCTAGATCGGCCGCCGGATTGAACCGCGTTGAAAGGGCCTTGAGGCCGGTCAGGCGCCCGATTTGGATTTCACGCGTCTCCGTGTTCGAGCCGCTCGTTCGTATCCCTCGCGGCCCGCCTCTCGTCTTGATCAGCTCATGGACGACCAGTATCCCGCTTTCGTTCACAGCTCCGGCGATAGCCTTAAAGTACGCCTTCCCATCGCTACGGAAGCTCTTGAGCAAGGTGGATGCCGCCCGGAACGTCGGCGCAGCGGTTTCGAACGTCCGTAGCCAGGACGGAAGCAGCGGGATCAACCGCTCCATGTGCGCTTCCTCCCTTCGTCGCTCCTCGCGCTCGTTCCATTGCCGGTCGGCGGTTGTCCGGGTGTCCTTGCTGGCGCACTCGTTTCCAATGACAGCGACTGCCTTGAGGTTTGGAAGGTAGACGAACCAGCCGGTTCTAAACTTGTTCGGGGAGTGACACATGGGGCAGGGCGCATAGTCACTGTCAGGGCGCTTCAGCGGATCCAGTTCGATCTTACCCAACCTCGTGAACGGCTCGTCCTTGGAGAGAGGTCCGGGGTGGATACCCGGAAATGTCTCAGGTTGTCCGGTTGCAGCGACATGCGCTTCCATCTCACGGAACAGGACAGGCAAGGGCTCCGTCGGATAAGCCTTGAACGTGGTTCTCTCCTCCGCCCCGCCAGAGGCGGAACATAATGGCAACATACGGAGTGTGCAAGATTAGAGATCTCGCCACCCGGACAATCGAATTGCAGCGGGTTCGTACGCGGCGACCGGAACGGCAGTTTGGGTGCCGACGCACTTTAAAGCGGTGCGAAGGTGCGACGCCAGGTCACGCGATCAACCTCGCTGGACAACCGATCTCGTTTCACGATAATCCGTGGCCGTCCGGTGATTTCCAGCCCCCGGCGTGGGGAAGAATGTGGGGAAGCAGCTGGGTTGCGGAATAAACCGTAGGAAGATCAATCTCCTACGGGGAGGGTGATAATCCCTCCGTCGCACCCGATCACCGCGGAAGCAGTCCTCCTGACATTCGCTCCCCCGGCATCACCTGATCGTGTGTTGCCAAATGCGTGCGAACACGCCGCTCTTCGCTTGTGGACCCCCGTCAATGCACCTATCTGCGGCAGTGCTCGGACCGTTGCTGGAGATGAAAATTGGCGCAGCCACCGCACCCACCACATCCGCCTCATCCGGACACCCCCCCGACGCCTCCGGGACCTCCCGACGACTTGCCGCGTCCGCCCAATCCCCCGCGCCCGCCGAAGGACCGTGAAGTCGGCTAAAAGGTGAGGCCATGGTTCGAGCGCGATCCAGCATTGCTGGATCGCGAGCTCGCCGCTTTTGCAGCGGCGGGCATCACCGCGATTGTCGACGAAGCAGCGCGCGCGGCAGGTATGCTCCGGATTGAACTGGAGTTCCCTGCCGGCGATGCAGCCGTGAGACTCGTCGCCGTTTATCCGGATTTCTTTCCGTTTTTCCGGCCGGAGGTTGCGGCGCCGGAGCTTGAACTCAGTCGGCACCAGACGCCGAACGGCGGGAATCTGTGCCTGATTGGCCGTCGAAGCAGCAACTGGTTCGCGGAAGACACGCTTGCAACCGTGCTTGTCGAACAGATGCCGCACCTGCTTGAGTTCGCACAAAGCGGCGATCTCGCCAAGCTTGCCGATGTCGAGGAGCATCAGGGCGAGCCCGCTTCCGTCTATTACAACTGGGAAGCGGTGCCAGACAGTTGTGTGCTCGTCGACAGCGGCTGGAATCTTAAGGGTACGGCGTCTGGCACGTTCAGGATTCGTTGCGAACGGCTGGTCGAACCATCATCACTGCGTTCGTACGTCCGTGGCTTTGTGGATCGTGTCACTGACGCCGCGGGGCTTGAGCTTGCCTCGTGGACGGGCCCACAACCCGAGGAGGCTAGCGTGTCGCTGACCGGAAGCTGGAGCAGGCTTCCGCAGGCGATCCCAGGCAGCATTCATGACGTCCGTGCCTGCCTCGGCGAGGAGGAATGGGCGCGCCTCTCGGCGCCGGAGCCTGGGAACTACAAGCGTCATGTCACCGTGGCTGCGCTCGTCTTCCCTGACGAGATCGGTCACCAGCTTTATGCCGACGGATGGGGGTTCATCCAATTTGACCACCCGCGGGCGCATAGAGGACAGCCTCGCGGGGTGCACGGGTATTTCCTGCGCTCAGCTCGCGCAGGCGCCAGTGACCTCGCAGCTCGTTCTGCGGCGGCGGCGACATTCACTAACGCGGTTGTTGTAGTGGTCGGCCTCGGAGCGATCGGAGCGCCGGTCGCGGTTGAGCTCGCCCGGTGCGGCGCCAAGGAATTGCGTCTGGTGGATGGTGATACGATGGAACCCTCGACCGCTCGACGATGGCCAATCGGTTGGCCCGCCTTCGCCCGTGCCAAGGGCCGCGTTTTGGCCGAGCGGATCCACTCTGATTACCCTTGGACGGAGGTCGTCACTTGTGGCGAAATGATCGGCAGGGCCGCTGAGCCGGGCGTGCGTCGCCAGGGCGAGATGATCGAGGAGCTGATCAACGGCGCTGATCTCGTGATCGACGCGACTGCCGAGATGGGGGTCAGCCATTTCCTGTCGTCCTTGTGCGAGCTGCGCGGTATGCCACTAGTGATTGCGAACGCCACGCCCGGCGGCTGGGGCGGCATGGTTGTGCGGTTCGCGCCGGGGTCACCCTGCTGGATGTGCTTCAGGACGGCGCTGTATGGTCCCGAGCCGCAGCTGCCGTTGCCGCCTGCGGACGATAGTAATGCCGGTGAAGTCCAGCCGGCCGGATGCGCCGAGCCGACGTTCAGCGGCGCCTCATTCGATTTGCAGGAGGTGTCCCTAGAGGCGGTTAGGGCATCCGCGTCGATGTTAGGTTTGCAGGGCGGCTATCCTATTGGCGCGTGGCAATATGCATGCCTCAGCCTACGTGACGACGGCGAGAGGAGGCCGCCCGTTTGGACCGTCCATCCGATCCCTAGACGGCCGGAATGCTCATGCGCAGTTCCCTAATCTGGTTGTCGTCGACGGCACTCGAGCGGATTGCGGCCGACGCTCAGCGCTTCGATCCGCTTGAAACCGGCGGTATCCTCATAGGTTACCGCGTATCGGAAGCCGAGGCGGTGATCACTAGGATCACTTCCGCAGGTCCTCTTGCGGTCCACCAGCGGCGTCGCTTTCTTCCGGACTCTGCCCATGATGAGCGTGAAATCGCGCGTATCTACGGCGAGACGAGCGGCCGTGAGACTTACCTCGGTGACTGGCACACGCACCCCGGCCAACGGCTGGCCGTAATGAGCGGCCGCGACCATGCCACGCTCAAGACGATCGCCGGCGCGCGCGACGCTCGCGCGCCCCACGCACTAACGCTCATTGCCGCCGGCGAGAGCAGTTGCTGGTCGCCCTCTGTATGGAGCGGCAATCTGGTGCCGTGTCTTCGCTTCTGGACGCAGCTGGTGGTCAGCAGATGCAAGCTGCAGGTCTTCGACGGCAGAGCTGCTCCCGAGCGCGAGCTTCTGGTTGACTCCTGAGCGTGTCTGAATTGCTATCCCCACGTCCAGTGAGTACCCACGTGGTGTCACTACAGCCGACCGATTTTGAGGGGCTAAATGTCGGGCCAGAAGCCTGGCTGCCGCAGAAAACCTAGCAGGCTCAAATGCTTACGGTGAACGCTGGGCTACCTCCCGCGCTGCCAAGTTGCTGACCGTGCAGGGGCAAGCACGCTTCACTCCGCGCCGGCAAGCTCCAGCCAATGCCCGGCGAGACAATAACGAACAACCGACGCCTTTTCGGCGAAGGCATCATCTATGCCGTCGTGATCAAACGACGGTCCGTCGTACGCTCGGTAGCGCCCTAGGATTTCATCCGGACGGACCGAATTGATGCGCCGGGAATATGCAATCCGCCCGTTAGGTCCAATGGCCTGCAGATAGTTCTGATCCGCCTCTTCAGCGAGTTCCGCGAGCGGGCGCGACGAATTACGTTTGAACAGCAGGATGGCGGATCGTCCTTCACGTGAGCATAGGACAGCCCAGGCGGGATGACCCCGCTCGATGAACTCACCGGTGATCACATTGTGCGGCGCTCGCTGCTCAAAACTCTGCGGGATCGTGCATCTCCGCCGCGTTAAATACGCAGAAATGGATCGAGGCAGCTGGCGAAAGGCGGAGGGTGCGAGACGTTTGACTGCGGGTAGGAGTGGCTCCGATTTTGTGGGCACTCCCTGGATTGCGGCGGCTGCTAGGTAAAAAACGGACAACAAGACTTTCATCGCGCGTCCCATCTTACACAGTTATCAGCCCGGACCGTGACGTAGCAGCTCGCGAACGCCTGAACTCGGTGACCACACCGGGCCGGCGGGTCATTCGCCGAATGATGCACGAAGATCACGCAGCTGTTGACTCCTCTTGGTCGTCACTTGCCAATAGCAGTCGCTTTCAGTCATGGGCTGCAAGGTGCCGCCGCGATTGGCGTATCCCTCGAGCCCACATTCGGCCGCGCGAAACTTGAGCCACGCTCGTTGGGAAGTGAGCAAGGCGCTGAAGTAGCTACCCCTCCCAGTGTGGGAGGCTTCCGGATCTCCATCCAAGCGTTTCATGGCCAGCGAAGCCCGATCCCATTCACGCGCCATTATCGCGTCCGCTGCCTGCGCTCGCAACGCGGAGCAACGGTTCATTTCGGCTTGGCTGGGCAGGCTCTGGCTCTCGCAATGAGACCGCGGACTCGTAGCGGCCGACGACGCCGCTAGGATTAGCAAAACGATCATGGCCTCCCCTCGTGTGTAGAACAGCAAGCCCGATGGCGACCCGGGTGTCAGGAGATGCTATTACAGCGCATGCGAATGTGGGACTGAAATGTGGGACGGACTCCTTGTCCGGCTCACAGAACCTCAGAAAATAGCGAAATTTCTTGCTTGAATGGTGGAGCCGAGGTCCATCGAACTTCCGCCTCTCAGTGGCTGCCTTCGAGCCATATGTAGACATTAGCGACCTGCGCCGCGATCCGCTCACCGGATCTCAAACCATGTCATTCCGACCCACTTGCGCGCAGAAAAAAGGTGTGGGGCGGAAAGTGGTAGTTAATTCAGCGCTGGCGCTGGCGCTGGCGCTGGCGCTGGCGCTGGAATCTGCCTGTTTTGAAGCGCTTAGTGCTTGACGATGGTGACCCCTATGGGACTCCAACATGCATCGCTTGACGGTACTTGGTGCTAATCGTCCGTTAGTTCTGATGCTTTATGGCGCCCGTGGAGGTCGTTCCATGCGCTTAGCTCTTCCTGCCGCGGTCGCGATTGCCGTTGCCACGTCTCCGGCGATGGCGGGCGATCCCATCGCAGCCGTGCACCCGGGAGCAAGCGCCACCAAGGCTCGCGACATTCAGGGCTTCACCTTGGGGATGCCGATTCGTGAGGCGATGAAGCGATTCACGCCCACTTACGCCCAGGGCGATCAAATCC
>Ga0207667_10005945_pt1 | contig 14859 bp, 14 predicted proteins | sample KBSCornC52_FD_184301 | JGI IMG/M metagenome (GOLD analysis project Ga0207667, IMG submission 184301) | Corn rhizosphere microbial communities from Kellogg Biological Station, Michigan, USA - KBS Corn C5-2 (SPAdes) (version 2) | ecosystem: Host-associated > Plants > Roots > Rhizosphere > Soil ... | reverse complement strand
TCGCTGGCTGCAGTAGCAATTCGAGCAACACGTCGTCGTCGGGGAGTTCGTCGAAACCCGGGACCGCAAGCGCTGCAACACCGAACGGATCGAGCGCCGCGCCCGCACCGGGCAGCGCCGCACCCGCCACGTCAGCGACCGGCACTCTGACCGTCTGGCTGCAACAAGATGCACAGAACGGCTGGCCCGGCGTCGTCGCGTCGACTACGGCCGCATTCAACAAGCAGTACCCGAACGTGAAGGTCGACGTGCAGTACCAGAACTGGACCGACCACCTCACCAAGTTCGACACCCAGCTCGCTGCGGGCAGCGCGCCTGATGTGATCGAAATGGGCAATACTGAAATGGCGAAGTACATGATCGACGGCGCCTTCGCCGACCTCACCGCCGACAAGGGAACCTTCGAGGACTCGGCGAACTGGCTCACCGGACTCGCCAATTCCGCCGTCCTCGACGGAAAGGTCTTTGGAGTTCCCTACTACGCAGGCTCCCGTGCGGTCATCTACCGCTCCGACCTGTGGCAAGCCGCAGGAGCGAGCACGACGCCGGCGACGATCGACGACGTCATCAAAGGCTGCACCGCCGTGCAGGCCAAGTCGACCGACCCGAACTTCTCCGCGTTCTACATCCCGGGCAAGTACTGGTACATGGCGATGAACTTCGTCTATGGCGCAGGCGGCGACATCGCGAAGAGTGACACGAGCGGCAAGTGGACTGCAGATCTGAACTCGCCAGAATCACAGAACGGGCTAGCGAAGTTCGCCGAGATCGTGAAGGCGTGCTCGAAAGCGCCGATCAACACCGACGAGTCACACCCGAACGAATACCTCACGGTCGTGAAGAAGCAAGCTGCTGCGATTCTCGACGCAGGATGGGTACCGGGAACGATCACCGGGCCGCAGAACGACCAAGGCACCGGCGGAGATCCCACGCTCGCCGGCAAGATCGCCACGATGACGCTGCCCGGATTCACTGCAGGGACGTCGATGTCGGCATTCCTCGGCGGCTCCGACCTCGCGATTCCGGTCTCGTCGAAGCACAAGGACTGGTCTGAGGCGTGGCTGCGCACCTTCATCGGCTCCGACTCCGAGAAGGCACTGATCAAGGCCGGCAACCTGCCGAACACGACGACGCTGCTCGACCAGGCCGGCAGCGATCCGAAGTTAAAGCCGTTCGCCGACTCGGCCAAGAACAGCTGGTTCACCCCTGCGGCGAAGAACTGGGTGAGCGTCGAGAAGCAGAACGTGATCCCGGACATGCTCGTCGCGATTCTGAGCGGCAAGTCGTCGATCGATGCGGCAACGAAGGCTGCCGATTCGACGATCGAGGGTGTGCTCAACAACGCTGGCTGATCCAGCCCTCGCGTCTCCCGTACGGCGATTCATCCGCACCGACAACCAGCAGAGGAGAACCTTATGAGCACCGCCGGGACGCAAGGTCAGCTACTCGCGCCCCGGCGGAGCCCTGAGGTGCGAAGGCGAGCGAGTAGGGCACGTTCGGCGCGATCGCGCAGCGTGCCCTACCTGCTCGCGGCGCCGGCGATTATTGTGATCGCCGCAGTGCTCGGTTATCCCTTGTACCGACTAGTTGCGTTGTCGTTTCAGCACTATTCGCTCGCCGAGATCATCAGCCACAAGACGACATGGCTCGGCATTCGCAACTACCAGACGATCTTCACCGACTCGCAATTCTGGACCATTCTGCAGCGCACAGCTGAGTTCACCGCCTTCAACGTCGGGGCGACGATCGTGCTCGGCACCGCGATCGCGATGCTGCTGCGCAACGTGAGTGGCTGGGTTCGGCTGATGGTGAATATCGCAATGGTGTTCGTCTGGGCAACGCCCGTCGTCGTGGCCGTCACCATCTGGCAATGGCTTATCGACCAGCAATCGGGCGTGCTCAACTATGTGCTCACCCACGTCGTCCGTGCCGGGAATTTCGAGCGTCATGACTGGTTCGCGAGTCCGTTGTCGGGGTTCGCCATCATCAGCGCGCTGGTGATCTGGGGCGCGTTGCCGTTCGTCGTCATCACGTTGTACGCGGGCGTCAGCCAGGTGCCGCGCGAGCTCGAAGAAGCCGCGAGAGTCGACGGTGCGACGAGCTGCGGTGTCTTTCGCCACGTGATCTACCCGATCATCAAACCACTCGTGCTCATCGTGACGAGCCTTTCGGTGATCTGGGATTTCGGCGTTTTCAACCAGGTCTACATCATGCTCAACGCGCGGCCGACGTCCAGCTATTACCTGATGAGCATCTACTCCTATCAGGAGTCGTTCGGCGTCGGCCAGTACGGCCGTGGAGCCGCGATCGCGATGGTGATCGTAGTGTTTTTGATCGTGGCCGCGTTCTTCTACATCAGGCAGCTGCTGCGGATCGGTGAGATCAAGTGAATACGTCAAGGACCAGGCACGTCTTGGCGAATATCGGCGGGTTAGCCGTTTTCATCGTCATGATCTTCCCCGTGTACTGGATGGTCGCGACGGCGTTCAAGTCGGGCAGCGCGATCGCGAGCGTAAGGCCCACGTGGTTTCCTACGCATGCGACACTCGCAAACTTCAAGGACGCGATGACGCGACCGTTTTTCTGGAGTTCGGTGCGCAACAGTGTTGTGGTCGTGGTGGCGACGGTCTCGGTCTCGACGGTCGTGGCATTCTTGGCGGCTGTCGCGATTGCACGATTCAAGTTCTACGGTCGCAAGGCAATCATGGTGTTAATCGTGCTCGTGCAGATGATTCCGCTGGTCGCACTCATCATCCCGATGTATGTGCTGCTAGCCCGGCTGCATCTCACCGACAACCTGTTAGGCTTGATCCTCACATATTTCGCGTTCGTCTTGCCGTACACCGTGTGGATGCTGCGTGGCTTCGTGCTCGGCATCCCGCCGGAACTTGAAGAGGCCGCGATGGTCGATGGATGTTCGCGGCTCGGCGCATTCTTCCGAATCCTGGTCCCGCTCGTAGCGCCCGGCTTCGTCGCGACGTCGATTTACGCTGCGATCCAGGCCTGGAACGAATACATCCTCGCGTACGTGCTTCTCAAGCAGAACCACGAGACGATCACGGTGTGGCTCGCGTCGCTGACCACTTTGCGTGGCACGGCCTGGGGCACGCTGATGGCCGGTTCGACGTTGATTGCCCTGCCTATCGTGGCATTCTTTCTCGCGATCCAGCATCGGGTTGCCGACGGTCTCACTGCCGGCGCTGTGAAGGGCTGAGTCAGCCGAGGACCGCTCTCAGCCGCAGCCTGTCACACCACACAACAGCGTGAACACCGGACCGTCGAAGATCGTCTTTCCGTCGCCGGCCACCCATGCTTGACCAAGCGCGTAATGGGTACCGGCCGCGTCGATGCCCCCGGCGAGAGGTGAGAAGACGACGTCGGCGTCAGCGATATGCCGCGACTGCGCGTAGGCGCCGGTGAGATCGGCAACCACACCATCAGGAAACGTGCCGCGAGTCGGCCAATCGAGCACGTTCGCCGGCCGGCTCATCGCAGCAGAATCAGGCGCAGGTCCCTCGAACACAACGGTTCCGTTCGCACCAATGACCTGCAGCTTGTCGATCGACTGGTTGCCTTCGAGGCCTTTTACGGCAACCCCGCGTTCGATCATCGTCATGTCGGTGAAGTTCACCCCGTCCGGCGCGTATCGAATTGCCGCCGTCGACGGTGCGGCGATGGCAAGCAGTCGTGGCACCTCGTCTCCAGGCACGACTGCCGTTAGTACGGTCGTTGCTGCGGTGACCGGTTGATCGACGACGAACCGGGTGGCGTTGTCGGATGGCATGGCAACTGCCCAGCGCGCGCCGTCTCCGACTTTCGCGACGAACACGAGTTCGGGTTGTTGCGACGGCTCATAGATTTCGCCCCACAGCGGCTTGATCGCACCGCTCTCGGGATACCGTGCCGACCAGTCCTGTTGGAAGCGCTCGAGGATCGCGCTCGCGATAACGTTCAGATCGCCACGATATGGCCACGGGGTGGCGGGATCGAGAACGGCCGGGCTATTCGCCGGCTTGTTCGTCGGCGTCGAGGACGAACTCTCAGTGGGGCCCGGTTCGCTCGGCGACGGTCCACCGACCTGGACGCGATTGGCGTGGTATGGCGCGTTGACAAGCGTCGGGACGACGATGGCGACGGCCGCAATTGCCGCGACTGCTCCGGCGACCGAAACTCCGACGCGGCGCCGCTTGATGCGCCGCGCACGCGCTTCGACACCCGCGAAAACATCGACAGGGGCGCCGATTTGGTCGGCACGGGCATGCAACGCTTCGCGCAACTGTTCGTCGGTAACGTTCATCGGTCTGCTCCAAAATGCGCGGTGGTGCGAGAATCTCCGAGGCCGTCGGGTTCATGGCGCTCGGGTTCGTCGCCTAGGTGTGCGTTGTCGCGCAGCTTGGCAAGCGCGCGTGCCGTCGTGGATTTGATGGTTCCGACCGAAACGCCAAGCACTGCGGCAGTTTCAGCCTCGGAAAGATCTTCGTAATAGCGCAGCACGACAGTGGCACGTTGCTTGGTGGGCAAGCCAGCGAGTGCCGTCCAGAGCGCATCCTGCAGCACCCTGTGCGCGATCGGATCGTCGGCGGTCGGCGTTTCGGGAATGTCGTCCGTAATGATCTCCACAACGTGACGCTTGCGCCGCCACCACGACGTGCGCGTATTGACCATGATCTTGCGCACGTACGCATCAACCGCGCCGAGATCGTGAATCGACTCCCACGACAGGTACGTCTTGGCGAGAGCCGCCTGCAAGAGATCTTCCGCGTCGGCGCGACTGCCGGTGAGCAGGTAAGCCGTGCGTAGCAACGCCGGTGAGCGCGCCGCCACGTAGCCACGGAAGGCATCGCGAGCCTGCTCGTTCACGTCGTCGATCCCTCCGGCCGTCGTGCTGGTATAGGGATAGACGCTCCTTTACCGGCAAAAGTTGCTGCACGGCTGCGCCGACGTGCTGGCCATGCACGTGGGCGCAGTCCCGCGACACCACAATGCGCCCAACTGCACGACCCGGCCGATGCGATCGCGTAGCGTCAAGGCCATGTTCGCCGACGACGTTGCACTGCTGCGCAAGTCGCGCGCTGATGCGGCGCTCGCAAGCCTTCCAACGATCGCGTACGCCGTCGGTGCGATCGACGGCTTGCGAGTCGCTGCGTATGCGGGTATCGGATGCGCACTTGTACTCTGCGCACTGGCCGCCCGTAAACGTCCGTTGCCTTCGGTAGCAGGACTGCTCGGCGTGATCTTCGCGGTTGTCATCGCGGTCGTAACTCGTCGTCCTACCGCTTTCTTCTTGCCTGGCATCGCATTGAACGCGGCATTGGCCGGGGCGGGAGCCTTGTCGTTGGCTTTGCATCGTCCGGCGCTTGGGTACACGCTGGCGGCGGTCTGGCCACGGTTCGCAAGTTGGCGAACCGATCAGACACTTCGACGCATCGCCGCCGCCCTCACAACGGTCTGGAGCGCAGTGTTCTTGCTGCGGTTCGTCGTGATGGGCGGGTGCTATCTCGCCGGTGCCGGGCCGTCGGCGCTTGCAGTCGTGAAGATCGTGCTCGGCCTACCGCTAGCTGCGGTCGCTGCCGCCGTCTCACTTAGGTTGCTCACTGCCGATGCCGCGCAGGTTGCGGCGCCACCGACCGCATCCTCCACCACATCCGGCATCGCGGTCGCCGCCGGAACGGCCGACGACACCACGGCCAGGTCATGAGTTATCGAATCGATACCGACGTCGCGTGACCGCCGAAGTGCAAACCACACGGTTACCGTTTCATTTGCACGGCCGTGCCGGAGGTTTCAAGCCACCACCCGCACAGTGCCGTGCCTGCCTCACTACAAATGCTCGGACGACGGAACACGTTGCAGCGAGCCGAGGCGCTGCGACGGCTGAAACGAATGTGCCATAGGGGTTTCGCAGCACCGCCTTAACATTCCGGCGACGCGGCTTGCCGACCGTTCGTTCTCACTTATGATCCCGTTCTTGTCAGTTGTCGTCATACAGCAAGATCGGAGCACTAATGAGTGCGGAGCATTCGCGTCCTTTGCCTGCCCGCCACTACGTTGCGGGCGATCCACAGTGGTACCGGCGCGCGGTCTTCTACGAGATCTCGGTACGGGGCTTCTACGACAGCAATGGCGACGGAACGGGCGATCTCAAGGGACTCGTCTCGAAACTCGACTACCTGCACTGGCTCGGTGTCGACTGCCTCTGGCTGCTCCCGATCTACCCCTCGCCGCTGCGCGATGGAGGCTACGACATTGCCGACTTTTTCTCGATTCTTCCCGAGTTCGGCAATCTTGCCGATTTCATAGAGCTGATTGATGAAACGCACAGACGCGGTATCCGGGTGATTGCTGATCTCGTCATCAACCACACCAGCGACGCGCACCCGTGGTTCAAGGCATCGCGGGAAGACCCCAACGGACCGTATGGCGATTTCTATATGTGGTCAGACACGGACACGAGCTACGCCGACGCGCCAATCATTTTCGTCGACGCCGAGCCGTCGAATTGGACGTTCGACCCAGTGCGTGGCCAGTTCTACTGGCACCGCTTCTTCCACCACCAGCCCGACCTCAACTACGAAAGCCCCGCCGTTCAGGACGCGATGCTCGAGGTCTTGCGTTTCTGGCTCGACCTCGGTATCGACGGCTTCCGACTCGACGCTGTGCCGTACCTGTATGCAGAAGAGGGCACGACCTGCTCGGGGTTGCCGCAAACGCACGCATTCCTGCGTCGGATGCGCAAGGAGGTGGACTCGTTGTATCCCGACAAGGTGCTGTTGGCCGAGGCCAACGAGTGGCCGACCCAAGTCGTGCAGTACTTCGGCTCGGGCGACGAGTGTCACATGGCATTCCACTTTCCTTTGATGCCGCGGCTTTTCATGGCGGTCCGCCGCGAACAGCGGTTTCCGATCACCGACATCCTCGCGCAAACTCCTGAGATCCCATATGGCTGCCAGTGGGGCATCTTCTTGCGCAACCACGACGAACTAACGCTCGAGACGGTGAGCGACGAAGAACGCGACTTCATGTGGTCCGAATACGCAAGCGATCCACGCATGAAGGCCAACATGGGCATCAGGCGCAGGCTGGCGCCGCTACTTGAGAACTCCCGCGATCAGATGGAGTTGTTCTCTGCGTTGCTGCTGTCGCTTCCCGGGTCACCCGTGCTCTACTACGGCGACGAGATCGGGATGGGCGACAACATCTGGCTCGGCGACCGAGATTCAGTACGCACACCAATGCAATGGACGCCGGACCGCAATGCGGGCTTTTCGTCGTCCGACCCTGGGCGTCTTTACCTGCCTGCCAACATGGATCCGATCTACGGCTACCAGGCCGTCAACGTCGAGGCGCAGACGCGGTCACCACTGTCGCTACTGCAGTGGACTCGCGGATTGATTGCGATGAGGCGAGAGCATCCGGCGTTCGGGTTAGGAAGTTACCACGAGGTCGGTGTTTCGAATCCGAGCATCTTCGCGTTCATCCGCGAGTTCGGAGACGATCGTGTGCTCTGCGTGAACAACCTTTCACGATTCCCGCAGCCCGCTGAACTCGACCTGCGGCGCTTTGCCGGCCTGGCGCCGAAGGAAATGAGGGGCGCAGGCCACTTCCCGCGAGTCGACGACCGGCTGTACCGGCTGTCGCTCGCGGGACACGGCTTCTACTGGTTCGCGCTCACCAGCTAGCTGTGGTGGTGCGCCACCTCTGAGAGGTTGAGGTTCGGAGCAACGATGGTCAACATGCGCGTCATCGCGTCGACCTTCTGACAGCTCACGCCGACGCATTGCAACGGATTTGCGTTGGACGACGCGTGGTTGTTGCCGCCATCGGTGACGCCTGGTACGTCGAAACCGAGATCGCCATTCGCCTCGGCGTGATTAGCCGTGACCTGGACGCCCACTAGATACGCGGGCGTGTCGACGTTGGTTTCGCCGTCGGTCGAATAGGCGCGTGCGAACATGCCGGAACGGGAATCGACGTCGGACGTTGCGGTGCCGTTGCCTAGCAAGTGGTTGCGCGACACGCTCATGTGCGGCGCGGTGCAGTCGTCGCCGGTGAAGCAGGTCAGGGCGATCTCGATCCCCGGACCGCCGGTCGCGGTGATCGTGTCGCGCTCGACCCGGGCGGCGTCGAGGCCGCCGTTCTCGATGAATCCGTGAATGCTGAGCCCGGCGTTGACGTTGCTGTCGAAGGTGTTGTTCGACACGGTGATCCGATTGACGCCGACCATGTCTTCGGGCCAGAGATTGACGCCGACGCCGTTGCGACTGAATGAGTTGTGCTCGATGTCGACGTCGTTCGCCGCTTGAACGCTGATCGCAGCTCCACTGTTGCCCGTGAATGTCGAACTCGTGATACGGCCCGTGGTGCCGAAGTAGAAGTCGAGCGCCACGGGAGCGTCGATGTTTTCAAAGCTCGAATGCTCGACGATAAAGTTGTTCCCGGCTTCGATGAGGAAACCGAGGACGGGCGTAGGGCTTCTGACTTTCAGGTGAGACAAGGTCACGTTGTCGCTGGCCAGATACGACCCATCGGTCAGCAGTGTGCCGTTGCGGAAAGTAAGATGATCGCCCGTGGTCACGATCGCGCCGGTCAGTGTGTGACCGTGAAGATCGAGAAACTTGTGGCTGTCTGACCAAGTGAACCCGCACGCCACATCTCGGGTGAGCTGGTAACCGCCCTTAACCGCAGCGACGCCAGCACCGCAATCGAGCGGACTACCGCTTGTGGCGTGCGCTACGGGCGCGATCGCAAAGGTCAATGCAAGAACCGCTGCGGATGCAGCCGGATAGCGAAGTTTCATTTCCTGGCCCCGATCCCGGCGATACGGTCACGCCGTCACCGGGCATCTTGGCGTGAGAAGCGCTGGTTGTCTAGGACGCGAGTTGATTCACCAAAGATGCCCGCGTAGAGGGGTTCGTTGCCTCTCGTAGAAATGCCCGCTAGCGGAGTGTCGGCTCCTGGGCCGTCCGGTCGGCGCTAGGCAACGGCATGGAACTCTCGCGGAGCGAGCGCAAGGTCGTCACGCAGCAGATCGCGGCGCGTGATCAGCGGGCGAGCTGCTCCGCGAAGAGGCTCATCTCGGATGAGTTGTGCGCGACGGCGTGAAGGTATCGCGACCATGCCCGAACGGCGTTTCGGCGGGCGCTGAGGCCGATGGCGGTACGGCCGCGTCGCCCTCGCCCGCCGGCCTATGGCCCGCTGGTGATCGGCGCGTTCCGGTCTTGTTGGGCGACTTTGGGCGTGCCGGCGGTAAGCGGCTCGCGCCGTTCCTGCCCGAGCTGGTCACCCGGCTGCGGGCATGTGGTGAGCTGAACGTCGACGATGACGTCGCGGCGGCGTTGAGCCGGATCGGTGCGGCACCATCGACCGGCGGCTGGCGCCCGATCGCGCCGAGCTGGCTCCCCGCGGTCGATCACATACCAAGCCGGGTTCGCTACTCAAAGACCCGATCTCGATCCGCCCCCGGGTCGATTGGGACGAAGGCATCCCCGGGTCCGTCGAGATCGACCTGGTCCGCCATGAGGGCGGGGTCAGCTCCGGGGATTTCTGCGAGACGTTGACGCGGTCACCGATATCGCGATCGGATGGACGGACAGCCGCACGGTGACGAACAAGGCACAGACGTGGGTGCTGGGGGCGACGGAGGTCATAGTCGCCGGGTCATAGTCGCCGAGCTTCCCTTCCCTGTAAGGGGAATCGACTCCGACAACGGGTCCGAGTTCATCAACGCGCACACCTGCTCGCTTACTGCGAGAAGAACACGAATACCTTCACCAGATCCGGCCCGGCAAGAAAAGCGACGGCGCGCGCGTCGAGCAGAAGAACTGGGCAGTCGTGCGCCAGGCCGCCGGCTACTACGGTTATGACACCGGCGCGGAACGCCTGTTGCGCAACAAGATCTGGTTCCGACAAGCGCTGTTGACCAACTACTTCCACCCGCAGCAAAAGCCGGTGTCGAAGGTCGGTCACAGGGCGAAGGCGCGACCAGGCGAGCACGCCCTATCGGCGGACGACCCGGTACCCGAAGAATCTCCAAACACCTGTTTAGCCCTGGTTTGACGGTGCCCTGAACTCTCAGCTTAGGTCGCTCGCTAATTGTGCGAGTCTTCGATTAACAGATGAAGTCGCCCAGCAAGCCACTTCGCCGTTGTTGCCTGAACAATGATTGTGATGATGATCGCGATGAAGATCATGGCGGCGAGAACATCCGCGTGGGGTGCGTGCGCGGCGATCATTATGCTCGCAAGAGCACCCGGAATCACTCCAGTCTCACGAGTCCAAGCGATGAAAACCAGTTCACGCCAGTTCCAGCGTGCTCGACGATCGGCGAGGGTCGACACAGCGACAGTGATTGGGCGCGCAATCAACATGAACACCGCAACCAATGCCAAGCCCTGTCTCCAATACCTGAACATTAACTCAAGATTCATCTGAGACCCGAGCAACATGAAGATGAACATCCGTGAGATAAGTGACGTCGTAGATACGAAGTCTGCAAAGCTTGCATGCTCTCGAGCCGTCGTTGCCAAGCCAGGCGCGCGCGCGTTCCCCATCATCAGACCGGCGACGAATGACGCCATAAATCCACTGGAATGCAACCCAGACGCACTCAGGTAGCTGCCGATCACGCTGATCAGCGTGACCATTGGTAGGTATTCCGCCAGAACGCCGTAACGCTTGTGCGAAACGAGGAACGAGGTGAGGTAGCCGAGTACCGCGCCGACACATGTGCCGATGAGCGCTTGTGCCACGAGATCGACGGCAGCCTTGCTAAGCGAGAGGTGAGTAGCGCCATGACCAATTACGAGTGAAGACAGCAGCCCGTACGTAAGGATTGCGCCTACTGGGTCGTTGAGGGCTGACTCGCTAATGACGAACTGAGACACCTTTGGATTCACAGGCGTTTGCTTCAGGAGCGGCACCAAGGAGGCAGGATCGGTCGAGGCGAGTGCAGCCCCCAGCAGTAGGCCGACTTTGATGGGAATGCCGAGAATCGAGCTCGCAGCGAAACCGACAATAAGGGCCGTGGCGACTACGCCGACAGTCACAATTGTCGTAAGCGATATCCAAACCGAACTGAGGACCCTTAGCTGCAAGGTCGCTCCACCATCAAACAGAATGTAACTAGCGGAAAAGATAACAATGATCCAAGACAGCGTCGAGGTTGCGCGGATGTCGACTATACCAAGGCATTCGGGACCGAGTAATATGCCGCCAACCAGAAAGAACACAATATCCGGAAACGTTAGACGACGCGAGAGATAGCCTAGAATGGAGCCCGCACCTAGAATGACGGCGGCGGCCAAGAGCACGTGTTCGGCCTGAATCTCGGCAACCGTATCCACGCCTAGTCGAGAACTCCTAAGAGAGGGATGAATCCATCGGCCCGGCGCTGCACGGCCGGATCACCATCGCCTCCACTACCTGCATGAGCCCAGCCAATCGTCCGGCCTTGCCGCTATCGCGTACGCTGAGTCCTGACAGATAACGTTGTCCTGTCAACCCTCTCGCGCTTCCTGCGTTACACCATTCGGCGCCGCTTAACTGTCGTTTGGACGGCCCGGGTTGGGCGCGCCGGCATCCGTCACCAAGGTCGCAAATGGGGCGCCGGTAGTAATCTCATCGCCGTCATGGACGAGCTGTTCAATAAGTTGCCCCGCCACCGGCGAAGGAACCTCCACGACCGCCTTATCTGTCTCCACCCGAAGAAGCGGGCCGCCCTCGGCGACCTTCTCACCAACCGCGATCGCCCATTCGATGACGACCACCTCATCGACGGTCTCTCCAAGCCTGGGTAGCTTGAGGGTTACGCGCATCAGTTCTCGCCCGTGCCTCGATCAAGTGGCACTGTGACGTTTGCGAACATGGCTTCTGCGGTCGGCTCAGGTGCTTCCTTTGTCGCGCTTACAACCTCGGCGATGTAGTCGCGAACCTCGCTCTCGATATCGTCGAGCTCCCCGGCAGATGCAATGCCGCCGGTCAGCAGCACATTACGGCGTAGCACGAGGGGGTCGCGCAGTCGCCACTCGTCCAGCTCTCCTGGTGGCCTATAAGTCGCGAGGTCCGCACGCGAATGACCGGCATAACGATAGGTGCGCACCTCCAGCAGCGACGGCCCGCCGCCGCCCCGCGCGTTCGATACATGCCGGTCGAGCGCCTCGGTCACTGCCTCTAGATCCATGCCGTCCACAGATTCGCCCGCAATGCCATAGGCCTTGGCCCGATCGGCCAGATTGCTAATCGGCGTTGTCTTGTCGATGCGGCTGTACTCGCCGTATAGATTGTTGTCAATCACGAAGACGGTCGGTAGCTTCCAGATAGCGGCGAGGTTAATGCCCTCATGGAATGCACCTATATTCGAGGCGCCGTCACCACAAACGGACAATGACACCCGAGGCTCGCCGCGGACCTGGAACGCCAGCCCGACTCCTGCCGCCACCGGAACTCCAGCCCCGACAATTGCGAAGGTGGGCAAGAGTCCGACACTCAGATCCGACAGATGCATCGAGCCGCCTACACCACCGATGCAGCCCGTGGTTCGGCCCATAATCTCACCCAGTACGGACTCGGGGGTCATGCCCAAGGCGAGGGCTATGCCATGCCCTCTGTACGTGCAGCACACGATGTCATCGATGTGTAGCGTGGTGGCCAAAGCGATGTCTAGCGCTTCCTGTCCTCCGCACGTGTGGGTAGTACCGTGCACGAGTCCTTCCGCGAAGAGCCCGGATATTTGTTCTTCGAAGGTCCGAATTTCCCACATGCGTCGATAGACCTCGAGCGGATCAGAGAGCGCCGCTCGCCGATCTGCACTGGTGCGCATTGAAGTAACCGTCATTTGACGAATCCCTCTCGTATCCACCATGGCGCGGGTACTTTCCCGCTCTCCAGATAACTAGTGAGTTGGTCCGCCACGTATGCGCTCGTAGGCAAGTGCCGCGCTTCTAGCGGTGGGCTGTAAGGCACCGGAACGTCCGGGCTGGTAATTCGAAAAGGCGGCGCCTTGAGGTCCGCGAAAGCGGACGACACAACCGTCGAGACGATCTCGTGGCCCCAGCCGCCGCTCTCAGGCGCCTCCTCTACGACCACGAGGCGGCCAGTGCGACGGGTCGAGCCGACGACGGTCGACCGATCCCACGGCACAAGCGTAGACAGATCGATCACCTCGGCATCGAGGCCAGCGCGATCGACGGCCTCCCGAATCACACCAACCGTTTGCCCGAGACCGACGACCGTGACCTGAGATCCTGGGCGCACGATGCGCGCGCGACCAAGAGGCACAAGTCCGGCCTCGCCGGTGACGACCTCGCCGCGTTGTGCGTACAAGACGCGCGGTTCCAACACAACAACGGGCCCGTCGTGACGGATTGCAGACCTGAGCAGACCGTAAGCAGTTTGAGGGTCGCTCGGTACGACGACACACAGACCAGGGGTCGCCGCAACCCAGTTTTCCAAAGTTTGACTGTGTTGCATGCCGAAACCGCCGCCGCTACCAACCGAAGCACGGACAACAAGGGGCACGCTCACGCGACCTCCGCTGAGATAGCGAAACTTTGCGGCCTCGGTAACGACCATGTCGAGCGCCACCCCGAGAAACTCCATGAACATGATCTCAACCACTGGTTTTAACCCTAGACATGCCGCCCCCACGGCCGCGCCGGTGAAGCCCATCTCAGAAATCGGAGTGTCGCGAACCCGTAACGGGCCGAATGCTTCCAATAAACCTTCGGAGGTCTTAAAGACTCCTTGCGCAGCCGCGACGTCCTCACCCATTAGCACCACCGAGTCGTCTGCGGTCATCTCGTCTTTGAGCGCGATCGAAATTGCTTGCCGCATTCGAATGCTTGCCATCTGCCCTCAATATTTCGTAGGTCGTCGCTATCTCGCGTCCCGCGCAGAACCCGGGCCAAGGTTCCGTGGTCTACCCGGCCGGGTTGGAAACGGTTCCACCGTACGCCGATCTCCGCCTGATGGTCAACCCTTTGCCGACTGCAAGCCTGAGGCGAGCAAAGAGCCGCCGCGCTGCCCCATCGAACGCCCAGCCTGCGAGCCGCAGGACGAAACTGCGACTCCGCCGAACCGATCATCTCCACCGTCGCGGTACATGTGGTCCCCCCGCGTTGGCTGGACGCAGCCGTACTCCGGGCACGGCTACCTTTGACGACCGCCCGGTACCTAGCGAACCGCCGCCTTCCGATTGACGGGCTCACGAGCCGCGTAGCAAGTAGCCGTCCACACCAGAGAAACGAACGAGATTCGTGGAATCAACGCCTAGCGCCCAGTCAGCCCGAAACCAATCGCGGTTACAGATGGACATCCGCCGCTACGATCAGCGCGCACGGCGAGTTGGCGCACCACTCGGACTGCGCACCGCGGGCACGCCATCAACGCGTTGTCCGCGCAACTGATCGAGCGTGAGGTCCTTACGGACTCGGTCGGCGTTTCACGAAGGATCGCGATTGCCGTCCTTGCAGGCTGCGGCCGCAGCCTTAGTGCAGGAATGTTGGTCACCCGACTCGTTGCGAAGCTGGCGAAACCCAAGCCGTGGCGCCCACAGCCCGCAATACTGGGCGCAAACGCCCCCGACAGGCGAAGCTCGTCAGCAAACCCACTGCGTTGACAGGACCGTCCCACCGGTCTAACCTGCGTCTGCCGGAAACGATACCAGGGTTGGGGAGCAGTCATGTCCATCGAGATGTCTACTGAGCCGACGCGCGCCACGACCGTCGAATACTTGGGAGCGATCGGGCGTCGCATTCGCATGGGATCTTGGGAAGACCAGAAGATTTCCACCTACCGGAAGATCCTCGACGCGATCGACGAACAGGATTGGGACTTCGCAACGGAACTCGCGCACTATTTCGT
>Ga0207667_10005944_pt1 | contig 14860 bp, 19 predicted proteins | sample KBSCornC52_FD_184301 | JGI IMG/M metagenome (GOLD analysis project Ga0207667, IMG submission 184301) | Corn rhizosphere microbial communities from Kellogg Biological Station, Michigan, USA - KBS Corn C5-2 (SPAdes) (version 2) | ecosystem: Host-associated > Plants > Roots > Rhizosphere > Soil ... | reverse complement strand
TCGTAGAAAGTGACCCTTCGACGTCAGGCGCGCCGAGCGGCGTACTTCATCTGTGGGCCGCATGTAGTGCAAAACCTTGGAAACTTCTTTGAGCCTGGGGGCGAGAGCCGAATTGTTGTGCGTCGTAAAGTGCTGGTGATTGCGTTCGAGCTCGGCGTTCACATCGTCGGCGGTGAAGGCTGGCATTGAGAGCGCTACCGCCCGGATAGCCGCATCGACCTCCCGCTTCCATAGCTCGTTCGCATTTTCGTCGGCTTGGGCCATGCCAAGCTGCGCTGAAACGGGGAGCCGCGATTCGAAATCAATCTGTATCTGCATGCAGTGCTTCTTCTCCGGGTGCGATGGCGTACAGATACCGGCCTTTACCGACTTTCAGGTAGCACTTGACGCACAGTGCCGCTGAGTTCAGATAGGCCACTTCTCCGAATTCGGTATCCGCCCACAGTGCGAATGCGGCCCGGGCAATGACTTTCCCGCATAGGGCTTCTATGTCATTGCCCGCCGTGAGTGGATCATCCGAATGCTGGAGATGGACTTTCAAAACGGAACCGCCGCCGCTTCTTGTTCCTTCTGTTCTTGAACCGCCGCAACCGACTTCTTTGCCAGCAATTCGAGCAGAGTTATGTCCTGGGGTACGGTTCTCCAATCTTCTTTCGCAATCTCAACCATTGATAGAAGGTCGGATTCAGTCGCAACCGGCTCCGATTTCAACCTGTGCTCGAGCGCCATAAGAGTGCCCACGCATTCCTGTATCTGCTTGACGTCGAACTGCTCAAACTTGGTTCTTGAACGGACGCCGGTAATCGCCTCTCCGACAATTGCGCGGTTGCGTTTCATGGCAGCGGTTGAACCCGGAAACATCAGATCCATAGTTGCGTCCCAATCCTCAATTCCCGCCTGTCTCAACTTCTGCTGGCGAACGTAGGAGCCATCGCCGTTCGAATCGAACATGCGATCAGAGGTAGCGGAGGAAATTGCCGCCGAGTGCTGCCCAATGGTCAGCGATTTGAAGTAGGCATCAAAGCAGTTGAAGACCAGGCGGTAATCGCCCTTCTTGTAAGATTTGTCTTTCCAACTGAATTCATGGCCGTTGACGTGGGCGGAACGGTCCTTCAGAACGATTCCCTTGTGGATTAGGTGAGAACCTTTCTTCTTGCCGTCTTCGCGCTCAAGCCATAACTCCACTAGAAGGTCAGGCTCGTAGCCGAATTCGCCTTCCGCCTTAAACTTCGTTCCGGTGGTTACGAGTTCCTTTTTGCCATTCTCGTTTTCTTCGTACTCGTACACCTTCCCGGCGCGGCCGCAAAGCAGCATGTGCAATGGGGAGTTGAGCATTGAATCTGTCCACTCGCCCCAACTGGCTTTGAGTTCGCGCCAGTGCTGGAATTCGATGCGCTTGATTTTCTTGGCTCGGCAGAAAGCGTCCATCAATTCCGACCAAACGTGAGACATGGAATCGACAATGAACGCGCAGCAGCCGGCTTGCTCAGCTTCTTTGACTGATTGCAGAAGGTCGGAGAACGCCCGGGACTTTACCCGAAGCATCTTGACCCCTTCGACGTCCAACAGGTTCTTGGCGAAATCCGAGCCTTTCTCTGTATCAAAGAAGGCTATCGGCGCGCCTTTGTGGTAGGTGAGTGAGAGCCCAGCCGCTACAAGCGTTGCCGCAGTAGTCTTGCCGGAGCCTTGTGGCCCATACCAGGCCATCTTTGCCGCCCCCTGTTCGTTAATAGTTGCCTCCTGTAACAACGACATGCTTTCTCCTTTTCGGGCTGGATTTAACTGCTGCTTGCCTTCAAAAACTCGGTAAAGTGTTGCAAGAACTTGTGGGCGCATTGATCGCCGCACAGCTTTTGAACGTCTTGCTCATTCGCTAAGTGGGGATCGAAGCCCCAGGGAACCAGGCAGAGCCTTTGCCCATTGCGCTCAAGCCACCCAAAGAACCAATGGTTTGTTTCGCGCTTTTCGACCCCGCATTGTGAGCAAGTTATGGGCATACGATCTTTCAGTGCTGCGTCCGCAAGGTCTAGGTAACGGCTGAACACCTTAAAATCCCTTGTCAATCGCTAGCGCTACTCCATAGAAGATGATCCAGGGAGCAATGATTAGAAGGGCTCCAGCTAGAGGCCACCAGTTCAAGCGGTAGTACCAATGGCGTCTCTTGTCTGCCTCGCGGAACATGGTCAACAGCCTTTCTTCGAAGTAAGCTTCGCGTTCGCGCATCGCTACCTCCCATCAAATTCGCCGCGCTTGAACTTTCCCCAGCATTCGGCGCAAAAGTCTGCTACTGCGTCCGGGTCACCCACCACGGCCCGGTTATCGCACTCAGGGATCGACCACCCGTTGAACCCGGCGATGATGTGTGCTTCGCACCGGGCGAAAAAGGGCATAGCGTCCAGAAACGCATCCACTCGCGCATGGAAGTAATCCATTGGTGTTGGCGGGAAGTTGTGAGTCAGTACATTCATGCCGTTTGCCCCCTTGAATGGCATCCACACGTGCAGCTCAGGTTGTAGCAATGCGAATGGTCTAGCCGTTCGCAACTGGCGCTTACTGCCACCTTTCGCCTAAGCCGTTTCTTTGGTTGAGGTTCGACAGGCCAATTCCCATCAGCGACCGGGACATACGGAAACATCCGCTTAATCCGTAGCCAGCTAGATTTGAATTGGCCTGCCATCGCTTATTTCCCCTTGTCGTAGTTGCGGATCACTGCTTGTCCTTGTAGTTGCCGAGGATCACGCGGGTTCGGGCTACCTCTCCGAATGGGAACGCGAACAGAACCTCAAACCCGTTGTCCCTAGCGGTCTGTAACTGCGCGGTTGCCGTATCGTCGTCGTCGGATAACGTCACAACCACATATGGCTTATCTGGCGGTCCTGGCATTTAAAACCTCGCTTCACTTGGATTTACTTTGCAATCGGTCAAATCTAGGTCATTGAAAACACACCCTGGCGATAGCGTTGGATTGCCCTGCGCGTCGCGCTCGAATCGGTAGCCATAGCCTTCCGGCAGAATGTCCCAGCAGCGCCCTAGATCCTGGTAATGAAGCCAAGTGAGGGTTTCGCCTTCCGAAAGCTGTGGCTCATAGTTGGAGCAAAACACCGTATTCATAACCACGGGCTCAGATCCTGCCCGAATCCAGCGGAACTGGTAGTGGTAGGCGTCGAAGCGCCTGAGAATTTGGAATTTGTCTGCCGGTGCGGAGAAAGTGAAGTCTCGGCTAGATTGCCGATGAGCCAAGATCGCTAGCGCGACTAGCACGGATAGGGCAAAGGCCAGCGGAGGCCACGGGGAGAAGCCGGCATTACGGCGCAAGCGCAGAACGAGATCGCATAGCCGCTCGTATTCGCGCCAGTTGGATTTTGTTGGGGGGAGAGCTTCTACCTTATTAACTTGGTTGTTTAGGGCTGCTTTGAGGTAGATTGAGGTTAAGGCGGAAGGCTTTTTGCCAGAACATCTGTTGTCCTGCGAGAGTTCCGCTGTCTCGTTTTGACTAAGCCTTTTCATCGCCGCTGCTTGGCGACGACTGAATTAAGGATTGGCGCTCAGAGGTACGGCAAAAGATTAAGAGTCAGTTGCTCTGCCAATTGAGCTACGCGCCCTGAAATTCAGTCGGTCGTCCGTTTCCTTTCATTTACAGACTACTGAAATGCGAAGGTTTGTCGAGGATTACCCGTTAGTTGCTCTGGCTTCTTTTGCAGCCAAGGCCCGTAGGCCCATGCGGATCACATCCGTTTCGTTAACTACGCCAAGCTGCGCCTTTAGTTCGGCTAGCAACTTGATGTCGTCAACCGTTGGCCGCCACGTCTTTTGGCTCGGTGTCTTTGGCTTCTTGCTCGTCACGAGTGCAAACATACTCTGTGTACACAATGCATGTCAAGGACTATTTATGCACAGGGTAACCTTAAGAGTTCCTAGGGGGGTAACGGTATTAACCCTCTAAGCTGAAGTGAGCAACTTGGCTGCCAAGGCCAACAATTGTTTGGCGAGTTCGGAGTTATCTGTGGGAATAGTCGGGGCGCCATCCACTGGGAGAGAAGGCTTTTTGTAGGCTGATAGCGCGTCAACGGCTTCGATCTTCCGTTCCATGCGAATGTGCGAATACCATTTCCGGCCTACGGGCATCTTGTGACCCGCCATTTCCTCATATGTTGCCTCTGATACGTCCTCATTCTCTAGGAGCCTCGTATTTGCTGAGTGGCGCATATCCTCGAGGCGGAGTCTATCAACGGCCAGTCCTTGGCGCACAGCTTCTTTGATGATCTTCTCCCAGGCAGTTCTAAACGTGGTCTGGTGCTGTTCTGGGTCATAGTCATTGCCGTGAACGCGCTTTGGGAAAAGGTAATGATGGGGCTCGCAAGCGCCCCTGATCTTGGCATCAGCTAGGGCTTCCTTAAGCGCATCGAAGCACTCATCATTTATCGGATTGCGCCGGATGCGGCCAGCGTTTTTGGCTCCATTCCTGCCGATCCAGAGCTTACGGGCATCCCATTCAATGTCGCGCATTTTTAGCTTGTAGGCTTCGCCAGGACTGGCCGTTGTATTGATGGATATAGTTGCACAGCGCCGCGCTCCATTCCAGTTGGGATTGGCTCGCATGATGCGCCAGAGCTTTACCCGAACGTCATCAGATATACATTGGCCGCGCTTTCCCTGTGGAAGCGGCAATGGTTGGTATTGGTCGGCAATCAGGTTCCAGCGCCCGACGCGCTTTAGAACTTGCTGGAGTACCGAACATTCGTGATTGATCGAGTGTGGGCCGCATTTGGTCATCCGCATCCGTTGGTAGGCGCGGATCATGTCAGCATCTATGTCTTGTAACCTTATGCCTTCAAAGAACTTGTCTAGTGTCTTGATATTGAGGGCGTATTCGTGCGCCGTTTTGGCTGCGATGTACGGCCGCCTCGTCTCAAGCCACGCTTCGCAAGCGTCTAAGAACGGCAAAGCTGTTAATGCCGCGATGGACAGGACTAACCCCTGGAGAAGTCCCATTGAAAGGTCGAGTCACCCCTATTTTCTGCCGGCTAAACCCCTCGGTAATTACCGGCCTGCCAAGCTGCAGATTTCGTTGCAATAAGGTTTATTTCTAAGGGAACCCTAGTTTCAATGGCACATAAGTGTTAGCAGGATCGTTTTTGCGTGCGTAAAGAAATGACATTGGTAGCAAAATATCTGTGGAAAAGCGTGGCCAGCTTTACACTTCGTTACAAAATGGTCATTGCTGGGTTGGCGGATTTTTCAATTCAACAGATTTCGTAATGCCATAGAACAGCGTGCAAAAGACTCCTTGCGCCCCTAAGATGATAGGGTCAGGCAGCAAAGGAAATGGCGGGAGTCCGGGGGGCAAGTGCTGATTGATCCGCCATGCGAAGACTAAGTTAGAAGTGTCCCAGCCCAAACAGAACACCGTCATAATCAAGGCCATGAAGCGCCCGAAGGAAAGCGGCCCGCTAGCGTTCAGAATGTCTCGAATGAACTGTTTCATGTTATCTCCTAACCGCCATCGCCACCCCGGCCCCAACCGCCCCGCCAATCAAGAGCTTTTTCGAATCTGACAAGGCTCGCGCCCAAAATCCAGGACGTTTCTTCAACAAGTCCACCTGCTTGTCCTGCTGCGCTTCGATTTGCAGCCGGTCGGATAGTTCCTGCTGGCAGGCACCCAACTTGATTCCATCCACTTTGCACTGCTCGAGCTGGGTCACTAGCGGAGCGAGCTCAACTTTCACTGCGCTCGGGGCATCAGGCAACGCCTGCGGCTTCAGATCCTCGGTTGCCAGTTTGGGAATTTCCGCAATCTGCTGCGCGGGCGTCTTCGCCGCCTGCACTTCTTTCACAATCACCTGAACCTGCTTTTGGGTGTCTGCCTGGCGGCTCGAAATCTGCTGTTTCAGCGCATCGATTTGCAGTTGAGCGTCTTTTACTCCCATGTCGGCGCGGAGCCGTGCATCATGTTCGGAGAGCCATGAACGGAAGCCTATTAGAGCGCCCGCGCCCAGAACAACCCAGAACAGATGCGGCCGAATTAGAGCCAAAATACTCAAAATGCTCCCATGACGCGGCGAAGCCCGGAAACCAGCCGAGGTCCGTACTTATTGCCAGCATAGAAAGAACCGGCGTGAGTTGCGAGAAGTGCGAGTGCGATTAACCAACCCATAAAAATCATTCTCCTTTCACTGGTACAACGTGCAAATCCGTGTCTCCGCTTACTGCGATGGCTTCGCGGACGCCTCGCGGCATGATGATGCAGCCCTCCGAAGCCGTCCCCGGGTTCACAATCGAATCCCCGTGAATCAAGAACGCGAATCGGCCAAACATGATGTTGCTAGGATCGGGAGTAAGCGGCAGAACAAAGGGCCCATGTGTAACTGTGTTTTGCGGCTTTCCGATGTGGTAGAGCCCCCGCGGAATCGGCCCGCGATTGTGGATTGCTTCCATTGAAGGATCGTTCTTGAAGTCGCCTGCACCCGAATAGCCTGTGCCGGCGAGATCCCCCTTCGGGTCAAACATCTGTCCGCTGGTTATCTCGTAAGTCCACACCGCAGTCCTCTACAATGATTCTTCCGATTCCAGCCTGCCTCAGATACTCAATTGCCATATCGATTGCCCGCTTTTCGTTCGGAGCGTGAACCGCAATCGGCTTGGCAACAAATATGACGCGGTAAATCTTGTCAGCCATCACAACCCCGAGCGATGCTCAATTCTCCAAGCCTCAAGCGCCGTAAGCCGTTCCCCGTGTCCACCCGGGCCACTGAGAACCGTTTCCGTATTCCCCATCCGGCGCTTTAGGTCGGCTGTTTCGTTGGCTACGGACGCAACCCGTTCGGTCAGCCGCCCATAGACAAAGGCGGCTGTGAGCAGGTTCGTTAGAACAACCGCCCCAGCACCAATCAGCGTTGCGGCCCATTGCTGCATTACTGAACTGGCTCCACTTTTTCGAGAGTGAGCAGAATGTCATGCGCTTGCAAAATCAGGTGTTCGGATTCTTCGCCTTTTTCATCGGCTAAGGTGACTTCCTGCCCTACCGCCGCGAAGCGATCGAACAGCACCAAATCCCCTTCGTTCACATCGAGCGGCGTACGCTGGCCTGTGGTTATGTCCACCAGGCCGTTCCCGACTCCTACAACTATGCCCATGTCGGACTTCGCTTGCGCTGAGTCTGGAATGATGATTCCCGAGTTGTTTTCTTTAGTGATGCGCTTGACTAACACGCGATCCCCGAGCGGCTTGCCCTTGTAGCGAACTGACGGGGATTTCCTAGTGAAAAGGTGCGAGTTATCAACGTGCGAAACCAGTTCCGGGCCTTCCGGAGCCACGTTGCGAAGTTCTACAGGTTCGTCCTTATGGGCGGCAGGCATCATGAAACTGGCCCGTTTTGCGCCCCGGGCTAAAGCATCTCCTGACATGAATCTCCTTAGTTGAGTAGGTTTTACCGTCTGTCTCTATTAAACGTCTTGACTAGCGCAGTTATTGGTTGGCTTTGGCTTGGCGCACCGATTATTCGAGGAGTGGGACTAGATCATCGGGGGATGCCGAACTAGGTCCGCTGGGCTTTACTGGAATACCATTTTTCTCCATTAATACGCTCCCGCTTTTCTTCAGGCGGTTAAACGCTTGGCCCTTTGACCCGCTGGTAAAGTCGGCTGCTTGTTCTGGGCTAACATCACCATACTTATATGTTTGGCCGTTGTGCGTGGAGAGCGTTAGTTCTTTCGCTTCCGGGTCGTAATTGTGCGACTTGATGACACTCGATTCCTTCGGAGCTGGCGTCACGCGGTCAAGCTGTTGTTTAATTGGGATGCCCTTGGCGAGAGGTTTTGCGCCCGTGGCCTGATCCAATAAATTACCTACCCTAGCCTTTGTAATCGGAGCGGGCTGAGGTCCAGTCTTTACCGGGATGCTCCCGAGCCCAGCGCTCTGGTCTGGCGGGGGTGTCCTTGCACCGATGGCAAGCGGGCGAGATTGCAGCAATTCGGGCGTGGCCTGAGGTTGCGGTGCTCCCGGGTAAACTGGCTCAACCTCACCTTTGAGCAACAACCCTGAGCGTGCTGGAATTGGCTGCGCTGAAATGGTTCCTCCTCGCCCCGCCCTAACAGCGACCTGCTCCGGTGCAACTTCGCCGGGAAGCCGTCGCGGTGTGAGTTCCATGCGCGCATTCCCCATTTCGCTTACTGGAATGGCTTTGTGGAGATGCGCTGTTGCCGCGCCTTGCCCTTCTTCTACTTCGGGTAAGCCTTCAGAGAGTCGCGGCGCTGGCGTACGTTTTTGGGCGAGAGAATCTTGAAGCAAATCAATTGCGCGTGATCCACCGGACTGCACTTCAGGAAGACCTTGCGATTTGGGTGCATCACTTCCCTTTGCAAGTGTTCTAACTCCTAGTCCCGCCGTTATATCTGCGGTTGCTTCCGGCAAAACAGACAATGCTTTCTTGGGTGTAACCTTTCCAGAAGCGTAATCCTCGCCCGCGTTCATAATTGGCTGAACTACCATGCGATCGATCAATCGGCCTGTTGGCCCGATCTTCTTTTCAAATCCCTTACCGAAGCGCTCGCTTTCTTCTGAGGTTTCTGGATCAGCTGCGGCATGATAGAGGGCTGACGGAGCGCCTAGAACCATCCCGCCTAGGCGATCTAAATAGCGAACAGGCTTGCCGAGAATTGGATGGCGCTGGTCGAAATCTTCCGCGCCAGTGTTGTACCCAGCCGTCAGACGTTGCATGAAACTAGGTTGCTGTTCGGGCTGGCTTGGTGCTCGAAAGTATTCCGGGTGCTTCTGTTTCATCAGGTCATGCACTTGGCTGTCCGACATCCCAGAAGGCACAATGGCGTCCACTTCCTCACCCGAAGGAAGTTTTAGTGTTACGGTTTCTGTTGCTTCGGCCATTCGCTTTTTGTTCTATCTTGTGGAAATCTCAGCCCAAACGTACACTCCCCAGCATGGACAACGTTTCTTTGGTCCGGGTAATGTCATTCGCTGTTGCCGTTGGATTTGTGCTCCTAGCTGGCATCGTAGTCAAACGGTTAATGCGTTAGGTCGATAACTCGCCGTTGCCCACCGCCTTGCTGTTGCCCAGATCCAGGGTTCAAGCTACGAATATCCGAAAGCGTGTCGTTGAACATCGCATCTGCCGATGCCGAGTCAATATAGGGCAGCGGGATAGCATTCATTTCTGCTTGCACCATCGCCTGATTTCGGCCCCCGGCAGTCCCCAAGCGCTGTTTCATGTTGGCGAAGTTAGCAAGAATCGCATGGAAATAATCGGCCAACATTTTCTTTCCAGCAGGCGAGAGCTTGTCAAACTGCTCCTTAGTCATCGCCCCTTGCATCAGCTTCGTTGAATAGCCTGTAAGCGGTTGCCCGACCAATGCATCTACCAAACCCGAACCAGCGCCCTCAATCAAATTCTGTGCAATCTCCCCTTGATGGGAAGTCAATACCTGCATGGCTTCTCGGTCATTGTCCGTTAACTTTGGGGACAGATCACGAAAACTCTTTTGATAGCGCTCAAAGCTCGAAATCGTGGCGTTCGCGGTGTTCGTTGCTGCCTGGGTTTTTGTCTGTTGCGGCCCGAACTGTTGCGGAGTAAGCGCGCCAGTCGGAACCTGTTGCCCGGGCCGCAGGGTTTCAAGCGTCTGCGTTCCATTCGCCCCGGGAACAACCATAGTGATCTGTGGCGGCCGTTGCGGTGTTTGCCCTGCCCGAGCCAAATCACTCTTAACCTTCAAAATCCGCTGTGCTGCTTCGTGGTCCCCAGCTTTGATTGCATCGTTGTATTGCTTGTCTAAGCTTTCCTGTGTGCTCTGCGGCTGCTTCTGCAGTTGCGTGATGGCGTCCGCGAATTTTTGAACCGTGGGATCTTGAAGCGGGTTCACGCCACGCTTGACAGCATCCGCAACAGAATCCGCATATTGCTGGTTTAGATCCTCAGGTTTTTCAGGCTTCGGATTTCTCAGTGCATCCGTTTCCGCCTTTTCGTGCTCGACGTCAGTTGGCACTTTCGACGTTTCCGCCTGCTCATAAGCCGTGCGCGCCTGAGTCGCAGCGTTCGCCGTATCCTGCGTTTGCCGTTTCTCGGCCCGGTTTTCTTCTACTTTTTGATTGAGCGCCGTTCCTGGGATTTGCGCCATAACACCCGGAGCCGCCACCGATCCAGCAACGTCAATCGCCCGCGCACCCACCGCCCCAATTTTCCCGAGCGTCCGCAAGAATGGATTGTGAATGTTCTCCGCGTGCGCCCAAAGCCCGGCAATTCCTGGTGCAATTGGTTTCCCCTGGTCGTTCAGTTGTTCGGTTTCCCCGGTGGCACGGTCTACCGGGATGGGCCTTCCCTGAGTCTGCGGAGTTACAGGAATGCCACGATTCGACAACACCTTCGGAATGATCGACTGTGCGCCAGTTCCCGAAATGAGTGAGCGCAGCCTGTCTTCATCGCCGGGAACGGCAACAATCGGTGCTGCATCCGGAATGGGGATTGCGTCCATTTATGCCCCCATCTCATCCGCCTTTGCAGCGTTTGAACTTGCCGCTTGATACCACTCAATCGGCACACTGTCAGCCGCTTTACTGGCTTGAACGTTTTCGCCCAAGGATTCGTTCTGCAGGCCCATTGCCTTCAGCGCTCCGCCTACGTCTTCGCCGTATATCCCTTGCAGGGCTTTTGCCGCGTCCTGCTGTTGCTCATTCTTGAGCATTGCGTTCTTGATGTTTACGTTTAGGGCGTTATCGGATTGCTGCTTCATCGCGCTGCGGGCGGTCGAGTCGATGATTCCCGGGACTGCTGCGGAATTACCTGTACGGGAAGCTTGCAATTGAGCCGCTTCGTTCGCCGCTCCGGTGGCTCCTGAAACGGCCTCTCCGCCTTGCGTCAGCATCTTCGCTACAGCGTCAGAGCCAAAGCCCTGGGGATTATTCAGCTCGCTCCCGAGAAACGGGAAAAGGGTAGAGCGGTCAGCGCCCTGATTCTTCTTCATTTGGTCGGAGTATCCGCCTTCTACTCCGAACTGATTCAGTGCTTGCTGTTTTGCCCCTTTTGCGATGGCCCTACCCTGCCTTCCTCAGTAAGCGCTGGCATTCCTTGCATTGCCGAGTTCGAAAGCCATACTGACCACGGCTGTACGTGTTCTCCGGCGTCAATTCGTGGCCGCGATTGCAATGCGTTTTCTTAGCGTTTACCGCCGCTGGGCTTATGCCGCGCAATGTGTTTTCGCGCATGGTTACTGGCTCAAGATGATGTGGATTGGCGCAGCAACGCACTCGGCATTTGTGATCCAAGTATTTGCCCTCGGGAATCGCTCCAACCAAAGCTTTGTACATGAAAGAATGGGCTCGAGTGTTCTTTCTGCTGCCATCGGAACGGCTTCCAATTTGGAATTGACCGTAGCCATCCCGGTCCAAACTCCCCAAGAAAAGCCAGCACCCGCTCATCGGCTCAAACGCTATCTTGCCAAGCATTCGTTCCATGTCAGTCATGTGCTTCAGGGCCATTTATTCAATCTCTTTGAAGAAGCATTCCCAAAGTGCCCTTGCCCACCCCAGCCTAAGCAGTTTGCGCCCGAATCCTTTGAACTGCGGGTCAACCCAAACGTGCGCCGAGCCGAAGCCCCGCTTCTTCAGTTCCGCCCTTACCGGCTCGTGCAATTTCACAATCGCGTCTAACCGCTGGTGCGGAGATCCCCAGTTAGAATTGAAAATGCCGAAAATCTGAACTGTCCTCTCCGCCCCGACAAAGCCGACAACCTCCCCGGTGTCGGCCTCAACGGTGAACTTTGCAAACAGTTCTTTTGTTTCAGGGAACCGGAAGCCGTAGCCTTGTGCCTTGTGAATTCTGCGTAGTTCAGGCACATCGGCTTTGCGGAACTTCCTGATTCGCATGTATCTGTTTCTATTAAACGGATTTCAGCCCACCTTTTTCTGTAAGGCGGCGATTTGGGCAAGGGCTTGGGAAAGCTGATCCTGCAGGTTGCCTAAGTGGATTCGCACATCGTCAAAAGCTTCGCCATGCTTCGCATTCTGGGAGCGGATAAGTTCTAGGTTTCTGATTTGTGGGCGGCTCGGCTGGCTCATAAGAATGCGCCTCTCACGGGCATCACGCGATCCATGCGGCCCGATACGACTAGATGTTGAAGATTCATGTAAGCGTCCGCAGTCCCGGGCAGTGGAGTGACAGCGATTTTGAAGGCTACGCGGTCCCCGAGAACATTCAGCCGCCAATCTAGGTCATGGTCAAGTTGAGAACTTAGTTGCTCGGTTCGGGATGGAGCGACAGCGCCGGATTGCCACAGCCCCGACACGGGGTTGAATACTGATGTCTTTGGTTGCCAGGGATTATTCAGCGAATCCACCAGTGGCGTAATTGAGAGATTCCCGATGCCCGTCACGTAAATGCTGAGATAGGCGTAAAGCTTCCGGTGCAGCCCGAGCAGGGGGACGCCTTGCTCCATCTCGTGGTTCCAATGGAAGTAGGTTGTGTAGTAACTCGAAATCACCCCGTAACCGTCATCAGAGAATTTCGCAAAGTCCAAACTGTAGAGTTGCCCGAACCCCGCGCCAAAGACGATTTGCGACGTACCGTTATTCGTGAGCATCGCCGCACAATTCAACGGCAAGCTCCAGCGTGTCCACTTCCGGCAAAGGTCAGAGCAAATCAGTTTCCCCGAATAGCTGATATGGAGCGGGTCGGCGGGCTCGAGCGCCATGTTTACGCTTCGGTAGCTCATCGGCTCAACTTCGCTTACCGCTGTCGCGCCATCAAGCGGAAGCCCCACATAGAGCATTCGTTGAATAGGATCGTTTCGCACCCAGAGCTTCAAGGTTGCTTCCCAGTTGATGCGGTTCCAGGTCGGCTGGCGCTCCTGGGAAAGTTTCTTTGGCTGGTCGCCGGCGAAGATCCTCAACCCGCTTTGCCCCGCCCACCATGCAACCCCTTCAGCGGTATCGACTGCCGAAGGTCCGGCACAATCCACCTGTTGCGCGAATCGATCCACCGGCCACTGGAACGGTTCGGTTGAGCCGTTGTTTTGAATCCGAATCATGTCTCCGTGGGATTGGTCGGTAAGCGCATAGAGCACGCCGCGCTGTTCGAAGCAAGCTGTTACCTGTCCCGCTGTGTAGCTGGCAAGCCCGATTATCCCGGTGTCCTGATCGTATCCAAATTCGTTGTTAAAGTAGCTTGTCCGCAACTGCTGTCCCAAAACGGGTTGGGCCGCATCGATGATTTCCAGTTCATCCACCTGGATTACGGCTCCGTTGGTCACGCTGGCGAGATACACCGAGAGAACCGCATCGGACGGAACAATATCGGGAAGCGTAGGGAAGGCTAATGTATACCAGGCTCCCGATGCAGTCAGCGAAGCCACTGGGAAAGAGCACGTTGCATTTAAGCCCGTGCTGGCCGATGTGATCGCCACAACCAAATTCCCGGCAATCCCTGGGGTAATGGCCTGCAAGAGCACCCGGGAGATGTACTGCTTGAAATTCTGCAGGATGGGCGCGCCGTAGTAGTCCTGATACGCGGCTTGCGAAATCAGCGCGTCTTGAAGTCCCCCAGCAGAGGTCATCTGATAGGAGAAGCCCATCGTGTTCGATGAGAATAGCGTTCCGCTTCCGCCTGTCGATCCAGCCGTAGACCACCCGGCAGGCAGGTTAATGCTTGGCAGATACCCGCCATCGAACCCCATATTTACAAAGTTCTTTATGTTGTTGATTTCCCCCCACCAGGCCAATCGGCCCTGATACTCCACAACTCCCAGGCACGGCGCGAGAACGACTTGCGCGAAAAGATCGTTCCCGGTTATGTCAATCTGGGTTCCGCCTGTCAGTTGGGTGTCCGAGAAATCTAAGACCACTGACGTGGTGATGTTGTCGTTGATGATCGTGCCCGCCTGGAATAGCGGAGCCGTGGCCCCTCCGGGGACGATTGCCCGCGTCAGGTAATAGAAATTGCCGCCCGATGCTGGGGTGAATGCGATGATTCGTTGCGCTGTCCCGGGTGGGCCAATCAGGATGTTCGTAAGCCCTAAGAGGTTCGCCCCATCCGATGTGAAATTCACCGGAATTGAAGGTCCGGTGATTGCACCATTTTTCGACTTGAACATCAGGACTGCGGCACGTGGGCCTGCCGCCATCAGCGGGATAATGGTTGCCGTTCCGCTGCCTGCGGTGGAATCGTTCGCTCCCAGCTGGAAGTAGGTAAAAGATGTATTCGAAGGCGTTGAAAGAATGATGTACGTGCCATTCCATTGGTCTTGGACGTGGCCCGTCCCGGCGCCTGATGCCGAGACGCTCCCCGCCTGCTCATAAGTAAATTGCGTGCTATTTAAGACGCTTGCAACCGTGAAGGTTCCGTTGTACGTGGTGTCGGGATTCGTTACCCCGTTGATGACCACGGTTGCGCCCACAATCAAGCCATGCCCTGATGCGGTGGTGACTGTGACAACCCCGTTTCCGTCGCGTGAAATCGCGCTAATACTGGTTCCGAGAACGGTGTTGGCCACTGCGGAGATTCGGACTTGCCAGCCCGCCGAAAAGCCATGAGCCGCCGCAGTGTACGCTGTGACAATATTCCCCTGCCGGAAAAGACTGGATGAGCTTGAGGCTTCTGTAGCCGTTCCGCCGCCCGAACCCGCAAGCGCAAGCGATGCCATTGCCACCAGGAAAACCGAAGAACTCAGCACATCCCGCACAACCCAGGTTCCGTTGTAGCCTCCCACTCCTACGCCGGCGACAGTTACAGAATCGCCTATGTTGAAAGCGTTTGGGCTGGTAGTTGTGAATTGGGCAATGGTCGAACCATATGTTCCGCCAGCACTCGCCCCCAGTCCAGAAACAGAATTCACATAGGAAATCAGGTAGTGCGGGCGAGTGC
>Ga0207667_10005943_pt1 | contig 14860 bp, 14 predicted proteins | sample KBSCornC52_FD_184301 | JGI IMG/M metagenome (GOLD analysis project Ga0207667, IMG submission 184301) | Corn rhizosphere microbial communities from Kellogg Biological Station, Michigan, USA - KBS Corn C5-2 (SPAdes) (version 2) | ecosystem: Host-associated > Plants > Roots > Rhizosphere > Soil ... | reverse complement strand
CGAACCAGCGCAGCGCGTCGAAGTCCGGGGAGATCGTGGCGTCGATCGGGTCGCTCGCGCCGACGGCGTCGGCGAGTGCGCCGGCCTCGGCGAGGTAGCGGTCGAGCTGCGACTCGTCGGCCCGCTCGCGGTGCTCGGGGTAGCGCAGCGCGCCGTCCGCGCCGTAGTGCAGCTGGTCGAGCCGCAGCGGCGGCTCGACCAGCCCGCCGCGGTGGTGCCACAGCCCGGTGGCCGGGTCGAACCGGTAGTCGGGCAGGAAGCGGTGGCCGTTGCGGGCGACGAACAGGACGGCCTCGACGATGTAGTCGACCACCGTGTCGGACACGAAGTAGTTGAAGTTCACCCGCACCCACCCGGGCTTGATGCCCTCGCAGCCGGCGGCGATCTGCCGCTCGAAGCGGTGCGAGCGGTCGAGGTCGATGCCGAGCAGGCGGTGGCCGTACGGGCCGGCGCACGAGCAGCCGCCCCGCGACTGGATGCCGAACAGGTCGTTCAGCAGCGCGACGACGAAGTTGTGGTGCAGGTAGCGGCCGGAGGGCGCGCGCACCACGAACGAGACGATCGAGAGCCGCTCGGCGGCGAGGTTGCCGAGCACCTCTATCGTCGGCTCCGCGCTCCAGGCGGCGACGGCGCGGCGCAGGAACCGCTCTTCGCGGGCGCGGATCACGTTCGTCCCGACCGCCTCCTTGAGCCCGAACACCAGCCCGGCGCGGATCGCCTCGACGATCGCCGGCGTGCCGCCCTCCTCGCGGGCGACCGGGTCGGCGAGGTAGACGTGCTCGCTCGGATTGACGTACTCGACCGTGCCGCCGCCGGGGACGTCCGGTACGCGGTTGGCGAGCAGTTCCCGGCGCACGACGAGGACGCCCGGGGTGCTCGGCCCGCCGATGAACTTGTGCGGGCTGAGGAACATCGCGTCCTTGTACGAACCGGGGCGGCCCGGCTCGTCGGCCATGCGCAGCTCGACGTACGGACCGGCGGCGGCGAAGTCCCAGAACGACAGCGCGCCGTGCCGGTGCAGCATCTCGGAGATCGCCGTCGTGTCGCTGAGGATCCCGGTCACGTTGCTCGCGGCCGAAAACGAACCGATCTTCAGCGGCCGCGCCGCGTGCTCGACCAGCGCGCGCTCGAGCGCGGCGAGGTCGACGTGGCCGTCGGCGTCCTGCGGGATCACCAGCACGTCGGCGACCGACTCGCGCCACGGCAACTCGTTCGAGTGGTGCTCGAAGGGGCCGATGAACACGACGGGTCGTTCGGCGGGCGGGATCTGCGCGCGCAGGTGGTAGCGGTCGTCGAGCCCGGAGGGGATGCGCAGGCCGAGGACGCCGATCAGCTTGTCGATCGCACCGGTGGCCCCGCTGCCGGCGAAGATCACGACGTCCTCGTCGGTACCGCCCACCGCACGATGGATCGCGGCCCGGGCGTCCTCCCGCAACCGGGTCGTCTGCAGCCCGGTTCCGCTCGACTCGCTGTGGGTATTCGCGTAGCGCGGGAGTACCTCGTTCCGGACGAAGTCCTCGATGAAGCTCAACGCGCGGCCCGAGGCGGTGTAGTCGGCGTAGGTCACGCGGCGCGGACCGTACGGGCCGTGCATGACCTGGTCGTCGCCGATCACCGCCTCGCGGATCCGCCGCAGCAGCGGCGTCTCGCCGTCGGGTCGAGCGTTGCTCATTGGGCCTCCTCCCCGCCCAACCTACGGCTAGGCCAGGCTGAGGAAGAGCTTCTCCAGGGCGTCCAGGCTCATCGGCGCCTCGCCGCCGTCGGCCGTCTCGGTCATGCACTGGCGCATTCCCGTGGCCAGCAGCCGGAAGCCGGCGCGGTCGAGCGCGCGGCTGGCCGCGGCCAGCTGGGTCACCACGTCGGTGCAGTCGCGCCCGTCCTCGAGCATCCGGATGATCCCGCCGACCTGGCCTTCGACCCGGCGGAGGCGGGCGATGACGTCGCGCGAGGCATTCGCTTCGATCTCCATGACCCCAGTCTAGCTCGTACCCCCTGGGGTACCAGCGCCGACGACGGCGGGAACGGTCGACGACCGCGCGGAGGGTGGCTCGTCCGACGTCCGGCGCAGCACCGACAGCGCCACCGCCGGGAACAGCAGCACCGACAGCAAGCCGGCGAACACGAGCGCCGCCCCGGTCACCGGGGTGATGCGGCCCAGCTGCACGCCGATCTGCGTCGCCGTCACGATGAACGGCAGCGAGGTCGCCTGCAGCAGCGCCGTGGCCACCGTCGCCCGCCGCCCCACGGCCCGCAGGCTCAGCAGCGCCGGGACGCCGCGCAGCACGAGCAGCGCGGCCAGGAAGACCGGCACCCGCAAGAGCGCGGACGGGTGGTCGAGCAGCCCCTTGAGGTCGAGCCGGATCCCGCTGCTGATGAAGAAGACCGGGATGAGGAAGCCGTAGCCGATCGCGTCGAGCTTCGTGCGGAAGTTCGGGTGGCTGCCGGCGTCCCGATCGACGACGCTCACGACAACGCCGGCCAGGAACGCGCCGAGGATGCTCTCGAGGCCGAACCGCTCCGCGAGCGCGGTGAACGCGATCAGCAGCACGACGGCGAACCGCACGCGGATCTCGGCCGTGGTGTCCTGCAACCGCACGAGGATGCCGCCGAGGCGCATCGATCGGCCGGCCCGCGAGACGACGACAGCGGTGACGAGCACCAGCACGGCGAACGCGACGATGAGGACGACCCGGCTGCCCGTCCCGCCGCCGGAGGCCGAGAAGAACAGCGACAGCAACAGGATGGCGGCGAAGTCGGCGACGGTCGCGGCGACGATCGCGGCCTGCCCCACCTCGGAATCGGACTGCCGGGCGTCCTTCAGCACGGGCACGACGAGGCCGAGGGACGTCGCCGACAGCGCGATCGCGATGAGCAGAGGGGAGCGCACCCAGCCGATGGCGTGCAGGCCGAAGCCGAGCGGGATGCCGAGGGCGAGCGTGACGAGGTACCCGACGAGCGCCACCTTCAACAAGCGCCCGCGCAGCCGGGCCGGGTCGATCTCGAGGCCGGCGAGGAACAGCAGGAACGCCAAGCCGATCAGCGCGAGGATCTGCACCGGCACGTCCACCTCGACCCAAGCGAGGACGGACGGCCCGAGCACGATGCCGAGTACGATCTCGACGATCACCGACGGGATGCGGATGCGGGGGAAGAAGCCGAGCAGCAGCGGCGCCGCGGCCGCCACCAAGCAGATGACGAACAGGTTGGTGAAGGAGGTTTCCGGCATGACGGGGCCTCACAGTCCGTAGGTCTCGAGGAGGCGTAGCCACACCTCGCTGACGGTGGGGAACGCCGGTACGGCGTGCCAGAGCTCGCTCAGCGGGACGGCCGCGGCGACCGCGATCGTGGCCGAGTGCAGCAGCTCCTGGATGCCGGGGCCGGTGAAGGTCGCCCCGACGACGACCTGCCGGTCGGTGTCGATCACGAGCTGGCTGGTGCCGGCGATCCCCTCGCCGAGGGCGACGGCGCCGGCCACGTTGCCGGTGCCGTAGCTGACGGTGCGCACGGCCAGGCCACGCTCCCGCGCCTGCGCCTCGGTCAGCCCCACCGCGCACACCTGCGGGTCGGTGAAGACGACGCGCGGCACGGCATCGATGCTCGAGCGGTCCCGCGCCGGCCGGCCGAGGATCACGTCGGCGGCGATGCGGGCCTGGTACTTGCCCATGTGGGTCAGCGGCGCGACGCCGGTGCAGTCACCGACGGCGTAGAGCCAGTCGAGTCCGCCCACCCGCAGCTGGTCATCGACCGGGACGGCGCGCTCAGCGGCGATGCCGACGCGGTCGAGACCGAGGCCGGCCAGCTCGACGCGGCGGCCGGTGGCCACGAGCAGCTCGTCCCCCTCGATGGACCGGCCGCCGACCTCGACCGTGACCCGGCCCGTCCACCCGGCCCGCCGGACTCGCTCGACCGCGGCGCCCACGAGCACCTCGATGCCCTCGGCCTCGAGGGCGGCCTGCAGCTCGGCGCCGGCGAACGGCTCCTCGCGCGGTAGCAGCCGCGGCCCGCCCTCGAGCACCGTGACCTGCTCAGCCCCTAGGCGCCGGAACGCCTGGGCGAGCTCGACGCCGATCGCACCGCCGCCGAGCACGAGTAGCCGCCGCGGCACCGACTTGGCCGCGGTGGCGTCGCGGTTGTCCCAGGGACGCGCCTCGGCCAGCCCCGGGATCGGCGGCAGTGCCGGGCGGCTGCCGGTGGCCAGCACGACGGCCCGCCGCGCCCGCAGGACGGCGCCGGAGTCGACGCTGACGGTTCGCTCACCGGCGAGTGACCCGCGTCCGCGGACCAGCGTGATGGCGTGCTCGGTCAGCCACGGCACCTGCCCCGCGTCGTCCCAGCCGCCGGTCATGTAGTCGCGGCGCGCCAGTGCGGCGGCGACGTCGATCTCGCCGCTGACGGCGGCCGCCGCGCCGGGCACGCGGCGGGCGGCGGCGACGGCATCGCCCGGCCGCAGCAGCGTCTTGCTCGGCATGCAGCCCCAGTACGAACACTCCCCGCCCACCAGCTCGGCCTCGACCAGGGCGACCTCGAGGCCGGCCTCGGCGCACCGTCCCGCGGCCACCTCGCCGGCCGGGCCGCCGCCGACCACGACAACGTCGAATTCGTCCACCGTCTGCTCCTCGCTCCACCGAACCGGTCGAGCCAGCAGTCCGGCCGAGGCCGCCGCCGTTACGCGCGTAACGCCGGGACGCGACGCCGGACTGCAGTAGAGGAACTGGTGCGCACTAGGAGTCCGGAACGGCATGATGAGCGACATGGGCAACGACGCCGAGCCCGGCATGACCATCGAGTGCCGGCAGCTCGTCGAGCTGGTGACCGACTACCTCGAGGGGGTGCTCGACGCGCCCACGCGCGCCGAGCTCGAGGCGCACCTGCAGCTGTGCGATGCCTGCGCCGAGTACGTCCGCCAGATGCAGATCACGATGCAGATGGTCGGCACCGTGCCGCTCGAGAGCCTCTCCGACGAGACCCGCACCGAACTGCTGACGGCCTTCCGCGACTTCCGCGGCGCCGACTGCTGAGCCTGGCTGTCAGGCCTCGCCCGAGCCCACCGCGTACGACTCGACGCCCCACAGCTCCAGCCCCAGGTCGCGCAGCTGCTCGAGCACGCCGTACAGCGCCGAGGAGTCCACGCAAACCCCGGTCAGCACCGTGCTACCGTCCCCCGGCTCCAGCTCCATTGCGTCGAAGGCCGTGGCGAAGCGCTCGCCCAGACGACCTTTGACCCTGATGCGGTAGAACCGCTGCTCCATACCCTCAGCGTGCGCGCGGCGGCCCCGGCCGTCATCCCTTACAGCTCGATATCACCCGGGTGAGATTCGGGCCAGGGGGAGGCGGTGAGGTCGCCGATACGGCAGGCTGCATCCGAATCCGCCGGAAGGTTCAGGGGGCCCACGGTGTCCGAGTCGAGCACTCACGCGATCGCCGTCGCCGGCGACGCGGGCGACCCGACCGGTGACGCCGCCCTCGTCGCCCGGCTGCGCGCCGGTGATCAGGCGGCGTTCGCGCAGCTCGTGGACGACTGGTCGCCGGTGATGCTGCACGTCGCCCGCCGCTACGTCGCGACCCGGCAGGCGGCCGAGGACGTCGTGCAGGACGCTTGGCTCGGCGTGATCACCGGCCTGGCCCGGTTCGAGGGCCGCTCGTCCCTGCGCAGCTGGACGTTCTCGATCCTGATCAACCGGGCCAAGACGCAGCACGTCAAGGAGCGCCGGCTGGTCGCCTCGGCCGCGCTGACCGGCAGTGACGCCGGCGAGCCGGGCGGGACGGTCGACCCCGGCCGGTTCCAGGGGCCGGACGGCGCCTACCCCGGGCACTGGACGAGCGCCGGCGCGCCGCGGCCGTGGGACGAGCCCGAGGCCGGCGCCCTCAACCGGGAGGTCGCCTGCCTGATCGACCAGGCGTTGGACGGCCTGCCCGAGCGGCAGCGCCTCATCGTCCAGATGCGCGACATCCAGGGGATGAGCTCGGCCGAGGCGTGCGCGGCGCTGGCGGTCTCCGAGCAGAACCAGCGCGTGCTGCTGCACCGCGGCCGGGCAGCGCTGCGGGCCGCCCTCGAGGGTTATCACCACGGATGAGCCGGACGGGGAGGGAGCCGAGGTGGCCGGTGAGCTGACGGGGCGGGTCGCGATGGTGACCGGGGCGGCGAGCGGCATCGGCCGGGCCAGCGCCCTCGCGTTCGCCGAGGCCGGCGCGCGGGTCGCGGTGCTCGACGTCGACGAAACCGGCCTGGACGCGACGGCCGACAAGATCCGGGCCGCGGGCGGCGAAGCGCTGACGCTGCCGGTGGACGTCACGGACCTGGACGCCGTCACCCGGGCGGTCGCCGACACGGTCGACGCGTACGGCTCGCTGGACGCCGCGCACAACAACGCCGGCGTCGCCGGGCCCTACCTGCCACTGGACGAATACCCGCCGGAGGAGTTCTACCGGGTCCTGCAGGTGGACCTGATCGGCGTGTGGCACTGCCTGCGCGCACAGATCGCGGTCATGCGCCGCCAGCGCGCGGGGGCGATCGTCAACACGTCCTCGATGCTGGGCGAGGCCGCCATGCCGGACAACGGCGCGTACGTCGCCGCCAAGCACGGCGTCAACGGCCTGACCCGCGCCGCTGCGGTGGAGCTGGCCGGCTCGGGCATCCGGGTGAACGCGCTCGCGCCCGGGGTGACCCGCAGTGGGATGACCTCCGGCGTCAGCGACGAGCTGCTGCGGGCCGTCCCCATGGGGCGCATCGCGGAGCCGGAGGAGATCGCCGCCGCCGCGGTGTGGCTGTGCTCGCCCGGCGCGTCGTACGTCACCGGCGCGGTGCTGGCGGCCGACGGCGGATGGCTGGCCGGATGAGCCCGGCCTCGCTGCGGCGCGAGCTGCACCTGCCCGAGGCGGTCGCGATGTCGGTCGGCGTCATGGCCCCGACGCTGGCCATGTCGGTCACCGGAGTCGCGGCCGCGCACGAGCTGGGCCGCGCGGCACCGCTGGCGTTCATCGTCGCCGGGGCCGCGGTGGGCCTGGTCGCCTACGGCTTCGTCCGGCTGGCCGGCGAGATCGCCTCGGCCGGCTCGGTGTACGCCTTCGTGGGCCGGGCCTTGTCGCCGCGGTGGGGGTTCGTCGCCGGCTGGGCGCTGCTGGGCACCTACCTCGTCTTCCCGCCGGTGTCGATCATGGGCGTGACGGTGTTCGGCCGCGCCTTCCTGCACGCGACCGGGATCGCCGAGGACGCCGACTGGTACCCCCTCGCGCTGTTCGGCTGGGCGGTGATCGGGTTGCTCGCCGGCTGGGGCATCCGGCCGACGACGCGGTCGCTGCTGCTGGTCGAGATCGTCTCGGTGCTGCTGATCGTCGTGCTGATGGTGGCCATCGTCGTACGCCTGGCCGGGTCGGGGCACCCGGTCGCCGGCGCCGGCGGCATCTCCGGCCGGGTGCTCGTCCTGCCCAGTGGCGTGGGGATCTCTGCCCTGGCCCTCGCGGCCACGTCGGGCTTCCTCGCCTTCGCCGGGTTCGAGTCGGCCGCCTCGCTGGGGGAGGAGACCGTGCGGCCGACGGCGTCGATCCCGCGCGCGATCTGGACGGCGGTGGCCTTCGGCGCCGGCTTCTACGGGCTGTGCATGATCACCCAGTCGTGGGGCTTCGGGTTGCAGCCGGCCGGCGTGACGGCGTTCGAGCACTCGCAGGCGCCGCTGGGCGACTTGGCGCAGCACTTCGTCGGGCGCTGGCTGGCGACGCTGCTCGACGCCGGCGCGGTGCTGAGCGCGATCGGGGCCGGGCTCGGCGGCGTGACGGTCGCCGCTCGCATGCTGTTCGCCTTCGGCCGGGACGGGCTGGGCACGGCCCGGCTGGCGGACGTCAGCCCGCGCAGCGGTACACCGGCGAAGGCGCTCGGGGTCGAGCTGCTCGTCGCGCTCGTCCTGCTCACCGCGTTCCGACTGGCCGGGACGGCGCCGCTGGACGTGTTCTTCTACCTGGCCACCCTCGGCGTGCTCAGCCTGCTGGTGATGTACGCGCTGACCAACGTCGCCGCGCTGCGCTATCTAGTAGCCCCGCGCGCCGGGCGGACGGCCGCCGCGTTGATACCCGCGGCCGGGGTGGTCATCGCCGGGTACGTCCTCTACCGCAACGTGTGGCCCGTCCCGCCGGCGCCGTACGAGTACTTCCCCTACGCGGTCGCGGGCTGGCTGCTGCTCGGCGGTGCGCTGTCGCTGGTGCTGCGCCGGCGCCCGGCGCCGTCAGAGCAGGTCGAGGGCGCGCGCCCGGCTGACCGCGTCGAGGCGTGAGTCGGCCCCGAGCTTCCGGTAGATCGCCCGCAGGTGCGTCTTCAGCGTGTTCGGGGTGACGAACAGCGCGCCGGCGATCTCCCGCTGCGTGAGCGGACCCGGCAGCAGGCGGAGGATGGCGAGCTCGCGGTCGGTCAGCCGATCGGGCTCCGGCTCGTCCGGGCCCGGGCGGTGGTGCAGGCGCAGCCACTCCGGCACGAGCCGGCCCGCGTCGGGGCACGCCTTGAGCAACGCGCGGGCCTCGACGAGCTCGCCGTTGGCCACCAGCGCGGCCGCCAGCTCGACCCGGCCGGCGCCCCGCCGCCCGAGCTCGACCGCCTGCCCGCTCGCGGCCGCCGCCGCTTCGCCGCGGCCGGCCGCGAGCCGGGCGGCGGCCAGCGCCGGGAACATCGCGACGAAGTGGTGCCGGCCGATCGGCTCGACCGCTCGCGTGGCGGCGGCCAGCAGCTCGTCCGCCGCTGCGAGATCACCGCTCTCGGTGGCGGTCAACGCCAGGCAGCCGAGCGCGTACACCTCGGCCAACCGGTTGCCCTCGTCCCGCGCCGTGCGCAGCGCACTGCGCAGCGACACCGCCGCACGATCGAACTCGGCCAGCCACAGCAGGCAGACGCCGGTGACGAGGTCACGGACGGTGCGCAGGAACGGGTCGACGAGCCTCGGACCGAGCACCTCGAACAGCGCGAGCGCCCGGCGCAGGTCGCCGGTCTTGTAGGCCAGCAGTGCGCGCAACGCCCGCACCTCCGGCTCGTCCGGTCCGGCACCCTCGGCCAGCGTCAGCGCCGCGTCGGCCTCGCCGAGCCGGCCGGCATCGAGGGCCAGCCAGACCCGGGCCGCGGCCAGCCGGGCGTCGGCGGCGATCCGTTCGGGTGGCAGCGCGTCCAGCCAGCCGCGCACCGTGCGCAGGTGGCCGGCGTTGAACTGCTCGCGCCACCCGTCGGCGATCAACGCCGCGGCCAGGTCGGCGTCCCCGGCGCACACCGCGTGGTCGATGGCGGCCGCGACGTCGCCGGCCCCTGCGAACCAGACCGCGGCCCGGCGGTGCAGCTGCGCCGGCCGGCGGGGTTCGATGCGGGCGAGCTCGTGCCGCAAGATGCCGCGGAACAGCTGGTGGTAGCGGAACCAGCGCTGCTCGTCGTCCAGCGGGGTGAGGAACAGGTTGGCCCGCTGGATGCGATCGAGCAGCGCGGCGCAGTCGTCCCGGCCGGTGACCGCGGCCGCCAGCTCGGCGCTGACCCGGTCGAGCACCGCCGTCTCGAGCAGGAACGAGCGCACGTCGTCCGGCTGCGCGGCCAGCACCTCCTCGCCGAGGTAGTCGACGACGTGCCGGTCGGCGCCGGTGAACCGTTCGATGAAGTCGCTGCGCGCGCCCGGATCGGGCCGGTCCGCGAGCCGCAGGCCGGCCAGCTGGAGCCCGGCCACCCAGCCCTCGGTGCGGGCGACCAGGCGCGACACGTCCTGCTCGTCGAGCGCCAACCCGAGGGAGCGGCCGAGCAGCTCGGCCGCCTCCCCGGTGGTGAACCGCAGCTGCTCGGCCCGCACCTCCACGAGCCGCCCGGTGACGCGCAGCCGGCTGGTCGGCAGCGGCGGGTCGCTGCGGCTGATGACGATCAGGTGCAGCTGGTCGGGCGCGTGCTCGACGAGTTGCCGCAGGGAGTCATGCACGCCGGCATCGGTGATGGCGTGGTAGTCGTCGAGGACGAGCAGCACCGCGTGGGGCCACGCGCTGAGGTCGTTCAGCAGCACGGGCAGGACGTCGCGCAGCACGTCCACACCGGGGGTGTCGAGCTGGGCCAGGGCGGCGACCGCGGCGCCCGGGGCGGCCTGCTCGATCGCGGTCAACAGGTACCGCCAGAACCGGGCCGCGTCGTCGTCGCCGCGGTCCAATGACACCCAGCCCGCCGCCGCACCCCGGCCGTGCAACCATTGGCTGACCAGCGAGCTCTTGCCCCACCCGGCCGGGGCGACCACGAGCGTGACGCGGGAGCGCTCGCCGCCGGCGAGCAGCGCCTCCAGCCGCGGGCGCAGGACCGGACGCTCCGGCGGCGGTGGGACGAACAGCTTCGTGGCGATGAGGACCTCGCGCGGGCGCCCGGGGCCGGCGGCCGCCTGTGACGGCGGCTGTAACGGCTCCGTGTGTGGCGAAGACACCAGGTGCATGTCTGATCACGGGTCCCGGCGCGATGTCTGACGTGTGGGCGTTGGACGTTCCGGCGGCAGAGAAGGTCATCCGTACCGTAGTGGTCTACGCGGGCCTGGCGCTGCTGCTCCGCCTCGCCGGCAAGCGCAACCTCGCCCAGCTGAACTCCTTCGACCTGGTCGTCGTGCTCCTTCTGTCCAGTGTCGTCCAGAACGCCCTCATCGGCCCGGACGACAGCGTGACCGGCGCGTTCATCGGAGCGGCCACGCTCGTGACGGTCAACTCCGTCGTCGTCCGCCTGGTGAACCGCAGCGACCGGGCGGTGCGGCTGTTCGAGGGCGACGAGGTGGCTTTGGTGAAGGACGGCCGGTTCGTCGATCGGGCGCTGCGCCGGCAGGGATTGCGTCGCGCAGACGTCGAGAGCGCCTTGCGGGCCCAGGGCGCCGACGGGCCGCAGGACGTGGCCGAGGCGACGCTGAGCGGCGGGGGCAGCATCGTCGTCTGGCTACGGCCGGAGGAGATGTCGGCCAACCGCGGCGACGTCGCGACGATCCTGCAGCGGCTCGACGAGCTGGAACGGAGGCTGGCATGCCGCGACTGAGGATCGTCCGGCGGCATCCGTGGTGGTTCGCCACCGCCGCGGTCGGGTTCGCCGGCCTGACCGCGTTCGTCCTGGTCTACTTCGCCCCGCAGGACCTGTTCCTGCAGACCTCGGTCAACGAGCCGCTGCCGGTGGCGACGGGGGCGGCGGGCTCCGCGCCGGCCGGGACGACCAGCCCGTCCGCGTCACGCGCGCCGGCCGGGTCGGGCGCGCCGGCGCCGTCCGTCCTCGCGCAGGGGCGCTTCCGCAGCGGCGAGCACGACACGTCCGGCCGGGCGGCGCTGCTGCGCCTGTCCGACGGCCGCCGGTTCGTGCGCCTCGAACGGTTCTCGACCTCGAACGGACCGGCCGTGCGGGTGTGGCTGAGCGCGGCACCGGCCGGCGCGGGCGACGACACCGTCGCCGGCGCCCCGCACGTCGATCTCGGCGGGCTCAAGGCCAACCACGGCAACCAGAACTACCGCGTGCCGGCGTCGGCGGACCTCGGGCGCTACCGCTCGGTCGTGATCTGGTGCCGCCGCTTCGACGTCGTCTTCGGCTCGGCCGGGCTAACCGCGCGACGCTGACCGATCCGTCCCGATCACCTTTGCCCGTCGGCGGGCCGCTGACCGGCGACCGGAGCGGCCCGTCGCGGTACGAAGATGATCGCCGGCGCGCGCCACCGCGACCGCGATCACTGCCGGGTGAAGTGGGTGACCGGGCGCGGGCGCAGCTCGCCGTCCAGGTAGGTGTCGACGTGCTCGTCGTAGAACGCGACGAGCCCGGCGATCGGCAGCAGCTGGCGGGTCGGGAACGCGTACGACCAGGCCAGGTCGGCGTGCACCTGATCGCCGAGCACGACCGACCAGTAGTCGGTGGTGACGCCCTTGTACGGGCACTCGGTCTGCGTGTCGGTGCGGCGCAGGTGCGGCCACTGCACGTCCCCGCGGTCGACGTAGAACCGCGTCGGCAGGCCGGTCTCGAACACGAGCACCGGCGCGTCCGACTCGGCGAGGACGACGCCGTCCAGCTCGACCCGCAACGAACGACGCGACCGCAGCGCATCGACGCGCACGTAAGGGTTCCGCGGGTGGACGAACACCTGCTCGTCCTCCTCGAACCAGGCGTCGAGCGCGGCCCAGTCCACGCGGGCGGTGCCGGCCACGGCCGGGTCGGCGTCGGCGCCGTAGACGCGGACGCTGCCCGGGCGTTGCTCGTCGCCGACGGCCAGTCCGTACACGGCGGCGACGCCGCGCTTCAGCTTCTGCGTGCGCTGCTCGTCGACGAGCACGTCCGGGGCCATGTCCGCCACCGGCACGTAGTACTGCGGGTAGAACGGCCACTCCCACACGTAGCGGGCCCGGGTCGTGTCGAAGATCGTCCGACCACCGAGCTGGCCGCGCACCCGGCGCGGCGCCGGCTCGACGTGACCGGCGGGGACGGGCGGGGCGGGGTAATCGCGATCCATGTTCACCAGTCTGCGCGACGGCGGCGTTCGTGACGCGCTTACCGAACGATGACGGAACCGCCGGAGGCGCGCACGGGTGGCGCCGCGATCCCTAGCGTCGCCAGCGTGGCTCGCATCCTGCTCACCGGCGGCGCCGGGTTCATCGGCTCGCACGTCCGGTCGGCCCTCGCCGGCACCGACGTGGTCGTGCTCGACTCGCTGCGCCCCGATGTCCATCGCGAGCGGCCGGCCGTCCCCGACGTGCTCGTGGGCGACGTCCGCCACCCGGACGACCTCGACCGGGCGTTGCGCGGCGTCGACGCGGTCATCCACCTCGCGGCGAAGGTCGGGCTCGGCGTCGGCGTGGCCGACTTCCCGGACTACGCCGACAGCAACGTCCACGGCACCGCGGCGCTGCTGGCCGCGATGTCGCGCGCCGGGGTGCGGCGACTCGTGCTCGCCAGCTCGATGGTCGTGTACGGGGAGGGCGCCGGTCACTGCGCGCAGCACGGGCCGGTCCGCCCGGCCGCGCGGCGGGTGAGCGACCTCGAAGCGGGGCGGTTCGAACCGCCCTGCCCGCAGTGCGGCGCGCCGCTCGAGCCGGCGATGGTCGACGAGGCGGCCGCGACCGACCCGCGCAACGCCTACGCCGCGACCAAGCTCGGCCAGGAACACCTGGCCGCGGCCTGGGCCATCGCCACCGGCGGCTCGGTCGCCGCCCTGCGCTACCACAACGTCTACGGGCCGGGCCTGCCCGTGGACACGCCCTACGCCGGCGTCGCGGCGATCTTCCTGTCCGCGCTCCGCGGCGGCCGCGCGCCGCTGGTGAACGAGGACGGCGCCATGCGCCGCGACTTCGTGCACGTCCGGGACGTCGCGGCGGCGACCTTCGCCGCATTGGCCCACGACGGCGGGTTCCGCGCGTTCAACGTCGGCTCGGGCACGCCGCGGACGGTCGGGGAGCTGGCGGCGACGCTCGCCGACGCCGAGGGCGGACCGGCGCCGCGGGTCACCGGCCGGTACCGGCTCGGCGACGTGCGGCACCTGACCGCCGACTCCACCCGGATCCGTCGCGAGTTGGGGTGGCAGCCCCACGTCGAGTTCGCCGACGGGGTGGCCGAGCTGGCCGCGGCGCCGGTCGCCGTCATCGCCTCGTAAGGATCACGAGCAGTGATCACCCCTAGCGTCGCTAAAGTGACGCTCGACGTCGTCCTCCCGTGCCTGGACGAGGCCGCCGCCCTGCCCTGGGTGCTGTCGCGCATCCCGCCCGGCGCCCGCGCCATCGTCGTCGACAACGGCTCGCGCGACGGCTCGGCCGCCATCGCGCGGGACCTCGGCGCGACGGTGGTGTCGTGCGAGCGACGCGGCTACGGCGCCGCCTGCCACGCCGGCCTGCTCGCGGCCGGCGCCGAGTTCGTCGCGGTGTGCGACTGCGACGGCACGCTCGACCCGGCGGCCCTCACCGGGTTCGTCGCCGAGCTGCGGGCCGGCGCCGATCTCGTGGTCGGCCGGCGCCGGCCGGCCGGCCGCGGCGCGTACCCGCTCGGGCTACGGCTGGCCAACGCCGAGCTCGCCCGGCAGGTGCGGCGGCGCACCGGGGCGCCGCTGCGCGATGTCGGGCCGCTGCGCGCGGCCCGGCGCGAAGCGCTGCTCGCGCTCGGGATCACCGATCGGCGCAGCGGCTATCCGGTGGAGACGATCGTGCGCGCGGCGGCGGCCGGGTGGCGCATCGTGGGACGGGACGTCCCCTACGCGCCGCGGGTCGGACGGTCGAAAGTGACCGGAACGCTCCGCGGCCGGGTGCAGGCGGTCCGCGACATGAGAGCGGTGCTCTCGGCGTGAGGCCACTGACCGTCGTGGTGCTGGCGAAGCGCCCTCGTCCCGGAGCGGTGAAGACGCGGCTCGTCCCGCCGCTCACGCACAGCGAAGCCGCCGACGTGGCGGCGGCGGCCCTGACCGACACGCTGGCCGCCGTCGACCGCACGCCGGCCCACCGTCGCGTCCTGGCCCTCGACGGCGACCCGGTCGGGTGGGAGAGGCCCGGGTGGTCGGTGGTGCCGCAGGCCACCGGCGGTCTCGACCGGCGGATCGCCGCCGCCCTCGCCGCGGCGAGCGGACCGGTGCTGCTCGTCGGCATGGACACCCCGCAGGTGCAGCCGGCGCACCTGCTCGCCTTCGATCCCGGCCGCTACGACGCCGCGCTCGGGCCGGCCACCGACGGCGGGTACTGGGCGATCGGCCTGCGCGACCCGCGGCGGGCCGGCGCGGTCGTGCCCGGCGTGCCGATGTCGCAGGCCGACACCGGGACCGTCCAGCTCGACCGGCTGCGGGCGGCGGGACTCACCGTGCAGTTGCTCCCCCAACTGACGGACGTCGACACGATCGAGACGGCCGAGGTCGTGGCCGGCGAGGCGCCGTCCACGACCTCGGCC
>Ga0207667_10005940_pt1 | contig 14865 bp, 15 predicted proteins | sample KBSCornC52_FD_184301 | JGI IMG/M metagenome (GOLD analysis project Ga0207667, IMG submission 184301) | Corn rhizosphere microbial communities from Kellogg Biological Station, Michigan, USA - KBS Corn C5-2 (SPAdes) (version 2) | ecosystem: Host-associated > Plants > Roots > Rhizosphere > Soil ... | reverse complement strand
ATGAACACGGGCATGAACCGCCTCGGCTTCCGGCCGGAAGAGTTCGCGGCGGCCTACCTGCGCCTGCGCGCCATTCCGGGCATCCGCAACATCACCCTGATGACGCATTTCGCGAACGCGGACGAGCTGGAGCATCCGCGCCTGTCGATCGCCGAGCAGGTCCGGCGCTTCCGCCTCGGCGCGGACGGCCTGCCGGGCGAGCGCAGCCTGTCGAATTCCGGCGGCGTGCTGCACACGGCAGAACTCGTCCAGGAATTGGCGAGCGACTGGGTGCGCCCCGGCATCATGCTGTATGGCGGCACGCCGGGCGGGCGTTCGGCGCGGGATTATGGTCTGCTGCCCACGATGACGCTGAAATCGGAGATCATCGGCATGCAGCATCTGCAGCCGGGCGACAGCGTCGGCTACGGCAGCCGTTTCCAGGCGGAGACGCCAATGACGGTCGGCATCGTCGCCTGCGGCTACGCGGACGGCTACCCGCGCCACGCGGAGCACGGTACGCCCGTGCTCGTGGACGGCATCCGCACGACGCTCGTCGGCCGGGTATCGATGGACATGATGGCCGTCGATCTGTCGCCGATCCCGAACGCGCGCGTGGGCAGCAAGGTCACACTGTGGGGCGACGGCCTGGCCGTCGACGAGGTCGCCCATGCCGCCGGCACGATCGGTTATGAATTGATGTGCGCCCTGGCGCCGCGCGTGCGCGTGGCCGAGGCGCCGCTCGGGTGCGATCCCGTTTTATAAGTCAAAGGAACCATGGCTAAACCCCGTACCAGTTTCGTCTGCAGCGATTGCGGCAGCGTAGCGAGCCGCTGGACCGGCCAGTGCACCGACTGCAAGGCCTGGAACACGATGACCGAGCAGGTCGAGACAGCCGGCCTGAACCGCATGTCGCAGACGCCGCATATGCACAAGAGCCTGGCGCAGACGGCGCCCGTGCTGTCGCTGAAGGACATCGAGGCGATCGACGTGCCGCGGTTCGGCACCGGCATCGATGAATTCGACCGCGTGCTGGGCGGCGGCCTCGTCGCGGGCGGCGTCGTGCTGATCGGCGGCGACCCCGGCATCGGCAAATCGACCCTGCTGCTGCAGGCGCTGGCCAACCTGGCGACCACGCGCAGCACGCTGTACGTGTCCGGCGAGGAATCCGGCGCCCAGATCGCACTGCGCGCGCGCCGGCTGCAGGTCGAGGCGAAGGACCTCAAGCTGCAGGCCGAGATCCAGCTCGAGAAAATCCTCGGCACGATCGCCGACCTCAAGCCGGACGTGGCCGTGATCGACTCGATCCAGACCTTGTATTCGGACGCGCTGACGTCGGCGCCCGGTTCCGTCTCGCAGGTGCGCGAGTGTGCGGCCCAGCTCACGCGCGTGGCCAAGCAGACGGGCGTCACCATCATCCTCGTCGGCCACGTGACGAAGGAGGGCGCGCTCGCGGGCCCGCGCGTGCTGGAGCACATCGTCGACACCGTGCTGTACTTCGAGGGCGATACGCAGTCCAGCTTCCGCCTGGTGCGCGCGATCAAGAACCGTTTCGGCGCCGTCAACGAGCTGGGCGTGTTCGCGATGACGGAAAAAGGCCTGAAGGGTGTGTCGAATCCATCCGCCTTGTTTCTTTCGCAACACGACAACCAGGTGCCGGGTTCCTGCGTGATGGTGACGCAGGAGGGTACGCGACCGCTTCTGGTTGAAGTGCAAGCCCTCGTCGACGCCAGTCATTTGCCGAATGCGCGCCGGCTCTCGGTCGGCCTGGAACAGAACCGCCTCGCGATGCTGCTCGCGGTGCTGCACCGCCATGCCGGCATTGCCGCGTTCGACCAGGACGTGTTCATCAACGCGGTCGGCGGCGTCAAGATCACGGAACCGGCGGCCGACCTGGCTGTGCTGCTTGCCATTAATTCATCGATGCGCAACAAGGCGCTGCCGCGTGGCCTCGTCGTGTTCGGCGAGGTTGGCCTTGCCGGCGAGATCCGCCCGGCGCCGCGCGGCCAGGAGCGTCTGCGCGAGGCGGCCAAGCTCGGGTTTTCCGTCGCCGTGATCCCGAAGGCCAATGCGCCGAAGCAAAAAATCGAGGGCATGACCATCGTGGCCGTCGAGCGCATCGACGAAGCCTTCAGCAAACTGCGCGAACTGGACTGATAACGTCGGGATTAAACTTCGGCAACACATGGGTTGCCGTTTGCACCTATAATCCCACCTCGTTTGTTATCAGCTTCACAGGTAATCGTGGTTACAGATCAGAGGAAATCCGCACGCAAGATCCTGAAGGTGAGGGCCGTCCTGGCGATGGAAGGCCAGGCCCCTGTCCAGGTCCGCACGTCCGATATCGGCGTCAATGGCGTCAGCCTCACGGTCCCGAATCCGTTGCAGACGGGGCAGGTGGGCCAAGTGGCGTTCGACCTGCTGGTCGACGGCAAGTCGTTCCCGCTGCAGGCCCGCGCCAGGGTCATGTATTGTATTTTCAGCAATGGGGAGTTCAAGGCCGGGTTCCAGTTCATGAACCTGGACCTGAATGCGTTGAGCCAGCTGTCACGGTTCCTGCGCTAAGATTTTTCCCTCGCAGGACGTCAAGAAAAGCGGCGGACGCCTTTGGCCCCGCCGCTTTTTCTTTGCTGAGGCCTCATCGGTCTCCAATGCTATTCGTGATAGCGGTCGTGTAATTTCTCTGAGCAGCCTCTGCCTTCAATAACAGCCTCATACAGCACGAGGCCGGCGATACCTGTCAGAATTCCTGTGATTACCAAGCCTAACATACGCGTCTACGCCCTTGGGCGCCCCTCCGATCCTTTGTTCCGCTTGTTCGTTCTTGAACGTGTTTGTAGGACATATCCTCCATATCGGTGAACACTTCCACACTAGCAGAACGCACCATATTTACAAGGGTTGCCACGGAGACCCGTTGCGGATGAGTATGACAACCGTCTCCGCACTGTCATAAACATGCACAATGCATGTCATATAGCTGAATCGACCATGTCATAAAGCCGTCATATTTGCTCACTACACTGCGCAGCATCAACCGTGTCACCCAATAAACAAAGGACCTTGATATGCGCATGAAGCAACTGCTGGCAACCGTCATCATCGGCACCACCGCCGCGTTCGCGAGCACCGCAACGCTGGCCGCCGACATCACCGGTGCTGGTTCGACCTTCGCCTACCCGATCTATTCCAAGTGGGCGGAGATGTACAAGAAGACCAGCGGCAACGGCCTGAACTATCAATCGATCGGCTCGGGTGCAGGCATCAAGCAGATCAAGGCCAAGACCGTCGACTTCGGTGCATCGGACATGCCGCTGTCCGTCGAAGAACTGAATGAAGCCGGCCTGATGCAATTCCCGACGATCATGGGTGGCGTCGTCACCATCGTCAACCTGGACGGCGTCGCCCCGGGCCAGCTGAAGCTGACCGGCCCGGTCGTCGCCGACATCTACCTGGGCAAGATCACGAAGTGGAACGACCAGGCGATCGCCGCCCTGAACCCGGGCGTCAAGCTGCCGGCGGAAGACATCACCGTCGTGCACCGCGCCGACGGCTCGGGTACCTCGTTCCTGTTCACCAACTACCTGTCGCAAACGAACCCGGACTTCAAGACGAAGATCGGTGCCGGCACCGCCGTGAAATGGGTCGTCGGCGTGGGCGGCAAGGGCAATGACGGCGTCGCCGCCAACGTCCAGCGCATCAAGGGCTCGATCGGCTATGTCGAATGGGCATACGCCAAGAAGAACAAGCTGGCCCACACCCAGCTGAAGAACCGCGACGGCAATTTCCTGCAGCCGGACGACGACAACTTCAAGGCCGCCGCCGCCAACGCCGACTGGGTCAAGGCGCCCGGCTTCGGCGTGGTCCTGACCGACCAGCCGGGCAAGAACGCCTGGCCGATCACCGGCGTGACGTACGCCATCGTCCACAAGCAGCAGGCCGACGCCGCCAAGGGCAAGGAAGTGCTGAGCTTCTTCAACTACGCCTTCAAGAACGGCGCCGGCGCCGCCACCGAACTGGACTACGTGCCGATGCCGGAAGCGGTCACCAAGCTGGTGGAAGCCGCCTGGAAAAACAACCTGAAAGACGGTTCGGGCAAGGCAGTCTGGTAATTGAGCAATTCCCGCAATGTGGGTAGCGACGCTCCCACCTCCCCGCGAGAGGTCGGGAGGGTGGGAGTGACGTCGTTTTGCTTCTGGGTAATAAATTGGACAAACACATGAACGCACATTCCGCGCTCGCCGCCGGCGAGGCCGGCCAGGCCGCGTTGCAGGAAGAAGCCCGCAACGTCGCCCTGCGCAATACCATGCGCGTGCAGCGCATCCAGGACTTCATCTTCCACAAGGTGACCTTGCTGTTCGCCGCGAGCGTACTGGTGGTCCTGGTCGGCATCATCATTTCCCTGGCGATCGGCGCGGCGCCTGCGTTCCGCGAATTCGGCGCATCCTTCCTCGTCACCAACGAATGGGATCCCGTCAACGACAAATTCGGCGCACTGATTGCCATCACGGGCACCCTGGTGACGTCCATCATCGCGCTGCTCGTCGCCTTCCCCATCAGCTTCGGCATCGCGCTGTTCCTCACCGAAATCTGCCCGACCTGGCTGCGCCGCCCGATGGGCATGGCCGTCGAGCTGCTGGCGGGCGTGCCGTCGATCATCTACGGCATGTGGGGCCTGTTCGTATTCGCCCCGCTGTTCGGCGACACCATCCAGCCGCTGCTGAAAAAGACGCTGGGCGTGCTGCCGTTCATCGGCCCGTTCTTCCAGGGCCCGACGATGGGCCTGGGCCTGCTGACCGCCGGGATCATTCTCGCCGTCATGATCATCCCATTCATCGCGTCCGTCATGCGCGACGTGTTCGAGATCGTCCCGGCCGTGCTGAAGGAATCCGCGTACGGCCTCGGCTGCACGAAATGGGAAGTCGTGCGCAAGATCGTGCTGCCGTACACCCGCGCGGGCGTCGTCGGCGGCGTGATGCTGGGACTGGGCCGCGCGCTCGGCGAGACGATGGCCGTCACGTTCGTCATCGGCAATGCCAACGACCTCAAGCTGTCGCTGTTCTCGGCGGGTAATTCGATTTCCTCCACCCTGGCCAACGAATTCGCCGAGGCCAGCTCGCAGCTGCACGTGTCCTCGCTGTTCGCGCTGGGCCTGATCCTGTTCGCGATCACGTTCATCGTGCTGTCCGCCGCCAAAATAATGCTCGTGGGTATGTCCCGCAAGGAAGGGGTGAAGTAATGGATGCCGTCGTCAATGCCGCGCTTAATCCCGTTTATCGCCGCCGTCTGCTCGGTCACCGCATCGGCATCGCATTGTCCGTGTTCGCGATGGCCATCGGCCTCGGCTTCCTGCTGTGGATTCTTGCGACTCTGCTGATCAATGGTTTCGGCGCACTGTCGCACACGCTGTTTACAATGGACACGCCAGCCCCGGGCAGCCCGGGCGGCGTGCGCAATGCCATCGTCGGCAGCCTCATGATGGTGGGCCTGTCGACCGCGATCTCGACCCCGGTCGGCATCCTGGCCGGCATCTACCTGGCCGAGTACGGCCAGAACAACAGGTTCGCCGCCGTCACGCGCTTCGTTACCGACATCATGCTGTCGGCGCCGTCGATCGTCATCGGCCTGTTCGTCTATGCGCTGTTCGTCGCGCGCTTCGGCCATTTCTCGGGTTATGCCGGCACGATCGCGCTGTCGCTGATCTCGATTCCCGTCGTCGTGCGCACGACCGACAACATGCTCCACCTGGTGCCGAACAGCCTGCTGGAAGCCGCGTTCGCGCTGGGCGCGCCGCGCTGGAAGGTGTCGATGATGGTGCGCCTGCGCGCCGTGAAGGCGGGCGTCGTCACCGGCGTGCTGCTGGCCGTGGCCCGCATCGCCGGCGAGACGGCACCCCTGTTGTTCACCGCCCTGAACAACCAGTTCTTCAGCCTCGACATGAAGCAGCCGATGGCCAACCTGCCGGTGGCGATCTACCTGTTCGCCATGAGCTCGTACGAAGACTGGCGCAGCCTGGCCTGGGGCGCCGCCCTGCTGGTGACCTTCAGCGTCCTGCTCCTGAACATCCTGTCGCGGACCCTGTTCCGCCAAAAGACCCCGCAATAATTGACGAAGACCCCAGATCCCATGATGACCACGACCCTGTCCAATCCGGCCCAGACGAAGGGCGCGGCCAAGCCCAAGACCAAGACCATCGAGATCGCCGGCCTGGACTTTTATTACGGCAAGACGAAGAGCCTGAAGAACGTCAGCCTGGACGTCCACGACAAGCAGGTCACCGCGTTCATCGGCCCGTCGGGCTGCGGCAAGTCCACGCTGCTGCGCACGCTGAACCGCATGTACGACCTGTATCCGGGCCAGCGCGCGGAAGGGGCTATCCTGTACCGCGGCCGGAATATCCTGGAGCCCGGTGTGGACGTGAACATGCTGCGCGCCAAGATCGGCATGGTGTTCCAGAAGCCGACGCCGTTCCCGATGTCGATCTACGACAACATCGCCTTCGGCGTGCGCCTGTACGAAAACCTGTCGAAGGGCGAGATGGACGAGCGCGTGGAATGGGCGCTGAAGAAGGCCGCCCTGTGGACGGAAGTGAAGGACAAGTTGAACAAGAGCGGCCTGTCGCTGTCCGGCGGTCAGCAGCAGCGCCTGTGCATCGCACGCGGCGTCGCGGTGAAGCCGGACGTGCTGCTGCTCGACGAGCCGACGTCGGCGCTGGATCCGATCTCGACGGCCAAGATCGAGGAACTGATCAGCGAGCTGAAGGGCGACTACACGATCGCCATCGTCACGCACAACATGCAGCAGGCCGCGCGCTGCTCCGACTACACGGCCTATATGTACCTGGGCGAACTGGTGGAATTCGGCGAGACCGACCAGCTGTTCCTGAATCCGGTGCGTAAGGAGACCCAGGACTACATCACCGGCCGCTTTGGATAGGGGGCTTTGCAACCTACTGCGCGTTGCAGGGGGGCCCGGGCCGCGCAGGCTGCGATGCTCGCCGTACCGGATGTACGGCTGCGCTTCTCGGCCACTCCTGCGGCCGCTCGCTACGGTTGCAAAGCCCCCCGATGCGCTAACACTGCACGTTATTAGAGTAAGATAACGATAGACGATAGGAAATGAAAACATGGTAGGCGAGCACTCTTCCAAGCAGTACGACCAGGAGCTCGAGGCGATCAGGTCGAAAGTGCTGCTGATGGGCGGCATGGTGGAAACGCAGTTCGACGAGGCGCTGAACTGTTTCCGCGTCGGGAATACGGAGCAGGCCGACAAGGTCATGGCGGACGACCACGCCGTCAACCAGCTCGAAGTCCAGCTGGACGATGCGTGCAGCCACCTGATCGTGCGCCGCCAGCCGGCTGCCAACGACCTGCGCACGGTGATGGCGACGATCAAGGTGATCACGGATCTCGAGCGCATCGGCGACGAAGCCACCAAGATCGCGCGCACGGCCAAGAGCCTGCACGAGCGCGGCATGGTCAGCTTCAATCACTACGAGACGGTGCGCACGATCTCGCGTGCCACGGCCGACATGCTGCACGACGCGCTGGACGCGTTCGCGCGCCTGGACGGCAGGGCCGCCGTCCAGATCATCGCCCAGGACGACGTCATCGACCACGAATTCCGCACGATCATGCGCAGCACGATCACGTTCATGATGGAAGACCCGCGCACGATCTCGTCGGCGCTGGACGTGCTGTGGGTCGCCAAGGCCATCGAGCGCATCGGCGACCATGCCAAGAACATCGCCGAGTACGTGATCTATGTCGTCGAAGGCCGCGACATCCGGCATTCGAAACCGAATGGCGCTGCCGTGGCGGCGCATGGCGAAGGGTGATCGATGGCGGCCAACACGAGCGTCCTGATCGTCGAGGATGAACCGGCGATCGTCGAACTGGTGAGTTACTCGCTGCGCGAGACGGGTTGGGAGATCCGCACGGCGGCGAACGTGGCGTCCGCGTGGGATTCGATCGTGCACGGCAGGCCCGACCTGCTTCTGCTCGACTGGATGCTGCCGGACCAGAGCGGCCTGCGGTTATTGTCGCGCCTGCGCGGCGACCGCGACTTCCAGGACATCCCCGTCATCATGCTGACGGCGAAAAGCATGGAAGAGGACAAGATCGCGGGCCTGAACACGGGTGCGGACGACTACGTGACGAAACCGTTTTCGCCGCGCGAACTGCTGGCCCGTTCGAAAGCCCTGTTGCGCCGCAAGAGCCCGCACCTGGCGGAGGCGCCGCTGTCGGCGGGCCCGGTCACGCTCGATCCGGCCAGCTGCACCGTCACGCTGGACGGCCGCCAGCTGGACATGGGCAATGCGGAATACCGCCTGCTGAAGTTCCTGATGGCGCACCGCGAGCGCGTATTCTCGCGCAGCCAGCTGCTCGACAAGGTGTGGGGCGACGCGGCCGCCGTCGAGGAGCGCACGGTCGACGTCCACGTCCTGCGGCTGCGCAAGGCGCTGAAGGAAGCGGAAAAGCTGATCAAGACGGTGCGCAGCGTCGGCTACATGCTGTCCGAAAAAGAAAAATAGAAAGGTCGTCCGCTTGAATCCTCGTGTCGTGTTCTGGGTCCCGGCGCTGCTGCGCCTGGGCCTGATGCTCGCCGTCGCCGGCATCGGCTGGTGGTTGCTGGGACCCGTCTCCGGGCTGGCGCTCGCACTGCTCATCACGCTCGGCCTGCTCATCAGCCAGTTGCAATACCTGCACAAGCTGGGCGAGTGGCTGGACGATCCGCAAAGCACGAAGCTGCCGGACGGGTGGGGCGCCTGGACCGACGTCTTCGCCCGTTTGTACCGGTTGCGGCGCGACGACGAGCGCAACCGCGACGAGCTGACGGAATGGCTCGCGCGCTTCCGCCAGGCCATGCACATGCTGCCGGAAGGCGTGGCGATCATGGACGACGTCCTGTTCCTCGAATGGTGCAACCCGGCCGCCGAACGCCACCTGGGCCTCACGCTGGAACACGACAAGGGCCGGCGCGTGACCAATTTGATCCGCCATCCGGAATTCATCGACTACCTGATCCTCGGCCGCTACGAACAGCCGCTTACCCTGTCGATTCGCGGCCGCAAGCTGATCGTGCAGATCATCCCGTTCGAGAACCGGCGCCAGATCCTCGTTACCCACGACGCCACGGAGACGGAGCGCATCGAGGCCATGCGCCGCGACTTCATCGCCAACGCGTCGCACGAGCTGCGCACGCCGCTGACGGTGATCGTCGGCTTCCTCGAAATCGCCCTGGCCGACCCGGGCCTGGATGAGAAGACCCGTACGGCGCACCTGATGCTGATGACGGAACAGGCCCAGCGCATGCAGCGCCTGATCGAGGACATGCTCACCTTGTCGCGCCTCGAATCCGACGAATATCCGCTGAAGCGCGAGCGGGTGGATGTCAAGAACCTTGTCGAGCAGGTGGCGAACGATGCCCGCGCACTGTCGAACGGCCGTCACCAGATCGAATTCACCGTCGACGGGCCGGACGTCATGGGCAACGCCGAGGAATTGCGCAGCGCATTCGGCAACCTGGCCAGCAATGCCGTGCGCTACACGCCGCAGGGCGGCAGGATCGAGCTGCACTGGCTGCGCGGGCCGAACGACCTGCGCTTCGAAGTGGTCGACAACGGCATCGGCATCGACGAACAGCACATCTCCCGGCTGACGGAGCGCTTCTACCGCGTCGACAAGAGCCGCTCGCGCGAGACGCAGGGCACAGGCCTGGGACTGGCCATCGTCAAGCACGTGCTGCTGCGCCACGGCGGCAAGCTGGCGATCCGCTCGTCGCCGGGCAAAGGGAGCGTGTTTACCGCGACGCTGCCGAATACGTCGCTGCCGGGCTGAGACCGGCGCGGGCCGCGCATCCGGCCGCTCACCTGAGCTGGACCACGACCTTGCCCTTCGCGCGGCCCCGGGCGAGGTAGTCGAGCGCTTCCTGCGCCTGCTCGAAGGGAAACACCTTGTCGATCACCGGACGGAGATGTTGCGTCGCCAGCAGTTCGCCGATGGCGGAGAGCTGGCCGCCATCGGGACGCACGAACAGGAACGAATAGGTGGCGCCGCGGCTGTCTGCGAGGCGCCGGATCTTCCGGCTCATCAACTCGAACACGAACGCGAGCAGGAAATTCAGGCCCCGCGCCCGTGCGAACGCCGCGTCCAGCGGACCGACGAGGGAGACGATTCTTCCTCCCGGTTCGAGGATGGCCACGGATTTCTCGAGCGTGTCGCCTCTGAGCGTGCCAAGCACCACGTCATAGCCGCGCAAGACGTCCTCGAACGTCTGCTGCGTATAGTCGACCACCTCATCCGCGCCCAGACCGCTTACGAGCTGGACATTTCCTGTGCTGGTCGTCGTTCCGACCCTGGCGCCGAAATGCTTCGCCAGCTGGATCGCGAACGAACCGATGCCGCCCGACCCTGCGGGGACGAACACCTTCTGGCCCGCGCGCACGCCGGCGCGCTCCTTCAGCGCCTGCCACGACGTGAGTCCTACCATGGGAATGGAGGCGGCCTGCGCGAAGTCCAGGTTGGCCGGCTTCGGCGCGGCCGCATGCTCCGGCACTGCCACGAATTCGGCCAGCGTGCCCCGGCCGAGGTCAAAGACGCTGGCGAAGATGGCGTCGCCCCGCTTGAAGCGCGTGACGCGGCTGCCGACGTCGACCACGACGCCGGCCACGTCGCTGCCCAGCGTGGCCGGCAACCGGAAGTGCAGGACGGGCTTGAACGTCCCCGTCGGGATCATGTTGTCGATGGGGTTCAACCCGACTGCGTGGACTTCGACCAGCAGTTCGTCGGGCTGCAATGCGGGTCGCGGTACGTCGGCGAAGCCAATGCCGGGTGATTTGCCGTAACGCTGGAAGGTGAGAGCTTTCATGGTGTACCGATATGGGTGGTGGGGGAATGCGGCGCCGGTGCGGCCGGAAACGCCAGGGTCGTCGCGACGAATTCGTCGTGGTACTGGAACAGGCTGCCGTGCCCGGCGTCGGGGTAGGCGAAAGACGTCCCTGCGGCCGTGGCGAGAGCGTTGCGTGCGCTGGCCCAGGTCGTGGCGCCAGCGGTCGGTTCGGGCGGCATGTCGTCGGTCATGGCAATGACAGCGGAACGATCGAAAGCTCAATGATTACGTTCATCATCATAAAAGTCAAGACTTTGATTATGGGTGACATCAATGTATAGTGCGGACTTGAGCGGACATGAATGCACGGGGGCGGATATGAAAATTACCAGGGCGCAGGTGCAGGCCAACCGGGCGCGCGTCGTCGAGACGGCGTCCATGCTGTTTCGCGAGCGTGGCTACGACGGGATCGGCGTCGCCGACCTGATGAAGGCCGCCGGGCTCACCCACGGCGGTTTCTACAAGCATTTCGGCTCGAAGACCGACCTGATGGCGGAATCGGCGGCGTGCGGCATGGCGCAGACCGTGGCGCTGACGGCCGGCATGGACCCGGCGGCGTTCGTGCGAAGTTACCTGTCGCGCGAGCACCGCGACGCGCGCGCGAACGGGTGCACGATCGCCGCACTGGGCGCCGACGCTGCGCGCCAGCCGGCGGCGGTCCGCGCCAGTTTTGCAGCGGGCATCGAAAGCATGCTGGCTGCGCAGGTCTGCGGGGCCGCACCGGCCGCTCGCGAGGGCGCAAGCCACGTGCGCGCAAACGCCATCGACACGATGGCGCACGCGGTCGGCGCCATCGTCCTGTCGCGCGCCTGCCCCGACGACTCGCCACTGGCCGACGAGATCCTGACGGTCTGCCGCGATGCGATCCTCGCGTCCTTGAACCCGCCCGTGCAGTCGTCCGACGCGGTCCGCCCGTAAGCCCGCCCGGCAATCGCCGGGATCGGGTTACAATCCCGTCTTTGCCTCGCAATCTGTCACCGGATGACCCTCTCCCGACGTTCCATTCTTGCCGGCCTCGGCGCCGCGGCGGTGCTGGCCGGCTGCGGCTCCGCGCCGACCCAGCCGGCCGCCCCGGTCGCGGCCGCGCCGGCGCCCCTGCCGCTGCGTCATGTAAAGATCGCGCTCGCCTTGGGTGGCGGCGCCGCGCGCGGCTTCGCCCACATCGGCGTGATCAAGGCGCTGGAAGCCCAGGGCATCGTGCCCGACATCGTTGTCGGCACCAGTGCGGGCTCCGTCGTCGGCGCCCTGTACGCGTCCGGCTACAACGGTTTCGCCCTGCAAAAGATCGCGCTCGACATGGACGAGACGACCATTTCCGACTGGGCCATCCCGTTCTTCAGCAAGGCCCCGGGCGTGCTGAAAGGAGAGGCGCTGCAGGCCTATGTCAACAAGGCCGTGCACAACCAGCCGATCGAAAAGCTCAAGATCCCGTTCGGCGCCGTGGCCACCGACCTCAAGACGGGCCAGCCGATCCTGTTCCGGCGCGGTAACACGGGCATGGCGGTGCGCGCATCGTCGTCCGTGCCCGGGGTGTTCCAGCCCGTCGTGATCAATGGCCGGACATACGTGGACGGCGGCCTCGTCGCCCCCGTTCCGGTGCGCTTCGCGAAGGAGATGGGCGCCGAGTTCATCATTGCCGTCAATATCTCCAGCGCGACCGAGGCCCAGGCCACCGCGAGTTCCGTGGACGTGCTGATGCAGACGTTCACCATCATGGGCCAGCGCCTGAACCAGCACGAACTGAAGGATGCCGACGTCGTCATCACGCCCGCGCTGGGCGCGATGGGCAGCGCCGACTTCAACGGCCGCAACCTGGCCGTGCTGGCCGGCGAGCAGGCCGCCGCCGGCGTGATGGCCGACCTGAAGGCCAGGTTGAAGGCCAAACAGAGCACGCCGGCCCCGCTGACGGCCGCGCGCTGATCGTATTACCTTTTTTGTAACGCCTCACGAAAGAAAGACGCAAGATGCAAACCAAGCCAGTCCTTACCCTCGAAGACATCAAGAAGATCGCTGCCGGCGCCGAAAACGAAGCCGTCGCCAATGGCTGGAAGGTCGTCATCGCGATCTGCGACGACGGCGGCCACCCGCTGTGGCTGCAGCGCCTGGACGGCGCCGCGCCGGTGTCGGCCCACATCGCCCCGGAAAAGGCCAAGACGGCCGCGCTGGGCCGCCGCGAGTCGAAGATCTACGAGGACATGATCAACAACGGCCGCGTGTCGTTCGCCCGTGCGCCGGAACTGGACGGCATGCTGGAAGGCGGCGTGCCCATCGTCGTCGACGGCCATGTCGTCGGTGCCGTCGGCGTGTCCGGCGTGAAATCGGCGGAAGACGCGCAGATCGCCAAGGCCGGTATCGCGGCGCTCGGCCTGTAATTTCCGTTTACGTCAGGTCGGCGGGCGTGGCGCGACTCCGGTCGGGCCCGCCCGCCGATTTTTTTGTCGGTTGGACAGTTTTTTCGGGTGGTATTTAGAGGAAAAACGAAGCGAGGGCGATTGCCGGCCGATATAAATCGCGCTATAATTCAGAGGTTTAGCCATCACTTATCTGCCGTAGCGACTACCCACCCATTCCTCTTTCTGGCGACCTGAAGCACTGGGCGAGATGCATGCCCACACCCTGTTCGGGCCGGTCTGACGTGGCGCAGCCTACGGCGACTTTATCGGGAGTTGCCCTTGCCGCCATTTTTTTCTGGCCCAGCCGTTCCAGCCATCCTTGCCCTGGCAGACGGAACCATTTTCAAAGGATATTCGATCGGCGCCGCCGGTCACACGATCGGTGAGGTGGTGTTCAACACCGCCATGACCGGTTACCAGGAAATCCTGACCGACCCCAGCTACTCGCGTCAGATCGTGACGCTGACCTATCCGCACATCGGCAACTACGGCGTGAACGTCGAAGACGTCGAAGCGTCGAAAGTCCACGCCGCCGGCCTGATCATCCGCGACCTGCCGCTGCTGGCCTCGAATTTCCGCTCGCACCAGTCGCTGGCGGACTACCTGAAGGCCGAGAACGTGGTCGCCATCGCCGGCATCGACACGCGCAAGCTGACCCGCATCCTGCGCGAGAAGGGTGCCCAGAACGGCGCGATCCTGACCGGCACCCAGGGCAACGAACCGTCCGAAGCGCAGGCGCTGGAACTGGCGCGCTCGTTCCCGGGCCTGAACGGCATGGACCTGGCGAAGGTCGTCTCCGTCAAGGAGCCGTACTCGTTCGACCAGACCGAATGGAAGCTGGGCCAGGGCTATGGCAAGCAGGAGAACCCGCAGTACCACGTGGTCGCCTTCGACTACGGCGTCAAGCGCAACATCCTGCGCATGCTGGCCGAGCGCGGCTGCAAGATCACCGTGCTGCCGGCCCAGGCCACCGCGGAAGAAGCGCTCGCGCTGAACCCGGACGGCATCTTCCTGGCCAACGGCCCCGGCGACCCGGCCGCGTGCGACTATGCGATCGCCGCGACGAAGAAAGTGATCGACTCGGGCATCCCGACGTTCGGCATCTGCCTCGGCCACCAGATCATGGCACTGGCCTCGGGCGCGAAGACCGTCAAGATGAAGTTCGGCCACCACGGCGCCAACCACCCGGTGCAGGACCTGGATTCGAAGCAGGTCATGATCACGTCGCAGAACCACGGCTTCGCGGTCGATGCCGAGACGCTGCCGGCCAACTGCCGCGTGACGCACGTGTCGCTGTTCGACGGCTCGCTGCAGGGCTTCGAGCGTACCGACAAGCCGGCGTTCTGCTTCCAGGGCCACCCGGAAGCGTCGCCCGGCCCGACTGACGTCGCCTACCTGTTCGACCGTTTCATCAGCAAGATGCAAGCCCACGCAAGCGAGAAGAAATAAATGCCAAAACGTACTGACATCAAAAGCATCCTGATCATCGGCGCGGGCCCGATCGTCATCGGCCAGGCGGTCGAATTCGACTACTCCGGCGCCCAGGCCTGCAAGGCGCTGCGCGAAGAAGGCTATAAAGTCATCCTGGTCAACTCGAACCCGG
>Ga0207667_10005939_pt1 | contig 14866 bp, 15 predicted proteins | sample KBSCornC52_FD_184301 | JGI IMG/M metagenome (GOLD analysis project Ga0207667, IMG submission 184301) | Corn rhizosphere microbial communities from Kellogg Biological Station, Michigan, USA - KBS Corn C5-2 (SPAdes) (version 2) | ecosystem: Host-associated > Plants > Roots > Rhizosphere > Soil ... | reverse complement strand
AACCCGCTGGTATTTGCGGCGGCGAAGTGAAGTAGAGCGTAACCGCGTCGCGCTGGATGAGCTGGGCGAGAGAGTCAAAAGCCATGGCGGTGTTGGCGGCCAGCGCTCCCAGCAGCGTCATCTCTGGGGGAAACCTGCGCGCCAGCGCCGAACTGTGCGCAACCTGAGACTGCTTGGTAGTGAGCGCCGTCCAGACCGCGTTATCGAGCGGGAGCATGCGCTAGAGTGTATCGCATCAGGGAAGAGCAAAGTGGTTCGTCATGTTTCGGACGGCGCCATCGTAGTCAAGCAACTGTGCCGCGTTGCCATCTTTCAATCAAGTCCAGGCGTAAACCGAGCCCCCTACTTGCTACAATGCGATGTATGTCGCAGCAGCAACTCTTGTGCTCACGCTGCACCTTGCATTCGTTCTGTGGGTGATTTTCGGAGCGCTCCTGACCCGCGGCCGCCCGATGCTGCGCTGGATGCATATAACGTCACTTGTGTGGGGGCTGCTGATCGAAATCTTACCCTGGACATGTCCTCTGACTTTTGCAGAAAACTGGCTGGAACAGCGCACCTCGTACATCGCTCCATATAAGGGGCCATTTCTGCTGCATTACCTGGATGCGCTTGTCTATCCTGATGTTCCTCCACTGCTGTTGACCGCAGCCGCTGGCGTGGTGGTCCTAATAAACGTGACGGATTACTGGAGGCGAGCAAGACGGCCGCGAGGCAAGGTCACACAATGTCAGCGTCGTACTTTCTGACCAGTAGCGTGCCTGCCAAGAGAATTACTTCAGAAACGTACCCTTTTCCAACTCGGTAAACGCGTCCCGCAACTGTTCCTGTGTGTTCATCACGATTGGGCCGTACCATGCCACCGGCTCCTGAAGGGGCTTGCCGGAAACCAGCAGAAAGCGAATGCCGTCTTCGCCGGCCTGCACGGTGACTTCATCGCCGCTGTCAAAGAGGATGAGCGAACGATTTTCGGCGTGGGAGGGCGGTGCGGTGTCCAGCCAGTTCACGCTTTCAGTTGGAACTGCCAGCGGGCCGGAGGCATTGCAGAATTTGCCGGAGCCGCCAAAGACGTAAGCAAAGGCATGGCGCGTATGTTCCACAGGCAGGGTCTTGCGGCGGCCAGGCGCGACCGAGACATCTATATATGTCGGATCGGCGGCGATGCCTTCCACCGGGCCTTTCTTGCCCCAGAAATTGCCGCAGACCAGGCGGACATGCGTTCCGTCATCATCAGTGATTTCAGGAATCTCAGAGGTTTTTACTTCCTGGTAACGTGGCGGCGTCATCTTAAGCGCCGACGGAAGATTGGCCCAGAGCTGGAAGCCATGCATGCGTCCGGTGGGATCGCCCTTGGGCATTTCCTGATGGATGATGCCGCTGCCGGCGGTCATCCATTGCACGTCACCGGCGGCGATGGCGCCGCGATTGCCCATGCTGTCACCATGCTCGACTGTTCCAGCCAGAACGTACGTGATGGTCTCAATGCCGCGATGCGGGTGCCAGGGAAATCCCGCGAGATAATCCTCCGGCAGTTCGTTGCGGAAATCATCGAGCAGGAGAAAGGGATCGTAGTCAGAAGTATTGCCGAACCCGAAGGCGCGCCGCAGGTGCACTCCTGCGCCTTCCATAGTGGGTTTGGACTTAATGAGTTTTTTCACGGGACGGATGGACATGGAGGGCCTCCATAGAGAATGGTAACGCAAAATCTCAATCCACCACGGAGGCACGGAGACGCGGAGGAGCCAAGGAAAGTCGCACCACCTTTTCAAACTAAATTCATGGCATATTAGTTCGGCATGGATTCCCAGCCAGCGGTCCGCACATTCGACTTTCCTCCCCATCTTGATCAGGCAGAGATAGAAAACCGCTGTGCGCGAGAATCATTTACCTGGGGACCGCAGGCGTTGTGGCTGCTCTGCGGCCTGATTTGGCTTTTCTATCTGCTGGTGCGCGACATTCCTGAACTTGCCCGGAACACCGTGCTTTTTGGCGTGGGCGCAACAGTACCGGCAGCGCTGGCCCTGTGGTATGAGGTGCGGCGGCGCAAGCGGCAAGCGGTGTTGTGTCCTCTGCGCGGACGTGTCGGCTGCTACCGCGGAAACCGCTTTCAATACAGCTTTTTGCCGGAAGAGATGGTCCGGGTGCGGCCGGATTTTTTTGGCCGCCTGCTGATCGTCTTCAAGCTGCTGATACCTATGTTTTTGCTGATGGTGATTGTGGCCGTGGTGATGTTTGACGGCCTGAAACAAGCCAGCCGACCCAAATTGCAGGACCTGGCAGTGTTCATCTATGCCATGTTGTTCGCGCTCTTCGGCTTTGTCGCCTTGTTTCGCTCTCATTTGAGACTGGCTTTCTTCTGGATTCCCAATGGCAAAGGCAAGACCAACACGCCCTTGTATCTGCATCCCAGAGAGCTGCGGAAAATTGAAGAAGGAGACGCAGGGGCGATAAGATAAACCCCGACTCCCGGAACGATCTTGATCACACATCTTCCCAATGTCCTGGCTGATGTCCTGGCTGATTTGTAAGTGACAATGTGCACTTTTTGAATTCAGGAGAGAATTACCAGGCGAACAGCAATGGGCGGCGCTGTAAGTTCTTTTTGCTCACGCTCCGTTTCATTGCCAGTGGGCCTTTCGGCAGGGAGCCGTCGAATCACTGGCGGCCGGATGGCCCAATTTTCCAGGTGAGCCGCAACTGAAATCCAACGGAGGGTGTGCCCGAGGTGGCCCCAATCGGAACCGCGGCCTTCACTTCCCAATGCTCTCCTGCCGAGAATATCATCTCCGGCGCGAGCGACAATTGCGTGGTGGAACTACTGAAGTCACGCTGTCCGAAGAGCTCGAGAACGGGATGCCATTGTTCCGTCAATTCGTACATTCCCGCCACCGCGAAGTTGAAGTCCTGCTCCTTCTCCACAAACCGGCTGACCGGCGTTTCATAGCCCCAGTTGGAATGAAACCAGAAATTGTCGCCACGATGCGCATCCAGGTTAAGGCTGCCTCCGGCCGTATAGGCGCCGCCGGTTACGGAATTTCCGGTAGGCAGCCCGATCTCCGGGTTGAGGGAAAGAGCAAACGGTTTGTCATTGCCGCCCGCAATCAGATATCGGTAAGAGAGTGACAGATTGCCCGCTCCCATCACCGACTGGCCGGGCCCGATAACCGTACGCGAGAGCGGCACGCCAATCGCAACTTGCATGCGCCGCGCCAGACCGTATTCCAGGCCAAACGCGGCCACGTCTTCGTCCAGGCTGTGACGAAAATGTTGCAGATCAAAATTGATATTGGCGGTTCTGCGTGCCAGAGGCGAGGCAAAGTCAGTGTTGATGGGTTCGCTGTCATGGGCCGGCGCAACGCATGAAAATGCGAGCAGGCAGGCAAAGACGGAAAGCGCCCTGGTATTTTTCACTTGAGCCAAGCCCAGAATGAACCCAAACGATTTTAAATCATCATGACATGCGATGTCGCAAGGCGGGGCGCAAGATCCCAAAACGATGATTGCGCGCATGGTCGAGTTTTCCCCAAAATTCGGAGAAAAACCTGCGACGCAGGCACAGAGACACGGAAAAAGTCCAGGAATCGGGCAGTCGAAAACCAAAATTTACCGCAGCTCAACGTGGATGATCGCGGCCTCAATCAAGATCAAAACCTTTTCACCACGATGAACGCAGTGGATCACCCCTTCAAAAACTCGGTCGTCTCTTTCAGAAACAGGTCGAGCTGATGTGATAGACCCAGTAGCCAGCTTTGGGTACTTTGATCATCCTGCAGCCGAGGACCATCTTCAGGAGCAGGTCGCAGACACCGCTGTCCCAGGTGTTTGTAAATTTCGTACTGGCCTAAAAGGAATCAGGACACCCCGTAAATTTCCATCGCTTTTTCAGCTACTCTGGTGTAAATTGTAGCTGGCAAATGTATCTTATAACGATATATTTGTCACATAGCAATATACCGCGCAACAATTGAGCTTATGTCCTCCATTCGCTCATCTTGTGGATCTACTGTGCCCGCCTTTTTGTTGTGGGAAGACTCGCCAGCGAGTTCTTCCCCAGGGGGCCTATACAAACATTCAGACATCGAGGCGAACATGAATCAATCACTTAAAGCTATTGCTACCGCTTTTATCTTTACTCTTGCCCTGACCGGCTGTCACCATGCCGTCACTACGGCGAAAACCCCGCAAGCGCCACCCCCGCAACCCGTTGCGCCGGCAGCCGTCCCAGCCGAGAAGCCTGCCACCCCGCCGGCGAGTCCGGTGGTAGCAAAGAAACCGGAGCTCACGGACGAGCAGCTATTTGCGCAAAACGTCAAAGACATTTTCTTCAGCTATGACAATGCCGACGTTCGCGGCGACGAGCAGCCTGCAATTTCCGGCGATGCCGCGTTCCTGGCCAGCCATCCCGCGATCAAGGTTCTGATTGAAGGCCATTGCGACGAGAGAGGCTCTGACGAATACAACCTCAGCCTGGGGGAGAGCCGCGCCGATAAGATCAGAAATGCCCTTATTCGTGAAGGGATTTCTTCCGACCGGATCAAAGTTATCAGCTTGGGCAAGGAAAAGCCGTTTTGCTCGACAGCAGAGAATGATTCTTGCTGGCAGCAGAACCGCCGCGCGCACTTTGTCGTGGCCCGGCAGGAAGCGAAAAACTAAAACGGGCTGACGTTAGCCGATAGAGGCGAGCTTTGTCTGTCCCTAATAAACCCTCGACAGCGCGCGCGTGGCCCACGATTTCCTAATCGTGATTGTGCTGCCCAGTGGGAGCGTTGTTGGGGGATTTCTATCAATCATACCCCTTTGCTCCCATGCCTCATCCTTCGGCAACACCGGAACAGTGTGCCATCCGCAAAGATTCTGGACCTTAATTTTCCATCCGATTTCCTTTGCGACCTCTGCGTGCTCTGCGATTCCCGCTGTTTTTAGTTGCCGTAAAATCCTTCACCCGGCAAGAAACTCAGTTGTCTCTTTCAAAAACAACTCAAGCTGGTCATGATGCACCCAATGGCCCGCCTTGGGAACTTTGATCAGACGGCAATGTTGCATGGCGCTCACGCGGGGATCGTTTTCCGGCACCGGAGCAAAGCTTTCCAATCCCCAGAAGAGCAGCATGGGCGAGGTGATCTGCCCGTAGATCTCCGCGGTGTCCGCAAGGTTGTGGCCGAAAGGGCCAATAGCGCGGGCATAGTTATCAAACTTCCAGGTAAGGCAGCCCTCAGAATCCCAGTTGGTGCCGTGCAGAGTAAGATGGCGCGCGACCTCGTCACTCAAGTGTGGGTTGGCTTCTTTCATGCGCGCCATGGCGGCGTCCAGGGTGGGATAAGGTTTGCGCTTGCGCTTCTCAATATCTCGCCGCGCTTCAAGCCAGTAGCGTAGTCGGTTGGAAGCGGGGCCGTGTACGCGATGGCCGGGCGGGAATCCGATACCTTCAATGGAAACGGCTTTCGTCACCTTCGCGGGATAAATGCCGGCATAATGCAGCACGATGATGCCGCCGAGGGAATGTCCGACGAGGCGGATAGGGAATTCATCAATGATATCGAGCAGCGCGGAGAGATCGAGAACATGCTCTGCCACGCTGTACATGGCGCCGGGGGCCCAGGCGCTGTTGCCGTGTCCGCGCAGATCAAGCGCATAGACGTGGTAATGCTCGCGCAGAGATCGAGCCACCCAGTCCCAGTTGCGCGCGTGGTCAAGGCCGCCGTGGACGAGCACCAGAGCGGGCTTGCCGTCCTGGCCGTAATCCCAGAACTGGAGTTTGAGCCGGTCAGAATAAAAGAAGTGCGAGATTGGTTCCATAATGGTTGTTGAGAGTAACCAAGCATTCTAACTGCTAGGCGGCGCTTCTTGACACGCCTTTCCCCAGACTTTAGACTCCGTTGCTCACGCAATCGCAGCGATTACAGACGTTAAGCAATAACTAACAGGCAGTCACCAAGTCTTTCTGGAATCTCTTTCCCTATGCACCGGTTGATGAAAAGCCACACGCATGCGATAAAAAGAGGAGCAAGCTACCATGTCATCACGCACGACCAAAATCATGTCAATCCTGGCGCTGGCTGTTTGCGCGTTGGGAATGGAGGCCCAGATGTTGCCTAATCCTTACGGACCACCCATCTCAGTAAAAAACGCAAAGAAAGCCGCAGCAGCCGCACTGGCTGAAGCCGTGAAAAATCATTGGATCATGGCTGTCGCCATTGTTGATCCTAACGGCACGCTCGTGTATTACGAGAAAAGCGACAACACGCAGATCGGCAGCGCGAATGTTTCCATCAATAAGGCGCGCTCAGCGGCTTTGTATAAACGTCCCACCAAGGCATTTCAGGATGCGCTGGCCAGCGGCGGCGCCGGCGTGCGCGTGATGGCGCTGGAAGGCGCTGTGCCTGTAGAAGGCGGAGTGCCGATTCTTTTGGACGGCAAGATTATCGGCGCGATTGGTGTTTCCGGGGCGAACAGTGACCAGGATGGCCAGTGCGCTGTGGCCGGCGCGGCGGCGATTAAATAAGCACGCATCGGCGTTCGCCTTTCAGCCGCTCAGCAAACCCACTGCTCCTGCCGCCGCGAGCCAACTTCGCCGACCTATGCTTCCTGGTCAACGGCAACAGGCGTGGCCGCTGCCTGCATGATGAGAGCCAGCGGAAATCTGGCGCGCAGCCGCTCCGCGGGCGCGCCTTCGTCGTCGATGTGAGAGTGACTACAGAAGATTAATTCCTCAGGGTAGGACCAAGTGCGTGCTCGTCAGGAGCAACTCCGGCCTGCAGCTCAGAATCTCAAACGGCAGAAGTATTTTGGCCGGGGCCCTATCCATATGAAATCGTGCGTCGTTCGTCTTTACAGTTTTGCTATTGTTGCAGTAGCTATCTTTATAGTCACATTAACCGGCTGCGGGTCACAGGGAATTGGAAAACCCGGGCCTGGCTCGCCCACCCTGACATTTTCCGCCAGCAGCACCTCGATCGCCAGCGGGCAAAGTGTCACGCTGACGTGGCAGACCACGAACGCCTCATCGGTTACGATTACCGCGGCGGCCGGCGGCACATCGCGCACGGTGACTAGCAGCTCGCAGGCGTCGGGCAACATCTCGGATTCGCCCACACAAACGACGGTCTACAGCGCTGTGGCGAATGGGACCTCGGGATCGAGTACTCCGCCGCAGACGATTACCGTCAGCGTCGCCCAGCCGGTTCCGCCGCAGGTCACGTCCTTTTCTGCCAGTCCGACCTCGGTGAATGCGGGTCAAACAACGACCATTACCTGGGCCACCACAAACGCCACTTCGGTCAGCATCAATCCGCCAGTATTCAATCCCGAGGACGGAATCACGCTGCCGACATCGGGCTCAGCCAATCCGCCTGTGTCAACAACGACCACATTCACGATCACGGCGACAGGACCGGGAGGCTCTTCGGCGCCACAAACGCTCACCGTGACTGTTCCGTTCAACCTGAGCTTGAGTGTGTCGCCTGCGACGATTACTGCCGGGCAGACAGCCACGTTGAGTTGGCAGGTAACCGGTGGAACGACCTCTTCACTTTCGATTGATAACGGCGTTTGCTCCCCGTGCGCGCTGCCTCAAGGCACGGCGACAGTTACTCCGAGCGCAACCACGACTTACACGGCAACCGCGGTTGCGCCCGATGGCACACCCATCAAGCAGAGCGCGACAGTGACCGTTGCAACGCAGGCAGCGGGCGCCATTAAACACATTTTCTTCATGCTGCAGGAAAATCGCTCCTTTGATATGTACCTGGGACAGCTCGGGGCCTATCGCAGTGCCAGGCTGGCTCAGGTCGGTATCACTGACACACAGACGGTCGACGGTTTTGATCCCAACGTGACGCTCCTCAACCACCATACCGGAACTCACACCAAGCCGTTCCATGAAGCAACCGTCTGCACGGAGAACCTGACTCCCGCCTGGGATGAAAGCCATCACGATGTTGCCCTGACCGGTGGCGACGCAGCCTGGACCACCACCACCAGTTTTACCAATTCGTCCTTCGGGATGAATAACTTTCTCGACACCACCGGCTCGGTGACGCAGACCTTCGATCCTAACGGCACACGCGCCCTGGGTTTCTATAATCAGGATGACCTACCTTATTACTACGATCTGGCGACGTTCTTTGCCACCAGCGACAGCTGGCACTCGCCCATTCTGGCCAACACATTTCCAAATCGCTTTTACTTAATGGCGGGCACGTCGTTCGGGCACGAATATCCCGACGGTGACGCGAATCACCCCAAATACGCGGCCAAGACGATTTTCCGCGCAATGAATGATGCCAATGTGAGTTGGACTTATTACTACAAGGATGGGATCTTCCTGGCCCAGTTCCAGGACTTCTTTGATCCTACCATCAAACCCAAGACCGTCCCGGTGAGCGATTTATTGAGCCGCCTGGGTGGCACGTGCAGCGGCAATCCCTGCGATCCGGATAAGGCCCTGCCGCAAGTAATCTTTATCGATAGTGCGTCCGGCGGCAGCGGGCTGGATGAGCATCCGGACAGCGATGTCCAAAAGGGCGCCGCGTTCGTGCAGTCGATCATTTCCGCCCTCATGAACAGCGACGCGTGGAACGATTCTGTCTTCATCCTTAGTTATGACGAAGGGGGCGGACTCTATGATCACGTTCCCCCATTCACCGTGCCATTACCGGACGGCATTGCGCCGGGGAATTGTCCAGATCCGAATAATGGGTCCTTCGGCTATTGCCGAGTTGGCACACTGGGAGGCACTTTCGACCTTACCGGCTTCCGCGTTCCGGTGATTGTGATCTCGCCGTTCGCCAAGCCGCACTTTGTCTCGCATGCACCGCGCGACTATACGGCAATCCTGGCGTTTATCGAGAAGACATTCAACGTTCCGGCGCTTAGCGCGCGTGATGCATTCTGGCAGGATCCCTCGCGCGATATGAGCGAATTCTTTGATTTCAGCGCGCCCAACCTGCTGACCGCACCCGGCGGAGTTCCGTGGACCCAATTCCTTCCAGCACAGCCCACAACCGCTGTCTGCGATCCAACAAAGGAGGCCGGTCCGACATTCTAAGTCAGTCCCCGATGCGCGCTGCTCGTGTGCGCCGTGGGGTGCCGACAGACGTCATCGAGCATGAAACAAAAGGCCTCGACTTTCAAAGTTGCGGCCTTTTTCGTGTCGTGCTTTGTCGCGCCCCGTAATCTGGAATGGAAGCGCAGCAAAGTTAAAATAGGAGCGTCAATGCTCCTCGCGCTCTCCATCATCGCCGCCGTCCTGCTCTTGCAAATTGCCGCGCAGCTTCTCTGCCTCTGGCTCGACGGCCGCAAATTTCGAGCACCCGGCGCTCTGGTCAAAATAAAAAATCGTACTGTCCACGTCCGTCAGCTCGGCGCCGGCAATCCGCCGATCTTGCTGGAAGCCGGCATTGCAGCTTCGTCTCTCAACTGGAGCATCTTGCAGCCGCAGCTGGCGGAGTTTACCGCTACGTATAGTTATGATCGCCTTGGTTTCGGCTGGAGCGCGCCCTCTCGCCGGAAATGCACGCTTCAGCAAATGTCTGAAGACCTTCACGCCGTTGTCACGGCCCTTAATGTCCCGGCTCCGTATGTTCTTGTGGGACATTCGTATGGCGCGCTGATCCTAAGGGTCTATGCGCAACGATTTCCGGAAGAACTGGCGGGCATCATTCTTGTCGATCCGCTAACGCACCACGAGTGGATCAAACCGAATCGCGCGCAGCGTTGGCAATTGCGCCGCGGTGTGTGGTTTTCGCGCGCTGGCGCGGCGCTCGGCAGCATTGGCGTGGTCCGCTTCTGCCTCTGGTTGCTGGTGCAGCGCGGGAATAACGCCGTGCCTCGGCGCGTGCTGGGCCTGTTCGGCGGCAAAGCCAGTGAAACCGGTCAACGCATTGTGGGTGAACTGGCCAAGCTTCCGCCGGAAACCGTTCGCCTGATTCGCGAACGCTGGAGCCAGGGAAGGTTTTTTCTGACCATGTCGCGGTATATCAAAACGCTGCCAGAGACCGCTGCTGAGGCTTCACGCTTTCACATTCCCACGCACATTCCCGTCACCGTGATTTCCGGAGCACACCAGCTGCCCGCGTACCTGGCCGAGCATCAGGCTATGGCCGCGCATTCATTGCGCGGCAAACATCTGATTGCGGAAAAAGGCGCGCACTGGGTCCATCTGGATCAACCTGAGTTGATTGTGGAAGCCTTCTGTGAAATGGCGGAAAAATTGAAGGCGGAAAGCATTGCGGGCCGCAATAGAAAATAGCCGCCAACGTGTCTCCTCTGCGTTTCTCTAACCCTCTGTGGTGAACGGATTTTCTAAATGCGGGTCACTTCATCCGTGTTCTTTGTGTCCTTGGTGGTTCATGGTTTTGCATATTAAAATGCAATCGGAACCCTCAACCATTCATGAAAAAAGTCGTTGAACGTGAAAAGAACAAGAACTATTACCGCGTGCTCCACGTCCCCATCTGGATTTGGGTGTTCTGGATTCTTCCCGGCCATCTCACCGCCGATCTTTACGCCCATGGCCCGGATCGCCGTCACTGGATCTGGCTGGCAATCGTAACCGCAGTTTGCATCTGGCGCGGATTCGCTGGGCGGCTGCCTGGCGGCGAGCCTCGGCCTTACATTACCCACTATGGCGAGCCCAAACCGAATCTCTGGTATCGCGTGGTCTGTTACACCGCCGCATGGATTGACCTGCTGGTGCCTTTCACCATTAACCTGATCGGCCTGGTGATCAATTTTTTCTTTGGCCGCTGGATCATCAATGATCTGTTCTACAAGCTCTATTACCCGCTGGCGGCGGCCATTGTGCTTGCGACGCTCCTGGACTTTACGCCGCGCGCCGCCCGTTCCACGCGCGACGAAGGCGCGGAAAAAGGCTGGTTCTACGTTGCCGTTTGGACTGTGGTCCCCACGCAGCTTGCCGGTTGGGCCATGTGGCGGCTGGGAAAATATTTTGATCTTTCCGCTACGAGCCTGGGCAACGTTCGTCTGGCAACATTTTTGATTGTTGCCGGAACCTTCTTCACTCTGGGATTACTCGGCAAGCTGCCGCGCAGCCAGCGCTACCACATTCCTGAAGGTGTGATTTCTGACATGCCGGTCTCTGCCGGAGCCTAGGTCACATGGTGGGAGGCCGGACCGATACCCTTTGACTTACAAGCTATTTGTAGCTAATCACCTTGCTAGGTACTTGTTCGTCCCCTATTATGTTTGATCAGAAATGATTCCTATCTACGAACAAGGGCATGGAAAAGGCATCGGTCACGGACTTGAGACATTCGTGACCCGGTTCGATGCTATTTGCGAAGATCACGCGGAAAGTGGCCGGGCGCAGGCTTTCGCATGCATCTTCTACGATTTCACGAATAGTGCGATCCACAGAACTCTAAAAGACCAAAGCGTCTTCGCACAATTAGATCGTCTTGCGGGCACGACGTTAAGTATTTTCTATTTACATACTGGAACCAAAGCAGCCGTCGAGCGGTTCAACAGCGCTTTCCTGTCCAGGTTGAATGTGAACGACATCACCTCTCCACCATGTGTCGTGTTTTTTAGGTTCAAGCAAAATCGCATAGAAGATTTGATGGTCGTTGAATTAGACAGCGATGACCTGATTCACAGCTTCAAAGAGTTGTACGACGTGATCGCCGCCTATGTTCAGAACCACGCATCAAAGAACTCACCTAATTTGCTCAAATGGGTTAAGATCGGGGGGCAGTTCTTCACTGTTGAAGTCTTCCGTGCGGCTCTCCGACACATCTTGAGCTAAGTTGTTCTCGCTACCCAGGCGGGAATAGGGCGTCAAAAGCGGCGAGCTTCGCCTCTTGAGGTGTCTTATATCGACCCTGAACCGGAGTCCATTCCGAATTTCCATCTCTCGTGTAGCTAGTGAGCCACCATCCGCTTTCAACGCGACGTACAACGACGATGAACCCTTTCTTCTTCAGCTTCAGGTTGCCTTTCTGTGTCCATGTCCAATTGAAATCGGGCCATCGCAAGCGCCGTCCCACATAGTTCTTAAGTTCATTTTCGCGGAGCTTGGGATTCGTAAAGTCTTGCAAGAAGTGCTCAGCACATACGCAACCAACTTTAATGATCTGGCCGGTTCTTTTGTGCTTCAAAGGATGCACGAACCTGATGTGAGCGTGTTGGCAGTTTTCACATGTAAAGTTCGCAGACGTATTGTCGAGAGGTGGGGAGGCGTACACCCAGTCACCGAAGGGCAGGTCTTTGCGATGTACGAATACGGAGGGTTCTTTCTTCATTCATTAAGACTACGTAAGGCTAGCATCGAGCCATTCCAACCTCAAGGAAAAACGGCCAAGGCAAGACAGCCTGTGTGCTCTAGATCATTAGCGTCAAAATGTAGCTCGTTACGGACATCATAGCGCCTAGAATTGCTGGCTTTTAGCCACCGGGGCCTGCCAGGCACCACGCCACAATCGTGTTTCCGTGTTTGCCCGTCTGCTTCTCTGCATCAGCAATCAACCGCTCTTCCAGATTGTCGGGATCAGGCTGCATCTCGCACCCGGCGATTTGCTCATCGCTTGCGCCGTGATAACACAACTCGCAGACAGCCAGCCCTTCTTCCGGTCCCGACCGCACTGGCGGACCAAAAGTGCGGCACGTCATGGGACGCGCATTGTATAAATCACATGCTCCGGTTGCAGGATCAAGCGCGGGACACGGCTCGTCATTGGCGAACTCAGCGAACGCTGCTTCAGCCTCTTCATCTTCGGCCAGAATGCCAGTCTGGGGATTGCCCGGAAAATTCGCCGATAATTGCTTTACTGCCTGCTCCGCGCGTTGGCGTACTCGCGCTGCGCGCTTGGCATCGCTCGACCTGAGATCACGCATGCCTTTTTGCAGTCGCAATGCGTCCAGTTGGCTTATGGCGAAGGGCCCATAGCAGCACTGTGTGCATCCTTTGCGGCACACCAGCCAGTCGCCGCTCTTTCGCGCCGCGTCGGCCAGCGACGCGTCCACAATCTGGACAAGCTTCTGGTCGGCCGCTGGCAGGGAAGTACGCACTCTTAAAGCATATAGCAAAAAAAAATACGGGCGAGGGCTTGCCGCCCTGCCCGCTTTCTATAGTGATTGTTACTCGCTGTTATTTCTTTTCTTCCTTCTGTTCTTCAGCGGTCTGCTTGCCCTTGCGCATCATCGTGAGTTTTTCCACGTTCAGTGAGTGATCGGCCTCGTTCAGCTTGGCCTTCACCTTTACGTGATGGCCTTCATGGCCCTTCACGGCATCCATGTTCTCGATGCTCCAAGCCTGCTTGTCTTTGTCGTTGATAAACATGGTTTTGCCGTCCTGGTCTTTCACCCAGCCGGTCAGGCTCATGGTCTTGCCTTTTTCGGCGGCCTTGGCTTCTTTCTTCTCGGCCTTGGCCGTCTTCTTGTCAGCGCCGCCCGGATTGGCAGCGGGTTCTTGCGCCAGCATGCTCAGGGAAGCAGCCATCACAAATGCAAACAACAATGTAATTAAGCGTTTCATAGGTTCTCCTCGCGTCGGCTTTTGCCTTCTACGGATTTGAGATGCTGCAACTTGCACGAAGGAGGGCTGGCATACCCATAAAAACAAATAGCTTAGCGCAACACGGGAGAGCGGCAAATGTTGCGCTCAGGCCTTAATTTTTTGTGCAAATTTCTGCTCGAACTTTTTGACCTTGGGCGCAACCACAAACTGGCAATAGGGCTGGTTCCCATTGTTGACGAAATATTCCTGATGATAATCCTCGGCCACAAAGAATTTTGCCGCCGGCTCCAGTGATGTGACGATCGGATTAGGCCAGTGCTTCGCGGCAGTCAATTCATCGATGACTTTTTTCGACTCGCGATATTGCTCTTCCGTGGAATAGAAAATGGCTGAGCGATACTGCGTGCCCATGTCATTGCCCTGGCGGTTGGGCGTGGTGGGATCATGGATGGAGAAAAATACGTCCAGAATCTCGCGGAAAGTAACGACCTCGGGATCGAACGTAACCCGCACCACCTCAACGTGGCCGGTATCGCCGTTGCAAACCTGCCGATAGGTAGGCTTATCCACGTGGCCGCCCATATAGCCCGATTCAACTGACGTGACGCCTTCCATGCGGTCAAAAACCGCTTCCAAACACCAGAAACATCCGCCGCCCAGAACCACAGTTTGTAAATTATTCATAAGTATTTGATCGCTCTGCGTTGAAAAAGCTCCATTTACAAGATCCAGCTTGCTCATCCGCCTGTTCTGCTGACAACTCCCCACGCCAAAACGCCGTCTTATTACAGATTCAGCTTAGGAAAAAATTTATGCGCGGAATACTTTGGCGCACAAAAGTTGCGCTCCTCAATTTCATTTTCATCTTTGTGCTCGTCTTCGCCATGCGCGCAAATGCGCAGGTTGTGATTGCCCAGATCAGCGACACGCACCTCGGCGAGCCCAGTGCGCCGCATGCTTTCGACAATCTCCGGCGTGCTGTAGACATGGTAAATGCCCGCCACCCTGACGCAGTCATCGTCAGCGGCGATATTGGCGAAAACTACGACCAGTGGCTGATCGCCCGGGGCATCCTGAAGTGGCTGCACGCGCCTGTGTACTACGCGCCGGGTAACCACGACGTTCATACCAATGACGTCGCGCGCTATCGCGAGGTTTTTGGTCCGGACTACTATCGTTTTCAGGTAAAGGGTGTCACCTTTGTGGTGATCGATTCCCAGCTCCTCGGCAATTTTGACAACTTCGAGGCGCAGTCGCCACAACCGCTGCCGGTGGCGACCCAGGCTGAAGGCGACAAAATGCTTGCCTGGCTCGGCGAGCAGCCGGGGAGCCGCACTGCCGATAACCGTCACCGCCATTGGTGGAGCTTTGGCCACGGGCGCGAGCCGCAGC
>Ga0207667_10005938_pt1 | contig 14868 bp, 12 predicted proteins | sample KBSCornC52_FD_184301 | JGI IMG/M metagenome (GOLD analysis project Ga0207667, IMG submission 184301) | Corn rhizosphere microbial communities from Kellogg Biological Station, Michigan, USA - KBS Corn C5-2 (SPAdes) (version 2) | ecosystem: Host-associated > Plants > Roots > Rhizosphere > Soil ... | reverse complement strand
CCTGTGCCGCGGCTGAAGAGGAAATAACGAGTGAATTGGCTCCATTTGAAACGTGTGTTGAAACTTTGCTCATGGGTGGTCGCGCTGATGGCTGCCCAACTCTCGGTCGCCCACGCCAATCCGCGGATTCGGCTGCAGACGAACATGGGGGTTATCGTCATCGAGCTCGATTCCGAACGCGCACCGCTCACCGTGGCGAATTTCCTGCAATACGCCAAAGATGGGCACTACGCCGGAACGGTTTTTCATCGCGTGGTGCCAGGATTCGTCATTCAAGGCGGCGGCTACACTGCGCAGGGAGAGCTGAAGCCGACGCGCGGCCCCATCTTCAACGAATCGGGCAACGGTCTTTCGAATCTGCGAGGCACCGTCGGCATGGCCCGCAGCAACGAGCCTCACGCTGCGAATTGCCAGTTCTACATCAACTTGAGCGATAACCCCGCGCTCGACCCGCAACCCGCACGCTGGGGATACGCTGTCTTCGGACGCGTCGTCGAAGGCATGAATGTCGCGGACAAGATCAGCGACGTATCGACCGGGCCGGTCAAGCCCTTTCCCGAAGACGCGCCGCTCAAGTCGGTGGTGATCGAGAAGGTGGAAGTATTGCCGGGATCTTGAACGGCGGATCGAGTCCGTGCCCACCACCCTCTTCATCTCCGATCTCCACCTCGATGGCACGCGGCCCGACATCACCGATCTATTCTTGGAGTTCTTACAAAAAGAGGCTCGTCACGCAGCCGCACTGTATGTGCTCGGTGATTTCTTCGAAGCGTGGATCGGCGACGACGATCCGGATGCGGACAAGGCACGTATTCAGAACGCTTTGCTGCAACTGACGAGCAGCGGCGTGCCCTGCTATGTCATGCATGGCAATCGCGATTTTCTGTTGGGCAAGCGCTTCCGCAAAAAGACAGGCTGCCGCTTCATTCACGATGGTGCGATCGTCGAGGTCGACGGCACGCGGGTGCTGTTATTGCACGGCGATACGCTCTGCACGGACGATCACTCGTACCAACGACTACGGCACATCGTGCGCAATCCCATCGTGCAATGGATTTTCCGGCGTCTATCGCTCGCACAGCGACAAGCTCTAGCTGCGCGCATGCGCCAAGGCAGCAAGGAACATCTCGATCGCGTAACGCCTGCGATCATGGATGTGAACGAGACTGCCGTGCGGCAGGCGTTCCAAGCATCAAACGTCGACGTGATGATTCACGGTCACACGCATCGGCCGGATATACATCGCGTAATAGTTGGCACTCGCGAATGCACGCGTATCGTGCTCGGCGATTGGTACACGCAGGGAAGCGTGTTGGAATGGAACGAGAAGGGTTATGAGTTGAAGCGTTTGCCGTTGGGCATCGAGCGTTAGAGCGCCCCCACCCCAGCCCTCCCCCGCTTCGCGGAGGAGGGAGACAGAAGCAGCGCTCTCACTCCAGTCCCCTCCTCCGCGAAGCGGGGGAGGGTTAGGGTGGGGGCAAAAGCGGTGCGCCCGAGTGAAAACGAAACTGCGTATCGAGGCTCGTCACCAACTCTGCTTCCACTTCGCCTAAATCACGCAGCAGCGCGCGCCACGTGCCATCCGGCGAGCGGTGTTCAGCAAGTTGCAAATACAACGTGTGATGACGCGCTTCCGATTCAGCGAGGCCCGCGTAGAACGTTTTGAGCGGCTCGCGCAAGCGAGGCGCTAATTTCACGAAGCGCTCATACGAACGCGCCTCGATCAAGGCACCGCACGCAAGTAGCTGCAATAGACGCTGCGGTTCTTCGCGACTCAACTTTCGCCGCAGAGCTTCCGCATAACGCGAAGGTTGCATGCGCTTGAACGGCACTTCCAACTCCTGCATCACTTGTTGCACTTGTTCGAAGTGCCGCAGTTCCTCGCGCGCGAGACGCGACATTCGGTCGGTCAGCTCTAGGTCTTCGGAGTACGTAAAAATGAGGCTGAGCGCCGTCGATGCAGCTTTCTTCTCGCAGTTGGCATGATCGACGAGGAGATCCTGCCAGCGTTCGGCCGCAAGCTCGAACCACGATTCCGGCGTCGGCGCGAGCAAAGTGTCAGGCAACAGCGTCATCGAGGAAATCTCATTCACAGTCCCAAGACTACGCTTTGGCCGCCGACGTATTCTCGTGATTGCGCTTCAAGCGCTCTATCTCAGCCAAGAGCTCCTGCGCGGATTGGAAACGATCGGCGGGATTCTTGGCCAGCAAGCGATGCACGAGCGGCTGCCATGCGGCGTTCGCAGCCGGCAATTCGGGAATGGGGGTGTTCCGATGCATGTAGATGAGCTGCATGGCCGACGCTGCAAGGAAAGGTTTTTTCTGCGCGAGCATCTCGAACAGCATCACGCCCAAGCTATACAGATCGCCGCGCGCATCGACCGCCTCGCCGTGTCCCTGCTCCGGACTCATGTAGTAAGGCGTGCCGAAGATAGCGCCTGCCGCAGTAATCGCTGTGTTTTGCGTAATCTCCTTGGCCACACCGAAATCGATGAGCGCGACCGTCCCGTCGTTGCGTAGCATGACGTTGCCGGGTTTCAAATCTCGATGCAGCACACCTACTGCATGCACAGCAGCCAACGCTGCCGCGATTTGTTCGAAAATCGCGAGCGCTTCGTCGAGCGGAATGGGACCGCCGAGCCGCTGCTTCAAATCGCCTTTGGGAAAATATTCCATGGCGATGTAGGCGTGATCGTCGGCAATGCCCAAATCATCGATGCGCACCACATTGGGATGGCTGATCTTGGACAAGAGCTCGTATTCCTGCAGGAACCGCTCGAAGCGTTTGTGCGGATCGACACTGTCGGGACTCCCGAGCACTTTGAGCACGACCACTTCGCCGGCCTTCTCGCTCTCCGCGAGATACACGTGCGCCGTACCGCCCGCACCAATCTCACTGATGAAGCGATGACCGCGAATGGTCACGGGACCAAATCTGTGGCGCTTCTGTTGATCGGGTTTCGCACGTAGCAATTTCAGTGCTTGCAATCTGCGGTCCGCAGCTTCCCGAAGCGAGGTGCGCAATTGCTGATGATCGATTCGATCGCGCGACAGAACGCTTAGCGCGCCGACAGCAGCTGACGCGGATGACTTACCGCGGGCAAAAAACAAAACCGGTGGAAAATCGGGGCGAGCATGGAAATTTCTCAGCCACTGCGCGCCACTCGCACCTGCAACGTTCTCGTCGAGCAGTACGGCATCGTATGCCGCAGCGGCAAACGCAGGATGCAACGCACCGGCCGTTTGCGGATTGTGAATGCGAAATTCCGCGTCATCCCAGAACGTGGCGACGTGGTATTGGAGTAACCGCGCGAATTCCGCTTGCTCGGTGATGATCAATAGTCGTCGCGGCATGCCGATAAAGGAAATGTCGCGAGCCGCGCGAAACTACACAGCGCGCACGGCCTTGAGCGAGCCTTTGCGGCGGCGTTTCGCTTTGGCTTCGTCCGAGCGTTCTTCTTGCAAGCGCGCCAAATAATCCGGAGTCACGTCGCCCGTGACGTATTCGCCCGTGAAACACGAGGTGTCGAATCCTTGGATTTGCGAATCGTGGTGCAAGCACGCGCGCACCAAGTCCTCGATGTCTTGATAGACCAGCCAATCCGCGCCGATCATGCGGCCCACTTCCTCGTCGGTGCGTGCGTGCGCGACGAGTTCGTGCGCAGAAGGCATGTCGATGCCGTACACGTTGGGATAGCGAACCGGCGGCGCTGCCGATGCGAAATAGACTTTACGTGCGCCGGCTTCGCGCGCCAGATCGATGATCTGTGCGGAAGTCGTGCCGCGCACGATGGAATCGTCGATCAACAATACATTCTTGCCGCGGAATTCCAGATCGATGGCGTTCAGCTTGGAACGCACTGACTTCGCACGTTGTTCTTGGCCCGGCATGATGAAGGTGCGGCCGATATACCGATTCTTGACGAAGCCTTCCCGATATTTGATGCCGAGAAGCTGCGCCACTTGCACCGCCGCCGTGCGGCTGGTGTCGGGAATCGGAATGACCACGTCGATGTCGTGATCGGGATGCACGCGGCGGATTTTCTCCGCGAGCAGATCGCCCATACGCAAGCGCGCTTTGTGTACGGAAATGTTGTCGATGATGGAATCGGGCCGCGCGAAGTAGACGTACTCGAAGATGCACGGCGTGTGTTGTGTGGTCGGCGCGCATTGGCGCGAGTAGAAGCGCCCGTGCTCATCGATGAAGACTGCTTCACCCGGCCCCACATCGCGCAACAATTTGAAGCCTGCCATATCGAGCGCGACGCTCTCCGATGCCAACATGTATTCGGCACCTTGCGATGTCTCGCGTTTGCCGATGATGAGCGGACGAATGCCATGCGGATCGCGGAAGCCGAGCAAGCCGTGGCCCACGATCATCGCCACCACTGCGTAACCGCCTCGGCAACGTCTGTAGACGATTTCGAGCGCGGCAAAAATATCTGGCGCAGAAGCGCGCGGCGTTCCCACACGCGACAACTCGCTCGCCAGCACATTCAGCAGCACTTCCGAATCGGAAGTCGTGTTGAGGTGGCGACGGTCTTCGCGAATCAACACTTCCGCAAGCTCCGCCGCGTTGGTGAGATTGCCGTTGTGGCCGAGCGCAATACCGTAAGGGGAATTGACGAAGAATGGTTGTGCTTCGTGCGAACTGTCGCAACCGGCGGTGGGATAGCGTACGTGTCCGATGCCTATGTTTCCCTTGAGCGCCAACATGTGACGCTGTTGGAACACGTCGCGCACCAAGCCGGTGTTCTTGCGCATCAGGACTTCGCCTTCGTAGGAAGTCATGATGCCTGCCGCGTCTTGTCCACGGTGTTGCAACACCGTAAGCGCGTCGTAAATCTGCTGATTGATCGGATTGTGGCCGACGATGCCGACGATGCCGCACATGTGCTTACGCCTCCGCCGCGGATTTATGACGCTCGCCAACGTCGCTTGCAGATTCGGCGAAGTTCTTGATCCAGGTCGAGAGCTCGGTCGCATACGGCAAGAGCCGCGAGTGCTTCCACCAGCTGACTCTATCGAGCTCGACCAAACGCCCCAACATGACGATGAGCGCCACGATGACGGCGCCACGCAAGAAGCCGAACAGCACGCCGAGCAGCCGGTCGAGCATCATGCTCAAACCCGACTGGTGGACGAAATAAGCCACGATGCTGGCAATGATCCACCCCAGTAGAACGATTCCGAGCAACAAAATGGCGCGCGCCACCCATGCTCTGAGCGGCTGCTGATCCAGCAGCCCGCCCAAGTACGGCTCGACCACGTGAGCGTATTTCCACGCGAGCCACAGCCCGCCGAGCCATGAAATCAGGCCGATGGCTTCATGGAGGAAGCCGCGGAAGAACCCCAGGAAAACCGACAGAATGAGCACTGCGATGATGAGGTAATCGGCTGTGTTCATGCAGAAAGTGTCGCAATGAGCATGACTCTATGTCGGCGACCGAAAGCCCCCGCACGTCACCTCTTCGGCGCGCGCGATTCTAGCAGACTCCATCCACGCGCTTGGGAGAGGTTTGAAAATGTGAGACGCGTGGTGGCTTTAGGGGAAAAGCTCATGGCGTCAAGGCTCGCTCACCAACGTCGCATGAGGTTGGTCCGGCTTGATTTTCTTCAAGAGCGCTTCGGCTTCGCCGCGGTCGGGCGCGGGGCCGAGCCTGACGCGATACAACGTTTTGCCGCCGACTTGAACGGGCTGCGTATATGCGCGGTAGCCCTGCTGTACGAACTGCTGCGCGAGATGCTCGGCGCTGCTCGACGTACCGAAACTCCCAACTTGCACCGCCCAACCGGAATTCGCTCGCGCGGATCTCGCCGGCGGCTGGGGTTTGGGTTTCTCTGGCTCGCTTACAGCGCTATTGGTCGCACGCGGTGCCTCCGCAGGCGCAGCAGACGGCGGCGGACTCACTTGCGACTCTTTCGCCGCGACGCTTTTTTCAGGCATCGGCGAATTAGAGCCGGCGGGTATCTGCTCGGTGTGCGAATCGACCGGCTCTTCTGGGGGAGGAGCGCTCGTTGTCACTTCCGCTGCTGCCGGTGCTGTAACAGCGGGCGTTGCAGGCTTGTGTTCGAGATCGATGGTGTAAGAGCGCGTCGCGCCTTCCGACGAGTTCGTGCTCGCTTCGGTCGGCGCAACACGTTTCGGTCCCGACAGAAGTTCGGGAATGAAGACGATCGCAGCTGCCACCACGACGATTCCACCCACCAACCGTTCTTGCAGACGTCTATCCACGCGCGAATTATAGAGGCGCAGCGCGCCGAATGTGGGGCTGCAAACTCATGCTTGCAGCCAATCCAACATCGGACCGACGGTGAGAAAAGAACCGAACACGACGATGCGATCCTGTGTCGTGGCCGATGTCTGCGCCTGGGCGGCGGCGGACTCAATGGAAGGTGCAACCGTCACATCCCGCGCTCCACCAGCACTCAAACGCTTTGCCAACTCGTCCGTTGGCAAAGCGCGCGGACTCAGCAAAGGCACTACGATCCACTGATGAACGAACGCAGCCATTTCTTGCGCAATGGCTTCGATGTCCTTGTCACCCAGGATGCCGCAAATCGCGAGGGTGCGGCCTGAACTCGCGAGCGCGCGCAAATTCTCCGCGAGCGTGCGTGCTGATGCGGCGTTGTGGGCGACGTCCAAAATCCAAAGCCGTCCGGCTCTCGTCAGAGATTGGAAGCGACCGGGCAGATCGGCGCTACTCAGCCCTTGTTCGATCGCTGCGCGCGAGACGGGTAATCGCTCGCTCAAACATTCGAGTACTGTCAAGCTCGTCGCCGCATTGCTCACCTGCGTGGCACCGAACAACCACGGCCGCGGCAAGTTCGCCCACTTTTTCCCTTGCATGAACCAATCCCATGTCTCTTCGTGGATGGCGTAGCCGAAATCGCGATCGAGACGTAGAAAATTTGCATGCAGATCGAGAGCGGTTTGTACGACGGATGCAGGCGGATTGCGGCTGCCGAACAACGCCGGACGGTCGGCGCGATAGATGCCCGCTTTCTCGCGTCCGATGCTCTCGACGTCGTAACCCAGCCATTCGCAGTGGTCGAGTGCAACCGAGGTCACCACGGAAACGTCTGCATCGACGACGTTGACTGCATCCAAACGACCGCCCATGCCGACTTCGAGCAGCATTGCGTCGAGACCCGCCGTTTCGAACACGAGCAACGCGGCAAGCGTATTGAACTCGAAAAACGTGAGGCTCACGTCATCGCGTGCGGCGTCGATTCTGGCGAAGGCTGCAAGTAAAGACGCATCGGAGATTTCGCGTTCGGCGATGCGAATGCGTTCGTTGTAGCGGCGCAGATGCGGCGAGGTGAACGCGCCGACGCGATAGCCGGCCGCGCTCAAGATGCGTTCGAGTAGCGCGACTGTGGAGCCCTTTCCTTTGGTGCCGCCGATGGTGACGATGGGATAGTGCGGTCGAGTCCAACCGAGACGCTCGAGCACTTCGACGACGCGTGCCAAGCCGAGATCGATTGCGTTGGGATGCAATGACTCTTGCCAGCGCAACCACGATGCAAGGTCATCGAAGCGCATGGTGTGCGCGATGCGATTCAGACTTGTAGCGCCGGTTTCTTGAGCATCAGACGCAACAGCCCGCCGATGCGATCGCGCATGTCGCGTCGATCGACGATCATGTCGAGTGCGCCGTGCTCCAGGAGGAATTCGCTGCGCTGAAATCCTTCCGGCAATGTTTCGCGGACGGTTTGCTGAATGACGCGCGGTCCCGCGAAACCGATGAGCGCTTTGGGTTCGCCGATGTTGATATCGCCCAGCATGGCCAAGCTTGCAGTCACGCCGCCCGTAGTCGGATCTGTCAGCACGGATATATAGGGAAGCCGCGCTTCGGCCATCCGCGCCAACGCCGCGCTGGTCTTGGCCATTTGCATGAGCGATAGCAAAGCCTCTTGCATACGCGCACCGCCACTCGCCGCGAAACACACGAACGGCAGTTGCTGTTCGAGACAATGATCGATGCCGCGCACGAAGCGCTCACCGACTACTGAACCCATCGACCCACCCAGGAATTCGAACTCGAACGCGCTTGCGACCAGATCGAGCCCTTGCAGTTTGCCCGCCATCACGACGAGCGCATCGCGTTCTTCGGTGGTCTTCTGTGCTTGAAGGAGGCGATCGCGATATTTTTTGGTATCTCTAAACTTGAGCGGATCTTCGGGTTCGACGTTGACACCGATTTCCATTCCGGAATCCGCGTCCAGAAAGTGTTCCAGTCGCTCGCGAGCGCCGACGCGCATGTGATGCGAACACTTGGGACACACATGCAGATTGCGTTCGAGCTCGGCTCGATACAGCACCGCGTCGCAAGCGGCGCATTTCATCCATAGTCCTTCCGGCACCGAACGCGTGCGGCGCTCGGTCTTGATCCGGGAGGGCATGATTTTTTCGAACCAAGTCATAAGAAACCTCTAGTGAACCCCAGGCCGGTGATAGTCCCACCGTCCCGGCCACCCGTAAAAACCGGGTGTACGCCAAGTACGCGCACGATCTTTGCCAAATGGGCGGGCATCTTTACGCGTTCGTGAATTTTGAGCAAGTCTAGGTCGGCCCTGTACAGGGCCGACCGCAGTTGGGAGTTAGTAGTTAGCGGTTAGTCAGAGCACGCTTTTCGCGCGCAAGTCTTGTCCCTCCCCTGCGCGTCTTCGCGCGGGGGAGGGTTAGGGTGGGGGCAAAGCGCGCCTTCGCATGCGGAGAGCAAACTACCACTCATCGCCAAGTTGGAGGTCGGAGGGCAACTGCAAGGCATCCGCATATTTGACGCCCGCTAGATAGAGTCCCTGCGCAGGGGCCGTAATACCGCCCAATTTGCGATCTCGGGCCTGCAAGAGTTCGCGAGGCCAATCCATCTGCTGTTGTCCGCGTCCCACTGCGATGAGAACGCCTGCAATGTTCCGCACCATGTGATGCAGAAAGGCGTTGGCTGTCACTTGGATGGCAATCATCTCTTTACGCCGCCTGACATCGATGCTGTACAGCCGACGCATGGGGGTTCGGGACTGACACTCCGCGGCCCGGAACGAAGAGAAATCGTGCTCACCTACCAAATGTTGTGCCGCTTCATGCATGCGGTCCTCATCTAATGTTTCACGCACCCAGCACATGCGATCGCGATCAAGTGCCGGCCGCGGCGCGCGATTCAAAATGAGATAGCGATAACTGCGTGCCTGTGCGCTGTAGCGCGCGTGAAACCCATCCGGCACCGATCGAGCCCACAAAGCGCTCACTTCTACCGGCAGCTGTGTATTGGCACCCATCACCCAGCCACGTTCGGTGCGTTCCGACTGAGCATCGAAATGCACGACCTGCATGCGCGCATGAACGCCGGCATCGGTTCTGCCCGCCGCCATCACCTCGACCGGATGATCAGCAACGAAACTCAATGCCGCTTCGACATTCGCTTGAATACCCCGGGCATGCGCTTGCGATTGCCAGCCGGAAAAGCCGCTACCGTCGTATTCCAGTCCAAGGGCAATGCGGGGCATTGGGGAAAGGAGTTGGTGGACTAGGAGTTAGTGGATAGGAGTTAGGGGTTAGTCCAGAGGGGCGGAAGCACGTGTGACCCCGGCGCTCTCCTTCACCGAAGTATTGCATCGGCGCGCAATCATGCGCTCTGACTAACCCCTAACTCCTAACCCCTAACCGCTACTCCCTCAGCGAATCGAATCGAGCAGTCGTTGCGCTTCTTGTTTCTGGCCCGGATTACCTTCGCCCAGCACCTCTTCGAGGATGCTGCGGGCGCCATCGGGATCGCCCATGTCCATGTAGGCGCGTGCCAGATCGAGTTTGGTGCCCACTTCGCTCATCGTAACGGGCTCGAGTTCGGGCAACTCGAGTGCATCCGCCATGATTTCCGTTGCAGTCGGCGCGCGGTCCTCGGCCTCGAGCGGATGTCCCACATCGAGATCCACCGTGCGGCCTGGGGCACCACCGTTCGAAGCGCCGAACACGTCTTCCGAGAAGCGATCGTCTTCGCCCTGAGCGCGTGCAGTGCGTTTAACCGTGTCGCCCTCTTCGGCGGGAGAAAACTCGCCCAGACGATCGAGATCCATGTCGAGCTTCTGAGTGACCTTGAACGAAGCCGTGGCATCTACGTCGTACTTGCTGCGGTTCTCGGCCGGGAAGTCGGCGTCGTCGAGATAAATCGTGCCGGTGCTCTCGGTATCGATAATCTCATCGAGCTTGTCCATGTGCGGCGCCAGCATGGTCTTGTCCGCATCCGGACGCGGTGTTTCCACCGTCTTCTCCAGGTTCTGGATGTGCTGCGGCTCGGCGATGCGTGTGAGTTCGTCGTCGGCGAGCGGACGCTCGCGTTCGGCCGTGGGCTCGAATCCATAAGGCGTACCGTCATCGACCGTGCCCGTATCGGCCAGGCTGTCGGTGTCTTCGAGCCGACCTGTGTGCTCGAGATTGGCGACATCCAGGCCCAAATCATCCAACGAAAGTTCTGCTGTTTGATCCGCACCCGGCACATCGCGCTCGAACGCTTCCACACTGAATTGTTCGCGAATCGTTTGCGACGATGGATCCACTGCGGGCGATTCGATCGTCGGCGTCTCCTGCGTGCGCGCTGTGGGATCCATTTCGCGGGTGGGTTCGTCATCCGCACCACGGTTCGGTTCATCCAACAGGAAATCGAGACTGGCTTCTTTGCCCGTCGCCGGCGTGCGGTTCACGCCGCTATTGGTGGCCAGATCCAAATCCAACGGCGAGGATTCGGCGCCTTCGGGTGCGGCATAGAGATCGATATCCACCTGATTCTCGCCGCCTTCCAAATTGACGTCGACCAGATCCGCCGAACGGGCGCTCGTGACGTCGCCTTTGAACATCGGATCCTCGGGGCTGATCTGTTTGCCCATGATGAGGATCTTGTCCCACTCACCGACAGGCGCGGTGTCGCGCGTCGCATAGAGATCGCGCGCAGTGTCGACGAACAGATCTTTGTTGCCCCACACGAAATAAATTTCGAGGAGCTTCAACTTCAAGTCGCGGCGCTCAGGTTCGCGCCCGATGGCGATCTTCACCAGATCCGCCGCTTGATCGTAGAGGCCATACGCCATGTGGAAATCGGCTTCCGCCAGCGCATCCTGCTGATCGAGCCGCACAGCCGTATCGCTGCTGAAGGTTTCCTCGATCGGCTTGGCGGCCGGCCGTGGTGTCGCTGCCCGAGCCACCGGCTCCGGCTCTTCATAGTCATCATTCGCGAAAGAAGTATTGACGACCGGTTCGGGCTCGGGCTCCGGCTCATCGAATACATCGGGTTCGGGCGCATTGCGAAGACGAGCGCCGCCGCCAAATCCACCGCGAGCTTCGAAATCGCTCGCCGTCATGGTCTCCGCTCCGCCTTCGAACTGCGCTTCGGAACGACGGCGGAAGTAGAAGATGAGCGCTGTGATGAGGGCGATACCGAGCGCCGAGATGAGCAGCCAATAGTCACCCAAACGATCGAGCATCGAGGGCTCGGGTTCCGGCGCAGGCACGACGACAGGCCGCGGCGGCTTGGGTGCGGGTTTCGGCTGCACGGCTTCAGGCGCCGCCTGCGGCGGTGCTTCAGCGGCCGGTTCCGCCGGTGCTGCTTCAGGTGTTGCGACGGGCGTTGGCGTTACAGCAGGCGCAGGAGGCTGCGTTTGAACCGGAGGAGTCTTGGCAATTTCGGGCGCCGGTGCTGGGGCCTCCTTGCCAGACACACGCTTCTGCAATTGCGCCATCTCGGTGTTCTTCAAATCGAGCAAGCGCTTCGATTCTGCGAGCTGAGACTCGAGACTAGTGACGCGCTGCTGCAGCGCCTGAGTTTCCGCCGTGGACCCGGCGTTGGGCGTCGCTTTCGCAGTCGCACCATTCGGCGCGCCGCTTTCTTGAGGCGTCACGAGACGCAAACGGCCACCTTCCTCGGCCGCTCCCTCGCCATTCGATGCCGTTCGCCACGAACCATACTGCCGAGCGATTTCGGAAGACGCTTCATGCGCATCGACCGATGAGATTGCATCCATCGGCGGAACACGCAAAACCGCGCCTTCGCGCAAGCGATTGATGTTGCCCGCGAACGCCGCTGTGTTGGCGGTGTAGAGCGCCCACATCGTCTGATTCACTTCACTGTGCGAACCAGGGTGGATGGAGCTCGCGATCTTGTAGAGCGTGTCGTTACGTTGCACGCGATAGGTTTCACCACCCGCATACGCAGGTGCGGCCGGTGCAGATGATGGTTCCGCGGCGCGCGGAGTCGCTGCCGGCGTAGATGCAGACTCGCGCGGGCGTTCGATCACGCCCGACGGCTGCGAACCAGCGCGAGGTGCCGCGACAACTGCAGGCGCATGGTTATCGCCCGGCATGAATACCGGCGGATCGAGCAATACCGTGTATTCGCGAATCAAACGGCCGCGCGCCCAGTTGGCTTCCACAAGCAGGGTGACGAACGGCTCGGTGACAGGTCGCGACGACGTAACCTTGATGATGGAGCGGCCGCTGGAATTGTCCACCTGCAGCGCGAAGGTACCGAGGAAAGAAGGCCGGTCGAGACCGTAGCGCGAGAACGTGTCGTTGCTCGCGATCGCGACTTTGAGCCCCGCAAGCTCCTCGGGCGTTGCGCTCAATAAATCGATTTCCGCATCGAAGGGCTGATTGAGCGCCGAATTGAGATGGATCTCGCCAAGTCCCAACGCGTACAACGTCGCAGGAGATAGCAGTGCGCCCATCAGGACGAGGCGCTTGATATTTCTCGTCATCAGCTCTCCCTGAACCTTGCCTTTAGTCATAATTAAGAGGCAGGCACGACAAACGTCTGACCAGACAAGGCATGTTCAATGCTCACGTGCTAGTTGACTTTGCGCGCGCAACTATAGCTTACAAATAATCTTTTACCAAAATCTCAGCGATTTGAACGCTGTTGAGCGCGGCGCCCTTGCGGACATTGTCCGACACGATCCATAGGTCCAGTCCCCGCTCATGACTTATGTCTTCCCTAATGCGGCCCACATATACCGGATCTCGACCGGCGCCCTCTGTGACGGCCGTCGGATATCCGCCCGGCTTGCGCTCGTCGACCACCACCACACCGGGTGCTTTGTCGAGTAGTTCACGCACTTGCTGCGCCGAGATCTTGCGGCGCGTTTCGATATGCACCGCTTCCGAGTGCCCCACGAACACGGGCACGCGCACGGCCGTCGCATTCACGCGGATGGTCTTGTCCTCGAGGATCTTCTGGGTCTCCCAGAACATCTTCATCTCTTCTTTGGTGTAGCCGTTGTCCAAGAAGACATCGATCTGCGGCACGCAATTGAAAGCGATTTGCTTGGCGATGACTTTGGGGGTGACCGCTTGCTTGGCGGCCAGCGCATCGGACTGCTGGCTCAATTCGTTCATGGCCTTCTGACCGCCGCCGGACACCGATTGGTAGGTCGCAACGTTGATGCGCTCGATGCCCACTGCATCGTGGATGGGCTTCAGCGCCACCAGCATCTGCATCGTCGAGCAATTGGGATTGGCGATGATGTTGTGCTTGCGATAGCCAGCGAGTGCGTGCGGGTTCACTTCGGTGACCACCAGAGGAATGTCGTCCTGATAACGGAACTGCGAAGTGTTATCGACGACCACGCAGCCCTGAGCACCTGCTTTCGGAGCGAAGTCGGCCGATACGCTCGATCCCGCCGAGAACAACCCGATTTGCGTGCGCGAGAAATCGAACGTGGCCAAATCCTGAACGGCGATATCGCGTCCTTTGAAGCGCACCGTTTTGCCGAGCGAACGCGAACTGGCGAGCGGAAAGAGCTCCGCCACCGGAAAATTACGCTCCTCCAGAATGGAGATCATGGTGCTACCGACCAACCCCGTAGCGCCCACCACAGCCACATTCCACTGCTTAGCCATCCGCGACAACTGCCTCTTGCTCGACCGGGCGCAATGCCCGCTAAAAAGGGGCGTAACACTACATCAAAGCGCCGGCACAGATAAGAGATTATGTCGCAGTTTTAGGCTGAATCTGGGTGTAGGGGTTGGGAGTTAGTAGTTAGGAGTTAGTCCAGAAAAGAGCTGCAGCGCACTTCTGGACTAACTCCTAACTGCTAACCCCTAACTCCTTCATCTAGTAATCACCGGCGTTTGCGAGATCACATCCGCATTTTGCGCGCGATGCCGCAACGCGTGATCCATGAGCACGAGCGCAAGCATTGCCTCGGCAATCGGTGTCGCCCGCAAACCCACGCAAGGGTCATGTCGGCCGGTGGTGGCGACCTCGACCGGCGCGCCGGTCACATCGACCGTCATCCCCGGCAGTGTGATGCTCGATGTCGGCTTGAGAGCGATGCTGACGAGAATGTCTTGACCCGAAGAAATGCCACCTAGCGTTCCGCCTGCATGATTGGATTTGAACCCTTGCGGCGTCAGTTCATCGCGATGCTGAGAACCACGCTGCTCCACCGCTGCGAATCCGTCACCGATCTCCACGCCTTTGACGGCGTTGATGCTCATCAAGGCATGCGCGATATCGGCATCGAGACGGTCGAACACAGGCTCGCCCCACCCAGGCGGCACTCCCGTAGCAAGAACGTTCACGCGCGCACCGATAGAATCTTCATCGCGCCTGAGTTGCGTCATATAGGCATCTAGCTCCGCGACGCGTGCAGGATCTGCGCAAAAGAAGGGATTGTTATCCACTTCGTCGAGTGCCGTTGCGGCGAGCTTGATCGGACCGAGCTGCGCCAAATAGCCGCGAATGCGCACGGCGTAGCGGTCCCAAAGATATTTGCGCGCGATAGCGCCTGCAGCGACGCGCATGACTGTTTCACGGGCCGACGAGCGTCCGCCGCCGCGATAATCGCGAAAGCCATATTTTTGTTGGTACGTGTAAT
>Ga0207667_10005936_pt1 | contig 14871 bp, 14 predicted proteins | sample KBSCornC52_FD_184301 | JGI IMG/M metagenome (GOLD analysis project Ga0207667, IMG submission 184301) | Corn rhizosphere microbial communities from Kellogg Biological Station, Michigan, USA - KBS Corn C5-2 (SPAdes) (version 2) | ecosystem: Host-associated > Plants > Roots > Rhizosphere > Soil ... | reverse complement strand
AGATCGAATTGTAGCGCAAAGCGTAAGCCCTTCGGAGATGTTGACCTCCATGCTGGTTTGATCGGAGCACCGTAAAATTTCCTCCCGGAGCATGATCGGATAGTGTGAACCTGGGCAAAATTCAGTCAACTTCACCATAGCCGGTAATACGTCCGGAGGGGGTGTAGATTTGTTTAGTGTTTCAGGAGTAAGCGACGTGGATGATCCGAAACAGCTGATTAAGAGGTTCGTTGAGGAGTTGTGGAATGAACGCCGGTTGGAAGTGGCAGACGCGATCTTCGCCAAGGATTGTGTAACGCATCAACTGCGGTCAGGCTTGCCAGCTGATGCAGAGCCGCGCGGTCCACAGGCCATCAAGGAGCATGTCGCGCACTGGATCACGAGCTTCCCCGATCTCCAATTCAGCATCGAGCAGACATTATGTGAAGGCGATCGAGTCGTGATGCAACTGCTTATGGAGGGCACGCATCAGGGACCGTGGCTGGGCATTCCCGCATCCGGCAAGAAGATGCAGATACGGATGTTTACCATTCACCGCGTCGTGCAGGGCAAAATCGTCGAGGACTGGGTACTGGTGGAATCGCTCGGCATCTTTCAGCAACTTGGAGTTGTCCCAGACACAGCAAACTTGGTTGGGAATTTTTTGCGCCAGCAGGGTAAAGGTTGATACCAAAGTTATTACACCCACTGACGCGATTCCGGTTTGTCGGCCTGTTTCGCTGGTACCAGACAGGCGAAGAAGCGGCAATGTTCCGGTTTTCCGGTCAACCGCCCAGAACCCAAGATTTTGCTCGCTGAGTGAGTTGGCGATTTGGTGCTCGTTGACGAAATCGATATCGGGATTGCTTCCGACAAATTCATTCAGCAGGGCCTTTGTATTGCATTTTTATTTACTCGGTCAGACTCATTGAGTCATTCCTATCGTGCTCAGCCACGTATTCACCAAATCAGGCCACGCCGTCACGGGAAGCTTCGTGCGTCGAAGCCCAAAGGCATGGCCGCCCTGCGAGTACAAATGCATCTCAACCGGCACTCCCGCGTTCTTCAGGGCGATGTAATAAGCAAGTGCGTCGTCCACGCTGTCTACATGATCGTCTTCGTTCTGCACCAGGAAGGTTGGCGGGGTCCTGCTAGTGACTGGGACTTCGGGGTTCAGGCGCAGTTCGTGATCCTGGCACGATGCGAGTACTGCTGCCGGTATCACATACTTCGTTTTTCCCTGCCGGGCATCCCATTCTGCTGCTGCCAGCGAGAGATGGCCGGGGTAGATGGAAATGGCGAAATCGGGCCGACAACTCAATTTGTCGGCGGGATCAACTGGGGAATAGATGCGGCCCGTGAAGTGCGTACTGATTGCCGCGACTAGGTGCCCACCAGAGGAGAAACCCAGTACGCCAACCTTGTGCGGGTCGATGTGAAGCTCTCCAGCATGGAAACGCACCAGGCCAACTGTCCTCTGAGCATCTTCGAGAGCCATCGGTGATTCTGGATAGGGTCCCGATTTCGGGTAAGGTCCGATCTCGGTGGTTCGGTACTTCAAGAGGACACAAGTTATTCCGCGCGGCACCAACCAATCACAAACCTCCGTTCCCTCCAGGTCAATCGCTAAGCCTTGATAACCGCCGCCCGGAAAGACAACTACGGTCACGCCTGTGTTGTTGCTCTTGGGCGAGTACACCGTCATCGTCGGTTGCGTGACGTTAGTGATAGCGGTAACGGGTTTGCCTGTGTCTCGAAAGTTCTTTGATGAAATCTCCACGAACTCAGGTCCGGATGTGGGTTGTGAATCGGGAACGGTACCCGGCCAAATCGGCGTTTGGGTGTGACCTGCTGATGGCTGCCAAATAGGCTTCTGCCCCAACAGCACACAGCAGACCAGAAAGAAGCAAGACACAGCAGACAGACGCTTCATCATTCCCTCGTGTTGAATGGCAGACGCAAGCCATTCGCTGGCGCTCTCGGATCATACTGCAAGGCTGGATCGAATTCGTAACAATGAATAGCGATTGAACCGATTTCAAATAGACCTTCGGGTCCGATTCATTTACTTAGCACGTTATTCCAAAATTTCCGACTCAAACCGCCGATAAATATCCTTCTGATTAAGAGGATTGCGGTCCGCTTGAAGTGCAGTAATCAGGGCGCTCAATCGAGGCGTGAGGATGATCAAATAACGGGCGCCTCGTCCAACGTTGTAAGTATGGGCTTTGCCGGCAGGAACAAATACCGTAGTCCCTGGACCGGCGACAAGCGCTCCGTCAGCAAAACGGAAATGGAGTTCGCCTTCCAAGACGTGCCAAGCCTCATCGTCAGCGTGGTGAACGTGCAGAACTGCTGGCCCGCTACCGCGCCATTCGTGAACACTAAATGACTTGCCAATTGCAGAAAAGGGCTCTAATCGCATGCGGCAATATTATCCCGGTTACGATTTGATTGTCTCGACGAAGTTTATCTACTGAGTCTTGGATTTCAGTTACATTCGAATGGTCTTCACTGCTCGCTGACTCGCTTATGCGAAAAAATCTGTTGCGTTCGTCGGACCACAAGGATGGTATTCGTTGGCTTCAATCCAGCACGGTTAACATCGATCCTTGAACAGGAAGTCTCGCACGAGCTCTCGCTAGTGTTCGTGGCACACGGCGGTTAATCGCCCCTAAGACGCACATTGTCTTTTCGTCTTGTCCGTACGAATTCTTCCGTTTGGATGAGATGTAGATTTTTTGCCAATTGCAGTAGAGATTGCCGCTCGGCGATGAGGGCTTGCCGGTCGCCACGCTCGAGGTGGAGATCAATTGCGACTTCGATCAAGCGATTCAGGATTTCGGCACGGGGGGCGAGTTCTCCATTTCGCTATCTTTGTAGGTCCTGGTTGTGTAATGGGACTAGGGAATTTCCGGGTTTCCAAATTCGGTTATGTCACACTATCCGGTTTTTCGTCAGTGAACTGGAAAATAGATGCAATGGCTTCCTGCGATTCCATCCCTAAGGTCTATTCATACAATGCACTCACCGTCTGATTAGCGATCGCTTCGAACTCCAAAATGCATGCTTAAAACTCAAAGGGCTTCGCGATGGTTCGCGAAGTCCTTTGAAGTTTTGGGAAAGTGGTTTCTAGAACTGCAGTTTTGCGCCGAATTGGATTTGCCGTGCTGTTGCCGAGGTTGCCGTGATGACGCCCGCAGTCGGCGAAATGCCCGAGGTTGCGGAGGTGAACACAACGGGATTCGGCGTCAGGAAGTTTGTGTGATTGAGGATGTTGAAGAACTCGGCGCGGAACTGAAAGCCTAATCCTTCAGTGATTCGTCCACTCTTAGTCGCGGAGAAATCGAGCTCTGACGAACCCGGGCCCACGAGTGAGTCACGCTTCACGTTGCCGTACGTTCCGCAGACGTTGCTGCTGCCGCATGTCGGCGTCGTAAAGGACACCGTCGGAGTAATGAATGCATTCGGGTTGAAGTACTGGCCCACCTTGCGTGGATAGAGATTCCCCTTGAAGTTCGGATTCCAGCTTGGACGCACAGGATTGCGCGTATCGCCGTTGCCGGTTGGGTTGTAGCCGAGTTGTGGCGAGAAGGGGAAGCCGCCTAGGAAGGTGCCGATCGCGCTTACCTGCCATTCGCCGATAACTGCATTGACGGGCTTCGACGCGTGGTGCAGGAAATGGCGGTGACGTCCGAAGGGCAACTCATAACTGGCATTGAATGTGCCGATATTGCGAATGTCGGTTGCTGCCGGACCCCAGTCAGTCTTAGGCTGCAGCGGGAACGAGACATATGCGGGCGTGTTGGCGCTCACACTTGTGTTCCATGCCGAACCATCGTCCAGGTTTTTCGAGTAAGTGTAATTGCCGCGGAGCTGAAGACCCCCGGCGAAGTTGCGCTTCACATCGATGACAAGCGCGTTGTAAAGTGCAACACCTTGCGAAACCCAAGACGTCGTGTTCGCGAGCGCCGGATTAGCAAAAGTCGGGCCGCTGGCGCTCGCCGCGTAGGGATAGTACGCCTGGCCATTCGCGGTAAAGCTCGGCACGGGCTCATTCATATCTTCAGAAAGGATCTGGTGATAGCTGTGTGATCCGACGTAGCCGACGGTCACCGACGTATGCGGCGCAACCTGCTGCTCGATGCGCAAGCTCCAGCTGAGCACGGTAGGCGTTTCAATATCAGGCTGCACGTTGCTGGGCGAGATCCTTGTGCCGGCAGGTGGAGGCGTTCCCGGGACAAAGTTCAAGCTTGAAACCGGCACGTTCGTAATTGCCTGCGTGGTATTGAATGGCGCAGTCTGGCCGACCCGGTAATCGAGCGTATCAAGCAGTCCGTAGTAGAAGCCGCCGCCACCGCGTATCGCCGTCCTTCCGTTGCCGAACAAATCCCACGCGAAGCCAATGCGCGGAGAAGGGAGGAACTTTGCGCGATTGTCTGTCAGCACTGATGAACCGATGAATGGATTCGTCTGCAGGACGCCATTCACAATTGCGTAGTTTGCGGCTCGGCCCTGCGACTCGTTCCATCCGTTGGTCGATTCGGAGCGAAACCCGGCCCGCAGTTCAAACCGCGGAGTCACCTTGATAGTATCTTCGAGGTAGCCCGCAACCTCAAGCGAACGCCAGCCGAGTTCCGTGGGTGCTGGAACCACGCTGAATGTTTTTACCGTTCCTTGCAGAAATGTTTGTAGTGAAGCGAAGGATGCCTGGCCGTACTGATTTTGAGCGATCAAATCGTTCGCCTGGATGCGCTGCAGCCAAACTCCAGCTTCGATCTGTTGACGCCCGCGCGACCAGTAGATGTGATCATCGAAGGTGAAAAGGTTTCGTGTGGCTCGGTTATTGCTGCCCACATTCGCTCCGGCTCCGGTGATCTGCGATGCACCGTTGGAAGCAGTGCTACCGGCAATGACGATTGCGCCCACCGGCTTGCCAGCGACCCAGCCTGTCAATCCCGTCACGGGGTAGTAGCCCGTAAAGTAGAAACTGGCGCGTGAGTAGCCGAAACGTGCGGTGTTGAGCAACGAAGGCGAAAGGACGTGCTGTTCCTGCACACTCGCCACCTGCGAACGCAGGCTCTCGTTGACGCGGCTGAGGGGATTTTGCGAAGGCGTGTCGGCGGTGCTGTCGTCGACCGTGTAGACAGCGAAGAGGAGATCCTTGCTGCTCAGGTTGGTGTCAAAGCGGCTTGTGCCAAAGTCTTCGCGAATAGTCTGCTTGGGATGGCTGAAGGCTTCAGCAATGCCTGTGGGATTGCCGTTAGTGAGCAACTCGGGTCCGTTGGCGACCGGCCACAGCGCAAGCAGCGGTTTCACGGCGGCATTCACACCAACGTTCTGCTCGACACCGGCAGAGTTGGGAACGAAGCCCTGCCGCACCTGATCGTCCGGTACAAATGCGACCGCGCTCAAATTCCAATTCTGACGGAAGCCTTCATAGTTGCCGAAGAGAAACGCCTTATCGTGCTTAAGGGGACCTCCGACTGATCCGCCAAACTGATTGCGCTGGAATGGCGGAATTGTGCCCACGTCGAAGTAGTTACGTGCATCGAGAGCACTGTTGCGCAGAAATTCGAATGCGGTACCGTGAAACTTGTTAGTGCCCGATGACGTGACGATGCTGACTTGGGCACCATCGCGCTTGCCGTAGCTCGCGCCATAGCTATCTGAAGCCACGTTGAACTCGCGCACCGCATCTACGCCGAGCAATTCGCCGCTGGTGCCGCCGGGAGTTACATTGATGATCGAAGCACCGGTGTATTCGATTCCGTTGAGCAGGAAGAGATTGTCCTGCGGACGGCGGCCGCTGACCGAAAACATGTTGCCCACAGATGAATTCGAGGTGCCAATACCGCCCGAGCGCTGCGCGGTGTAGTTGACTGTTGCGGGATTCAGCGTGAGCAAACCATCGTAGCTCCGCCCGTTGAGAGGAAGCTCTTTCACCTGCTTCTCGTTCACGAGCCCGGATGTAGGTTGCGTCGTGGTATTCACGCTTTCCTGCTGCGCTTCGACCACAACTTCCTGTTCAACTTTTTCTACACCGAGATCGAAGTTGACTTGCAGGCTCTGACCGATTGCGAGATAGATGCCGCTGCGCTGATCGGATTGAAAGCCTTCGTGCTTCACGGTTACGACGTAGTTGCCGACGGGAACCGACGGTGCGTAGTAGCGGCCGTCGGCATCGGTCGTAAGTTGACGAGAGGCGCTGGTTTCAATTTGACGGACCAGGACCGTGGCGCCCACGACTGCCGCGCCGGTCTTGTCGTGCACCGTACCGCTGATGGTGCCGCCCACTACTTGTCCAAAGGCCGGTGTGAGCGCTGCGAAAAGAATCGCAAGAAAAACCAGTTGTAATTTCTTGATCAACATGATGAGGACCTCCAAAAAATCGATCGGGGAATCGCTGCTTCGCCTGTGGTTAACTGCGATTGCAGCGCGTAATTGAGCAGCCGAATTGGCTGCGCGATGAATGGAAAATGAACGAGGGGGTCAGCAGCTACAACAACAGCGCCGCCGGGAGGCGACCATTGCGAGCCGGATTGGGAAGTGTAAGTGCATCTTCAAATTAGTTCCGAGGGTCGAATCCATGTGCTCTCTTTGTCCTGAAAAGGCAAAGGCCGCGTCAGCTAAGTTGCTGATTCGCGGCCTTGTAGATACTGTTTGAGCTTTTAGATCAGTTCATCCACAAGTCCGCACTGTACAAAGACATGCATAACATGCGACGCAAATGAACCTAGAACCCACGCCGTGAGTATATCGACTGTTCAATTTGGAGTCAAGCGGTCGACAAACTCGTATTCAAACCACAATCGCTGGAACCAGGTCAGTTCGTGATTGGATCGCGCGCCCTGAGCCAGCGAATCCCTTCCGAACAAAATTGCAGCGAATCCGAACAGCACCAAGAGAAAACGACGCGTCATCATGGGCTTCAATTAAGTTAGACACCGCGCAAAATACAGATGTTCCCTCACAAAGAATCTGCACTTGGTGTGTCGTCGCTTACCCTGAAGTTATATATCGGTAAACAGCCCGCTGGATTCCGTTGTATCACTGTTCTTAATAATCTCGTAGCCCTGCCGCAGCTGGCGGCATAACGCTGTATAGAGTCGCGGCATTTCGTTGTAACCAGCATCGGAGACGATTGCGCGAACTTGAATCTATCGCGCAATCTCCCGATAATGATTGCGACGCAATCAGTAGCTTGCACCCTCAGTCGTCGTGCTCTGTTGCATTCAGCGGCGAACGAGTTCCACAGGTTCATCAACTTCGTCCAGCGTTTCGCTGTCAGAGTTGATTCCCTCGCCGAACGACTCCCGGGCCGGAGCGACCGGAGATGGCGGGAACGAAAACGGCCCAAAGGTGAGGTGCTCATAAGCCAGCCGGTCCAGCACTCCAGTCAGAAAAATACTGCTGGGCGAAATCTCACTTTCAAAAAAGTCGTACTTCGACTCCCAGAAGTCAATCACCAGATAGAGGTCATTCGTGAGATCGCTTTCTAGGATGCTGCATCCGATGTGACCCGGTATTTGTTTCTTGAGTTCTGCAAACAAGCCTTCCTGGCGCAGCGCCCTTATGACGTGGTCTGCTTTGTCGGGCAGAATCTTAAGCAGACGAATTGAATAGCAAATCATCGTTACACTCCCTTCAGTGCATTGCAATGTACGGACAGCGCTTTTGGGTTTCACGGTTGGAAGACCGCAGTCCCGTGGTGAATGGATAGCGGGCTCAACAGATTCCACTTGCGTCGATGATCCCGACAATGCGTGGAGAACGTGATCATCGTGGAAACGCCGGCGGAATGAATTCCGTGGTGGCCGCCTCTCTAATTTGTCGAATGGTGATGAACGGCAGGAACGACGGAAAGACTTGATCGTGATGCTCTCAGTAGCGCTGAGGAGTTCACGTCTTGGAAACTCAGGATCTAACGCAGGACCGTGACGAATATGCTCCGGACTGAGTTAGGCCACGATCAAGTTGTCTCCCGTTGTGGATTCCCTGCCCTCTTAAGCGGCAAGCGGTCCCGCAAGGTCTTGGTGAGCAGACACCTGAGCCGCAGTCTTCCTGCCTGTCTCTATCACCGACGCTACCTCCCCGCGAAGCAGCACACCGTTTCATGGCCCCGGGTGACAATCCCGGCGACTGCAGGCGTTGTCTCAGCGCCAGTCGCGGGACAGAGGCACATTGATCCGCGTGCAATCAGATGCGACGAGGAAAATACTTTTCAGCACTGGCGACCGCTTGCGCGGCCTTGACCGGATCGTCATCGAGCGCGGCCTGTGTTGCCCAGTACCAGTCGCCTGCGCCAAGACGTACTTCAAGCTGCCCCTGGCTGTACGTGGAGATCGCGTGAAGGGTGCCGTGGCCGTCCACCAGGCGTTCGAGCTCTGCGAAGAACTTTGATAAATACGCGCTGAGGTTCATCCTTCACCTTTCCCAGCGGGCCACGAGGCCCATCGTCTCGCGAATTGTCATGAGAGTTGAGCGGTTGCGACCGATCATGCGGCGACGGTAAGCGCAATCGCGTTCGGGCGGCAAGCCTCACACGAGTCTCAATCGTCGTAAAAATCGAGGTCGTTCGGGTCTATCCCCCGCGATTGAATGAACCACGCATAAAGCACGACAGGCCAGAGGATGAGCAGCGTGGGCGCGGCCACGAGAGCGAGGAGTCTTGTTTCCGCGTGCCAGCGAAAAAAGAAGCAATTTCGCCGCGGCGCGGCAATGAGCATCACAAACAGCACAGTGGCGCAAACTACAAAGCAGACGACAGCTGCCTGTGCCATGAATGGCAATTCGAGAAATGTGTCCATCTCGTTCATCGGTTCTCCTTATGAAGACTGAAGTCGGATTTGTACTCTCCGGTTCTTCAATGGCTTCGAGACTGCGATGCGGATTTACATCACATACGAATTTTCGAAAATCAACTCGATCTCCCCGGGCGGCAGGGTTTCTTCATCGGGATCGTAAAACTCGGGATCAACGTATGCGCATTGTCCGTCATCAAGATTCATTTCGAAGTCTTCCGTCAGACGGGCTCCGGATGAGACGTAGGCGCTTCCCTCCTCGAGCGCCTCGTTGTAGCGTCTGGCTCCTTCGTCGCTCCAGAAATCGAGTGCTGGGTTGGAGTTCTCCTCTTCGGTTTCTTCGTCCGGCGTATCGCAGCTCACTCCCATTCGATGTTCCCTTTCCAGGCCGTGAACATCTTCGAACGCGGCCTCCTTTCCAATCTTCGGAGAGAACGATCGGCCTGGAATGTGAATGGGTACTTTCGATTGTTCCTGATGTACACAATCTTCGGAAAGAAGGCTGTCACGGTGAACGACGGCTGTTCGACTTTGAAAGCTGTACTCGCCCAGTCTCGTCGAACCGCAGGATCACCTCGGTCAATCCCAATGCCTGAAGAAGCGGAAGAAGTTTAGTTAGAGGCAGAAGAACACGGCCGCATTCCGCTCGGGAGAGGTAACTGCGGTCAATTCCGAGCGCCATTCTTGCTAGCTGCGATTGACAGATCCCGCGGCGCTTGCGCAACCTCCGAAGCACGTCGCCGATAAGGTGCGCAAGTTGTCTTGTGGAATCCGTGTGCGGAGGTAACAGAGCGTCCATCGGAAGCGACAAGTACTTGACACCGAGAGCGCTATGACAGCGGGCACATTCGCGTCGTGGGTATTGGCGCATATTGCAGCGCCGGCAGGTGACAGTTTCGCTGTCACGAATCGAGGGAAGGAATTGAACTGTAGGCATGACTTTCCTTTCAGCATGCTGTAGGCAAGATTGTTTGAATGAACAGGAAATGTGTGTGGGCGTCGGATAGGAAGCTGTGAGGGATGTTTGTCGAGCGAGGCTGAAGCAAACCACCGGGAAGATTCTGAGATCGTTCTAGGCAGGCTGTTGGTGAGAGAGCGGAACGAAGATTGAACTGAGGGATTGTCAGTTCGAGGGGACTTCTCCGCGCACTCCTAGGACAGCTTCAAGATCGAAGTCGCGGGCATCGGGGACACGTGCGGACCCGGAGGACGCCGACGTGAAAATCGACGGCGGCACGTAGGGCCTGTAGTTCCCAAACAAAATCGACTCTGGCGTGTGGATGCGATATCCACCGATCCAGAGGCGATCGCTCAGTGCTACCGCATAGCCGAGTGTGGCCAGTTCGAGCTCGATTTCCTCGTTGATTGATCCCGGCGGAACATCGGCGTAGCCGTGCTCACTTCGCTCGGCTACGGCGATAAGGTTCAGGACAGAGCGATTCATTTCCTTCCTTTCTGCGGATGCGGGGACGAGTGTGCGAATGCTGCGCTGCGCGAGCGTGCCCCAGGGCAATTCGCGATGCGGAGAATGGTTGTGTGAGGGTGTTGTGGAGCGGGGTGGGAGAGTTGAGTGAGAGAGCAGGTGAGGTGTGAGATAAAGCACATCTGATAAGGGGACACTTTGCGGTGTGGTTGAAAATGGGTCAGTCGAGGCTGGGCCTGGTTTTACAGGCCCAGCCCCGATGATGCGTTCTTTCTGAACCTCTCCGCTAAACGAATGTAGCGGTGAAAACTTTTTGACGCAGGACTGTGATGGGATTGCCTGCGGATGATGTATTCGGGAACTCCGTTCTCTGCGGCGGTCGTGATTCCACCAGAGCGAAGGCTGTGGCCCGCGATGTTCTTCACCTTGAAACCAGCGCGAGCTGCGGCGCGCTTGAGGATGTAGGCAATCGAATCGCGATGCAATCCGGAAATCGATACTCGTCCTTTCTGGTCTACAGCGCGAAACACCGGCCCCGAGCTTAACTTCGCCGAATCAAGCCAATCGCGCAGGGCACGCAGGGGACACGTGGTAGGGTCCGCGCCAGGCACGATCGAGATTTCTCTGCCCCGGGATTCCTGGTCTGTCTTCCCATGATCGAACGTCATGACCAGGCCTTCAGAGGTGAATTGAAGCCCTTCAACCATAAGACCAGCTGAGTCCTCGCGGCGCAGCATCCCGGCAAAGGAAACCAGATAGAGGGCTTTGTCCCGCTTGCCCGCCGGGCTGTCCGGACAATAGGCCACGATCTTCCGAACATCATCGGTGAGAAGAGCCTGCTTGATCTTCTGCCTGGTGCCGATCTCGCGGCGAATGGCCTTGAACGTTTCGCGGACAAGCGGATGATGTGTCGGCGAGAGAAGGCAGTTGGCCTTACGGTGATAGTACGAGATGGCATTCAGCCTGCGTGCCAGCGTCGCTGCTTTCAGAGTGGACGAGCGATCGGCCAGGTAAAGGCAGATCCATTCAGGCTCGGCCGGTAACACAGGCGCATTATGGTTTTCGGCCCATACTTTCCAGTCGCCAAAGAAGTCTGAGGCGTAGCCACGCTTCGTAGCCGCCGAAACTGTGTTGGCCAGCAGAGCGCGCGCTTTTGCGGCAAGCGCCTTCAGATCCGCCGGCAGCGGGTGCGAACGAATGATGAGAGTGTCCATCGGAAGACTCCTGTTCTCAGTTAAGTTGAGGAATATTGCAGTGCTATTGCGCGCAGGTGCTAGGCACCGTGATTAGGCGACCGACATCCGCATGGCTCTGGCAAAGGGAGGGAATGCAGAGGAGAGAGACTATGGTTGGAAACGGGGGAAGATCATTGTGCTGCATCCGTCTCACAGGAACTGGCGGCACAGAATATGGTTCGCTAGCGCTTCTTGCCTTTGGAACTTGTATTGACCTGCTGGGCGGATGGGAGATCAACCTTTATCACTGCGAGGACAACGTTACAAGCTGCAGGGTCAACATACAGTTCCGGAATATCGACCTTGAGCAATCGAAGAGCCTCGCACAGTTGCGGGTCCAACATCCGGACGGTTGAGGCTGGCTGGGCGGGAGTAATACCAGGCTTTTCCTGAGACCGCGCGCCATTCGCACTCATTGAGTTGCCGGAGAGGATCGACGGACGCGGGACAAAGTTGTTCGGGTCACGCTCGCGATCACGTTCTTCAATTTGCCGCTGGACATACTCCTCGACTTCGGCAGCGATCCACTTCGCCCCGCCAAATTTGATCGGACGAGGGAATAGGCCGAGCTTGATCAAACGGTAGATATTGGAGCTCTTCATTTTAGTGCGCAGTTCGACCTCGGCGAGGGTCAACAGTTCCGTGGGCTGCGTTGCTGGGAGCTGGGACGAATTGCAATTGGTGCCAAGCGCGGTCGCAATCGTTGCACTAGCATGAGCAAGAAGTGAATTGCGCGGCGCTTCGGCGCCATCATCTATTGAAAGAAGGCGCGAACTTTTGAAGGACGATGCCATGGACTGCCCCCGGCCCACTAAAATCTGCTGTCGTGGCGCTTGAACAAGTCCATTTCGACATAGGTTTGGATAAGGGGCGAGGAACCGTCTGCCTTCGGAATGTGAGCAAGACTATTCCTTGGCTCGGAGCGATATTTCTATCCAAGAACGGGCGTATGATACGTGCGTTGCGATTAACGGTCCCTGGGCAACTCCGGGAGATCGATGCGATTTCGAGGCGCCTGCAGAACGTGCCGGTGTAGTCGATTAATCGGGCGTTCCATCCGAACCTTCATCTTGATGTGTCTCCGGCTCGGGAGCCGATTTAATCTCGCTTGTCGATCCCTGGTGATATTGAACGTGCCGTTCTATGGCTGCGGAAGCCGGATCGAGATCTTCATAATAAAGTCGTTTCAAGGCATCCAGAGAAATCCACTTTCCTGCAGCACAGGCGGCAGTCTTGGCGAGACTTAGAACCTGTTTGCCATTGAGCGTTGACTTAGGTCCAAGCGAAAGTTGGAGGATCCACATCATAAACCGCCAGCGAACTTCTGGCCGCGAGAGCATCGCCTTAGTGAGGTAGCCACAGGAGAGTCCGCTCAGACGAAGGAGCGTTTGGCTTGCACTTCGATGGATTGATTTACGCGCCCACTTCGAACCAGGCTCGCGAGCAGTCTCTTTCATTGCCTGAATCAGACCGCTCACTGAACCCGCTTCGTCCGGCCATAAGCCGGGAGCAGTTTTGAGCGTCGCGAGATAAGGGCTTGCATCCTGCTCGAACTTTTCGATCAGCTTTCGCAACTCCGTTGCGGCGTCTGCCTCCTCTCTGAAATGCTCATCAGAATACTCTTCGGTCCTGTATTGCTGGGCGAAGAGATATAGGAAACCTCGGCGGTCACCTTAAAACCGGCCACTTGTGGTCACTTTAAAACCGGCCACTTTGGGGTTCTTCGTCACATTTGGTGAACCATGGTTGGCACTTTGCCGCTGGTGCAGAGCGATTTAGAAGATGGACAGGCTCTGGCGGTCTCCGGTTCATGCCCATGGAGCGACGAACATTGGTACCGGATGCCGGTGAAGTGGCGTTGGATCAGCTGATGGTTGAGAGCGATATTCGGCTCGTCATGGTACTTCGAGCGACGGGCGAGGCTAGCCATTGCCCAGGATGCCGGCAAGAATCACGGCGCATTCACAGCCGTTACAGGCGAAGGTTGAGTGATCTGCCCTGGGAAGGGATTCCGGTGCGGATCGAACTACGTGTGCGCCGGTTTTTTTGCGACAGCGAAGATTGCGGGCAGCAGATATTCACCGAACGCCTGACAAAAACCGTACAACGATATTCGCGGCGCACGTGCCGGTTGAGCGCTTCTCTCCAACAGATTACGAGCGCTTTGGGCGGATCCGCGGGGTCCCGGCTAGCGAAGCAACTCGGCATCTTGGCCAGCGGCTCGACACTCCTTCGTCAGTTGCGCCGCAAGGTGATAAAGCCTTCCGCTCAAGGACCCCGGGTGTTGGGTATCGATGACTGGGCATGGCGCAAGGGACATCGATATGGCACGATTCTCTGCGACCTGGAACGTGGAAAGGTCGTCGATCTGCTGCCGGACCGCAGTGCGGAAAGCACTGTGGAATGGCTTCGTGCTCATCCGGGAACGGAGATTGTCAGCCGCGATCGCGCCAGCTTGTATGCGCAGGCGGCAACTACAGCTGCGCCGCAAGCGGTGCAAGTTGCCGATCGTTGGCATCTGCTTCACAACCTGACGGAGGCGTTCATCGGTGCACTCGTGCCGCACCATCGTCTGTTGTCCGACACTGCACGGGCTTTGGTAATGAATCCGGAGGCCCCTTCGGCTCTTCCTCCTGCAAAAGCGAACAGGCCTTCCCCTCGAAACCAGGCTAAGCAGAAGCTGAATAGAGAACATCGCCTTGCAAGATATGAGGCCGTGATGGAACAAGTTCGCAAGGGTGTCACTCAGCATGAAATCGCTCGTAGCTGCGGTGTCGGCATAAGAACAATTCGTCGATGGATCCGCGCTCAAGTATTTCCAGAGAGACGGATTGCAGAGCGCAGGTCGAAGGTTGATCGATATCAGGAGTATCTTGAGCAGCGCTGGAAAGAGGGCTGTCACAATGCCACCCAGCTCTGGCATGAATTACGCGCACGAGGTTTTACGGGCCAGTCTCCCATCGTCAGACGTTGGGTTCGGAGCCACTATGGCTCACGACGCCACCGCACACGGCAGCAAAATCCGATTTCCTCACCGCAGCCTTCGTCCCCACGGCAAACAGCTTGGAGCCTGCTGAAGGAGCCAGAAGATGCCCGCAACTACATCGTGGAACTACGTCGCCGGTCGCCAGAGATCGCAGCCTGCGCTGATCTGGCGCGTGAGTTCGTCCGCATGATTCGGCAACGGGACGCGGCTGCTTGGCCCAACTGGAAGGACAGCGCAAAAAGCAGCTTGCTGGCCAGCTTCGCAAAACACCTTTGCCACGATGAAGCCGCCCTGCTTGCCGCACTTCAACAACCTTGGAGCAACGGTCCGGTCGAAGGACATGTTCACCGCTTGAAGCTGATCAAGCGCTCCATGTACGGTCGCGCTAAATTCGATCTGCTACGACTGCGCGTCGTAAATGCCGACTGAAATCCAATCCCCCAA